>OGQQ01002746.1_pt1 | contig 10935 bp, 9 predicted proteins | sample 1553281 | NCBI WGS metagenome assembly OGQQ01 (sample SAMEA2579937, study PRJEB22360) | human gut metagenome | biome: human gut; feature: human-associated habitat; material: faeces | place: Denmark | collected 2008/2010 | reverse complement strand
CCGCCCGAAGGCCGGCAAGGTCGTTATCTGCGAGAAGTGCGGCGCCCGCTATGCGGTGGTGCAGCCTCCCAAGTACACCAACGGTTGGAACTACGACAAGATTGCCCCGGCATCGGGCCGCGAGCTTCCCGAAGGGGAGCCTGCATCCGATGAGGGAAGCCAGGCTCCTGCCCCCGCATCCGCGCCATCTGCCGCCAATTCCAAAGAATCCTGAAAAACCCTTTGACAGGGAACGGCGATCTGTTAAACTACTAACTCGCTGCTGAACGAAAGCGAGGCGGCAACCCCGAATGCGCGATTAGCTCAGGGGGAGAGCACCACCTTGACACGGTGGGGGTCACAAGTTCAAATCTTGTATCGCGCACCATGAAACACCAGGTCAGAGGCTTGAAAGCTTCTGACCTTTTTCTTTTCCCGAGTCCAAATGGAAGCAAAATGGACTCAAAATCCGCCCCCGTGACTTCATTACCAGTCCATCGCCTCCACCGCCTCGTGCTTCTGGGCCATGTCCACATGGGTGTAAATGTCCATGGTCGTGGAGTACTTCGCGTGGCCCGCGAGCACTTGGAGAACCTTCGGGTCGGTCTTCTTGCGGGCCATGGCCGTGAGGTAGCTGTGCCTCATATCGTGCAGCGTCATGCCCTGGCAGCCGTAGCCGTCCCTGTGACACTCCCACCACCGGGTGACGGAATGGGGCCGCATCCTCTCGCCCAGCTCGTTGCACATGAGCGGCGTGTCGTCTCCGAGGACGGGCCACGGGCTGCCCGTCTCCTTCCGCGTCTCCGCGAACATCTCCTCTATGGCGGCAATGCGCTCCCTCAAGTCCGCCTTGAGGCTCGCGGGCATGGGGAGCGCCCTCTTGGACGCGGCGGTCTTCGTGTCCTTCTGCCGCCCCAGGCTATCGGTGCCGTGCACCACGTGTATCTCTCCGGCCTCGAAGTCTATGTCCCGCACGTCTAGGCCCACGATTTCGCCGCGCCTCATGCCCGACCCGACCGCCGCCCGAAGCGCGAACTCCATGGGCTTCCTCGGATCGAGGGAATCGACGAGCGCCCTGATGCCCTCGACGGGAGGGGGGGGGTGCGCTGCTCCGTGTCTATGGCCGGGGGGTCGGGGGACTCCCCCGGGGTGAGCGGGCGGGTTGGAGTCGGCGTCGCCCCCCTTCACCGCATCCCGGAACATCCTGTGGAGCGTCACGGATATGTCGCGCACGTAGGTTCCGGACAAGGGCCTGCCTGAAGGGCTCTCGCCGTTTCTGAGGGCCTTGTACATCGCATCCAGGTGCGCCCAGGCCGAATTTCCTCGATCCGGGCCTTAGAGAGGTGCATATTGGCGCACACGATGTGGCACCTGTTCTTCTGCAACGTGTCGTAGGCGACCTTCGCCGCCCGCTCGGCCAGCCACGCCTCCGCGTAGGCGGGGAAGAGCATCCCCCTCTCGCGCCTAACCTCGCCGCGCTCGATGGCGGCCACGAACTCGTCCTTGGCGTCCTGCGCCTCGGAGTACGTCCCGTGGAACACCCTCGTCTTGACATAGCCCTCGTCGCCCTCGAACTCGCCATCGATCTCCGCGCGAAGCTGCCACTTGCGGCACTTGCCGCGCGACTTGCCGCGCTCCATCTTGTACACGGAGCCTTTGCCGCGAACCTTTACCTTGGCCATGGTACAATTCACCTTGCCTTCCTATTCGTAGGATGGTATTTCTTCTGCGAGCCCCGCCAGTCCGCCAAGATCAAAGCGGGGCTCCTTCTCTTAATACTGCTCGCCCACTGCCGGAACAGTGCCGGAGCACTGCCGTTGCACTGTCGAGACAGTGTTTTGTTGCGAAAAGGTTCACTATCCTTCAACCGCAACATCTTGTGTTTCATCCTTCATTTATGGAAGGTTTTCTGCAAAATTCGAAATCAACGTTCAATATCTTGTGCCTTTACTTTTGCAGCGCTGCAAACTTATAATCGAGATAGCTCATCTACCGACTCGTAAGTGTAGAAGGAGTATCTGGTTGCGTCCCTCTCGGGGCGCTTCCTGCTTCTCTGGACACTTTGTCAAATTCCTTCCTCAGTTTCTCAAGCCTGTGTTCCTGATCGACGTAAAACGCTGTTATCAGGAGGCAGTATTTCTCCCTCCTCTCTAGCACGACGAGATACTGCTCGTCCTCAAGGAGCATCTTCACCCGGCTGTGCCCCTTGTAAGGAGTCGACCATACGAGCATTCCTTCGCACTCCGTGCATTCGGGGCGATTGCAGCCGCAATTCTCGATGAACGCTCGCGCCCATCTAATGCGCTCGCACCGGTTCATGTCGGGTTGCCTCTCCCCGTCCTTTCCGTAGTCGCAGCACGTTATGTGCCAGAACGCCTCTTCGCGACCGTGCTCCATTGGATGTCTTCGCGTGTTGACGGGAAGTCCCTCGAAGGTGGGTTTCGTCAGCAGGAAGTCGCGCTCGAATATCTCGTACAGATGATCCTCGTAAGCCTCCCATTGCGCAAGGTCATCGCATGGGAGAAGATCAGGCAGCCAGCACCAGTCCTCAACCACGGTCTACCTCCAATCATGCTCCCACACCAGCAGGTTCAGCTTGTCCTCGCTCGACAGCGTGGTGTTCGTGAGATTTATCTGCGAGCGAGTGATGGTCCTGTTCACCAATTCGACCTTCGTCGAGTTCATCTGAGGGGTGATATAGGGGTTGTTGTGGCGGTAGCAGATGGCTCCTGTCAGGATATCAACGAGTTGCATGATCTGCACCTCGTCGGAACGGATTGGCTGGACGCGCCTCACTATCTCATGGCTGAAGTCGTGGGCGTTCGCGGCGCACACATCCTCGAGCCGACGGGCGTTCTCGCTCGAATGAGTGTCCTTGATGTCTATGTAGACGTAGTACCTCGCATCTCGGCGGAATATCGCCTTCAGAAGCACGAAGTACATCTTGTAATACCACTCATCGTGAGTCTGACCGTAGCGCGCGTGATCGAGCTTCTTCTTGTCCGGTATGACCACGCCACGGAAATGAAGATCGTCGTCGTCGAAGAAGTAGTCGAGAAAATCGACGTACAGAGATCGGTTTCCCGGGGCGGCCTTCGTCCACTTCACCTCGGCCTCTGGCTTTATGCGATGCTTCTTCTTGATCTCGATCAATCTTTGGTTGATCTCCCGCGTTTTCTGTTTCGGGCACCATATGGCCCCAAGTGCCATGGCATTGGATGAGCTGTGCTCCAAATGACAGCTCTCGTCGCAGTAGACGTTGAATTCAGATCCTGAGAAAATCCTGTTAAAATTTTGCGCTGAAATGTAGTTCGAACTGTGCTCCATTACTGGGTCCTCCTACTCCATCTCCCTCGGGGCCTGATACCAGGTGATCACGCCCGGGATCTCTAGGCTGTGCTCGCTGTCCCGCCTTATGATGATGTCCTCGTGGTCGGGGTTGTGGCTCTCCGGCGAGAGGATCATGGTGTTGGCCGTCATGCGCAGCCGGCGCACGATGTAGTCGCAGCCGTCCACCGACGCCATCACGATCGAGTTGTCGCGCGGCTGCTTCTTCCGCGACACTACCAGGTCGCTGCCGACGGAGAGCACCTTGTCCATGCAATCGCCTTCGCTGGACACCACGAAGCAGTCGGGATCCTCGTCCACGAGAAACTGCGGGATGCTCACCATGGTGGCCTCGTCGCACACGTCCGGCTGGGCGAGAACCCCCGCGTGCACCTTCCCCAGGCGCGGCGCTAGGCCCATGGCCATGCCTACGGCGGGACGGGCGTTAGATATTCCTGGAAAGTCTCCATGCTCTTTTGCCGCTAGGCCGTAATTCTCGGAGAGAATATCGTCCTCGCTCAGATTGAAGTAATCGCATATGTTGCGCACGGCATCTTTGCGGGGGGTGGAGCCCTTGCGCCAGCCAGTAACCGCTCCGGGTGTCACGTCTGCTATTCGTGCCAGATGGTCTTGATTAATGTCGTATTTGACCAGTAATGCATCAATGTTTTCAGGGATACCCATATCGCCTCCTTCAATGAAACTCAATTTCTATGAGCATTTTACTACCAATTAAAAAAATCTCAATTATTTTTTTAGTTTTACTAAAGTTTGTGATAAATTGTGCTGACGAAAGGAAGCAAAAGATGCGACCTTATAGTTTAACGCTCGCAACAGTCCGTGACGCTTCGGGTATGAAGCTCGAAAAATCAAAGATACCTCAGGCGTGAAGGCTATTGCCACGTATGTTTCTTGTGAGGGCAAGCTGAGAGTTTTCTAGTTGTTGGAGATTGAAGCATCTACAATGCCATCGCTGAGCACGCGCGCATGCTGCTACGCGATACCGTGCATGAATTTAACCAATATGATTTAGAAAGATATAGCTCCGCTGGAAGGTGAATAAATGGGTCTGCAGGAAGTCAAAGATGGCAAGACCTTGCGCGAGGTGGTTGAGGTGGTATCGAAGGGATCAATATGCGGCCGACCGCAAATCCAGTTAAGTCGTTAGGTTGCAGGAACGTAATGTTTTAAAGCTGCGGTGGACGTACTGCGCACCGATTGCTGACCGCATGGTCAGACCTTGTATCGAGTGCTGTGAGTCTATAGGTGGGTTATCCTGGTTTTTGTCTTTGTCTCAGGTAGCTGGAAGGCAACGCTCCTGTAATGACTAGCAATGAATGGCATTCCTGATCAGAGATTAAGGTTGCCATATGAACCAACCGGAGAAAGCGAAGGCGACGTGGCAATTCACTGAGGCATGCAACAACTTATGACTACTTTCATAGAAATACAGCAGGAGTTTGGGAGATGCTGTCGGGCTAACGATGGCATGTCCTGTATATTTACTCGAACTTTAAATGATGGCACAAGATAGATGATTGCTAATCGGCTCAACCAATATGCGGCACAGCTTGATTGGAATAGAGTTATCGGTCTCGTCGACGTATCAAAGAGGCACGATGCGACTGCGGGCATTCTAGTGTGCGACACAAAAGCTTATTTCTACGGCGGTCGCAATAAACCTCAGAAGGTCTGGTACGACGAGGTTAGTAGAATCGCGATATTGAGAACTGAGGAAGGATTCGACTACGGGGTAAAATTTGAGCTCGATAGCAACGCCGATTATTTGTGGAAATGCGACGTCGTAGACTGCGAGGCCATCACAAAGCTCATCAAAAGTATCAAGAGGATCAACCGTGCCGCGGCAGAGGAATACAGCCGAGTCAATCTGGAGTACGAGAACGAAGCTGCTGGAATAGAAGTAGGCGGCCTGACCGTCGGGAGCAGGGGCGTCGTCAATAAGGTGTACGACGAAGAGAGGTTCCATGCTCGGCAAGGCCACGGATTCGCCGCGGAAAGAGCAAACAATCTAGAGGACCGCCTGCATGGCAAGAAAGCTACCATCGAGGGCGATAACAACGTCAAGAACGGCCCTGATAGGGCGATCCACCAGCCGGACGGGGCAAAGGTTCTAATCCAATCGAAGTACTGCGCGACCGGAAGAACGAGCATAAACGGCTGCTTCGAGAACGGCGGCAGCGGCGAGTTCCGCTACTTCGACAGCAACGGAAAGCCCATGGTCATCGAGGTGGCCTCCGACACCATCGAAGATGCGCGCAAGGCGATGGCCGGCAAAATCGAAAACGGGCAGGTCAAAGGAGTCACGGATCCTGAGAAGGCCAAGGAGATAGTGCAGCCGGGACACTTCACCTACCAGCAAGCGAAGAACATCGCCAAAGCCGGGAACCTGGACTCCATCATCTATGACGCGAAGTCCGGAGCCGTCATCTCCCTCTCGGCCTTCGGGGTAAGCGCCTCCATAACCTTGGCCATTAGCATATGGAATGGCGAGGAGCCGACCGTTGCATTGAAGAACGCTGCATTCAGCGGAATCAAGATAGGCGGTACGACGCTGGTCACGACCGTCCTGGCAAGCCAGATCGCTAAGTCCAGCATCAGCGGCGCGATGACCCCCAGCTTTCAGGCGTTGGCGAAGACCCTGAGCCCCAAGGCCTACGCAGCGCTGGCGAACGCCTTCAGGAGCGGAACCACGCTTACGGGAGGGGCTGCGATCAACAGCGCCGCCAAATTGCTGAAGGGCAACGCTATCACGGCTGTGGTGACCACCGCGGTGCTGACGTCGTTCGACGTCAAGGACATAGTGCTCGGCAGGATCTCCGGGGCGCAGCTGGCGGTCAACTTCGCCAAGACGACCACAACGGTTGTCGGGGGCACGGCGGGATGGCTCGGCGGATCGACCGTGGGCACGATGGTGCTTCCCGGCGTCGGCACGGTCGTGGGCGGTCTTGTGGGTTCTCTGGTTGCTGGCGGTGGGCTTGGCGTGCTAATCGACAAGGCTACCGGCAAGTTCTTCGACTCAGATACCGACAAGATGATCAGGTTGATACAGGCAGCCTTCCGGGACGTAAGCGAGGAGTACCTCCTGAGCCAAGACGAGGCCGAGAAGATATCGGACAAGCTTGTGGCTAAGATTAACGAGAAGGCATTGAAGAAGATGCATTCAAGCAAGGACAGGTACTGGCATGCGAGAGGTATCATCGAGCCACTTGCGAACGAGCAGGTAAAAATACGCCCGCGCATCGCGGCGCCCAGCGAGGATTTAATGGAGGAAAGCATCGATTCCGTGGTCATGGACATCGCTTTGGAGTTGGGAGGTAGTGGTTTAGATGAGTGACGAGAAAGAAGTAGCACAAAAGCTCGAGGAGGCCTTGAGGCGCTACGGGGCTGACTACGGGTTCGTCGTTACCGACAAGTCCGTGAGGAAGCTGATTGACGGCAGTGCTTATGCAACCGTTGAGGTGAAGGACTGTACGCCGAAGAAGCTTGCCGAGGCATTCATGGAAGTCGGCAAGGTCATTGAACAGTCGGATGATGGGATGGAATGCGTGGCAGTAGTTGGTGCTGGTGTGGCCAACATGAACATCGCGTTGGTTGTGACAAAAATGGGCAAAGACAAGGTCGAGTTTGCGGCTACTGCAAATGAAGGACTAATTAAGCAAAATACTGCAAAACACGCGATTGATCGAGTCGAGAAACGCCTTTTATTGGTTAGTCCTCGCGAAGTGCGAGTTGCAGCTATTTCTAATTGGTGAGCATCTGCTACGTTTGAGTTTGAGTTTCGAGCAATATGAGCTGAAGTTTTCGCAGATGGCATGTTATGCCGCTCTGATTTTGTAACGCCGCCCTTACGTGGAAAAGTTGTGGAAGCGAAATAACCTCACCTGGGGTATCATTGTTCTCAATGTTCCCCTACCGAGGAGTTGGTCTTTCCATGAGCACAGAATCAATGACCACGACAGGGGCCGCCGTGCCCCAGGCCGCAGCGGACGGGGTGACCAACCCCAAGGGCATCGGCTTGTTTCGAATGGTCACCACGGTCATCACGCTCATCGTCGGCGCGGGCGTGTTCTCGCTGTCGGGCGATGCGGCGGCCGGCGGCGCGAGCGGCTGGGCGATACTGACCGCCTGGGGCATTTCCGCCATCGGCGTGTTCTGCCTCGTTATGACGTTCTTCGCGCTTTCCCGGGTTAAGCCCGACCTCAAGGGCGGCATCTACACCTACGCCGCCACGGGATTCGGCGACTTCCTCGGCTTCAACAGTGCCTGGGGCTACTGGATCTCGGCCCTTCTGTGCACGGTCAGCTTCTCGGCGCTTCTGTTCGGCGCGCTGTCGTACTTCTTCCCGATCTTCGGTAACGGCACGAACCTCTACGCCGTCATCGGAGCCTCCTGCATCATCTGGTTCTACGCCTTCCTTGTGAGCCGCGGCATCAGCGAGGTGACCCTCATCAACGCGGTCATCACCATCTCGAAGTTCGTGCCCCTGCTCATCGGCATCATCGCCATCATCTTCATCGGCGCCTTCAAGCCCGACATCTTCATCGCGAACCTCACCACTGGAGCCGACCCGTCGCTGGCCTTCGTCGACCAGGTACAGACGGCCATGATGGTGACCATCTGGGTGTTCATCGGCATCGAGGGTGCGGTGGCCATCTCCGGCCGCGCCAAGAAGGCGAAGGACGTGGGCAAGGCCACCATCATCGCGTTCATCTGCGTGCTGACGCTGTACCTGACGGTGTCCATCCTCTCCATGGGCGTCATGCCGCTCTCCGAGCTGGCCAACCTCGAGAATCCGGCTCTGGCCTACGTGATGCAGGCCGCCGTGGGCGATTGGGGCGCCGTGCTGATCAACTTTGCCGTGTCGCTCTCGCTCATCGGCGCCATGCTCGGCTATACGGTGCTCGCCAGCGAGTCACCCTTCGAGGCCGCCGAGGAGGGCGTGTTCATTAGGGCTTTCGCCAAGACCAACGACAAGGGCGCGCCAGTGGTCACCCTCGTCGTGACGAACATCATCATCGAGCTGTTCCTCATCACCTGGTTGTTCACCGATTCCACCTACCAGTTCTTCTACACGCTGTCCGCCGGTATGATCCTTCTGCCGTACCTGCTTTCGGCCGCCTACTTCGCGAAGGTGGCCTTCAAAGAGCCCGACGCGTTCAAGGGGCGTCTTAACGGCCCCATCCTGATGTGGCGCATCCTGGGCTGCGTGGGCGTCGTCTACAGCCTGTTTCTGTCCTGGGCCGCGGGCGTGCTCGGCGTCATCCTCATGTGCCTGCTGTACGTGCCCGGCATCCTCATGTACATCTGGGGCAAGAGGGAACGCGGCGAGAAGTACTTCCAGAGCACGCTGGACAAGGTGGTGCTTGTCATCATCGTCGCGGCGGCCTGTTTGTCCATTTTCCTGTTGGTGACGACGCCCGGCCTCGTGTAGCGGCGCTTCAACTGAGACGAGAAAGCGGCCCTGGAGCAATTCCGGGGCCGCTTTTTGCGTGGAAGGAATGGGTGGGAATTCACGGGCGAAAGGCGAGGAGGGGCAACGAATCTTTGGCCGTCAGGGCTGGTCCCCGTCGTGCGCGGCCCTAGTCGAGGTCGAGCGGCGTGGCGCTCTCCTCGCCGTAGAGGGCCAGGCACTCCTCGCTCACGACGAAGCGGGCCGCCTCGGGCAGCATGCGCACGGTGAACGGGGTCATGGTGCCGGTGACCTCGCCGTCGTACTGCACCGCCAGCGGCGGATCGGCGACGACGGTGCACTCCCGACAGCGGAACACCTCCATGGCGTCGGGGCGGCTCGGGAACTCGCCGGCACGGTCGAGCATGCAGCTCAAGATCGCGGGGATAAGCCCCACGGCGTCGTGGGTGTTCATGACCACGATGTCGAACATGCCGTCGCGCGGCAGGTTCTCGTGGACGAGCGAGATGTCGAACTGCAGCTTTGAGAAGTTGATGGCGAGCACCCCCACGCCCTGGGTCTCGACGGTCTTCCCGTCGATGGTGAGCGTGATGCGGGAGAACTGCGGCGCGAAGTTGGCGAAGGCCGCCGTGAAGTAGGCCATGGGGCCCAGAAGGCGCTTGGAGGGCTCCGCGCCCTCCATGATGGCGGCGTCGTAGCCGGCTCCCGCGATCATGGAGAATCCGAAGCGCTCGCCATTGGAGAGCTCGATCTCCCCGATGTCGAAATCCATGAGGCGCTGCTCGCGCATGAGATGGGCGAGCGCGTGGGGCTCGGCCGGCGAGGCGAGGTTCATGGCGAGCAGATTCGCGGTGCCAGCGGGGAAGGGGAGCAGCGGGATGCCCGTCTCGGCCAAAAGGTAGGCCACCGAGGCCACCGTGCCGTCGCCGCCGGCGGCTACCACGGCGTCGAAATTCTCGGCGTCGCGCAGAAAATCGGCGAGGTCGGTGTTACCGTCGGTGCAGCGCACGCAAATCTCGTCGCCGTCGGACGCAAAGGCGCGCATGAAGTCGTAAATGGCCCCGTCGCGGAAGCCGGAGGCCAGGTTGTTCACGATGAGGAGTTTCACATAAATCCTTTCCCTTGCTATTATAGGATGGTACTACAACCTCATCTCTTACAGACAAGGACCGTCGTGGAATACATTGCAAGCCAAGAAAACCTGGAGGCCTTCGTGCGCAGAGCGGCCTCGTCGTCGGTCTTGGCCATTGATACGGAGTTTCTGCGCGAGAAGACCTACTATGCGAACCTCTGCCTCATTCAGCTGGCTACGGATGCGGAAGTGGCCGTCGTGGATCCCTTCGCCATCGAGGACATGAAGGTGCTCGCCCCGCTGCTTACCGACTCTTCCATCGTGAAGCTCTTCCACGCCGGAGGCCAGGATTTGGAGATCCTCTATCGCGAGCTGGGCGTTTTGCCTGCGCCCCTGTTCGATACCCAGGTGGCGGCCACTCTTTTGGGCCACACCCAGCAGATCGGCTACGGGCCTTTGGTGCACAGCCTGTGCGGCGTGAACTTGAAGAAGAGCGACTCGTTCACCGACTGGTCGCGCCGGCCCCTTTCCACCTCCCAGCTGGAATACGCTGCCGACGACGTGATCTATCTGCCGAAGATGTACCGCATCATGGTGGAGAAGTTGGAGGCGAAGGGGCGTCTGCACTGGCTCGACAACGACTTCGCCGCCATGAGCGACCCGGCTCATTACGAGAGCGACCCCTTCGAGCGCTACAAGCGGCTCAAGCGCGTGGGCCAGCTTACGCGCCGGCAGCTCTCGGCGGCGCGGGAGGTGGCGTGCTGGCGCGAGGTGACGGCTCAGGAGCGCGATATGCCGCGCAAGTGGGTGCTCACCGACGAGCAGATCGTCGAGGCCTGCCGTCGCGAGTCCCGCACCATCGACGATTTGTTCCTGATCCGCGGCGTGCGCGAGAAGCTGAACACTCGGGACGCCCGGGCCGTGGCCACCGTGCTCGTCCGGGGTCTCGATGCCGCGCCCGATACGTGGCCCGAGCTGGACAAGTCGCCGAAGAGCGAGCGCAACGTCGATGCCGAGCTCGATCTCATGGAGGCGCTCGTGCGGCTGCGCGCCAAGGAGAACGACATCGCCATGCAGACGCTGGCCTCCCGGACGGAGCTCGCCCGCGTCGCCCCGAACTGCTGGA
>OGQQ01002742.1_pt1 | contig 10947 bp, 5 predicted proteins | sample 1553281 | NCBI WGS metagenome assembly OGQQ01 (sample SAMEA2579937, study PRJEB22360) | human gut metagenome | biome: human gut; feature: human-associated habitat; material: faeces | place: Denmark | collected 2008/2010 | reverse complement strand
GGGCAGTCGCCTCGGTGGGCAGGCGTTATTCGTTCCCCTCGCCGTCGGTCAGCACCGCATCGGCAGCCGTCACTCCGGCGTCCTTTAACTCCGTATAGGTGAAATAGGAATCGGTCGGGCATTCGTCCGCCGAAACGGTCAGTTTGTCGTAAAACGAATTGATCTTTTTCGTCCCCAGATCCACACTCTTGGCGTTGAATTCGGTGAACATATTGACCTTCAGCGCAGCGTTGCGGCGTGCCTGATCGGCCTCCGCCACCTCTTCGGCCGAAGCCTTCACCAGACGCAGGGTGCCGGCAGCAACTTTAGAATAAGAAGTCATCAGGATTTCGTTTACATTATGGCCTGCACTATGTGCTTTCGATTCGTCTGCTTCGGTCGATGTCCAGAAAAAAGAATTGCTTCCTTGACTTCCAATATCCTCATGACCAGGCTGTTTATATCCCGTAGCGGCGATATGATAGACAAGCTGGTTCTCGGCATCGGTATCGCCGTCAGCGGGATTGCCCCAGTACGCTTCGTCGGCCACTTCGCCGATGGTCAGCAGCGAGTTCGCCTGCAAAGCCTTGATACGGATCTCCAGCTCGCCGTTCGCAGCGTCACCGCTGTTTTTGTTCTCATAGCGGTAGGCCGCGCACTGCGCCGTACCTTTGAAACGGATGGCATAGACGATCGGATAGGCCGGACTGCCACTCCCACCGACTACGGCAGCATTTTTGAACCACGACTTGCCCTCGCCGCCGTTCGTCTCCTTGCTGCCGAACAGCTTTTCGGGCAGGGTCTCGGTGATCTCCGAAGTCCCGTCCATCGCTTCGTCGAAACGGACATGGTTCGTTTCGTCGGGGAAAAGCAGATACATTTCGTCCCTGGTCGGCACGCGGTAATAGGTTCCGTCGGTCTCGTTGTAGTAGACGGCCGTCGCCCACTTCTCATTCCAGGCGACATAGGCCGAGGTGTTGTTCGGGTCGGCAGTCGTGAAGGCGACCGTTCCCTGCGCCTCGTCTATCGTCTTTACGTTGGCTCCGGCGAAATGGTTGATGGCCAGTTTGGCATTCATCTCAGCCTGGAACGTGATGTCATCGACGTTGAACGACTCCTCGTTCGTCCAGTCCACCACTTCGATGCCGAATTCGGGTTCGACCTTCCGGCCCACCGTGATACGGTAGAGGTAGTTGCGTTTGAGAGCCAGCGGCGCCAGCCCCTCGGGGTCGTTCCGGTCGAGGAACTCGACCGTATGGGTGTAGGGCTGGTCGAGGTAGGTGTACTCGATGTCGAGCGTCGGCACGGTCGCCTCGCCGCGGCGGCTTAGGTTCTCGTAGCCGTAGATCTTCGATTTGTATTCGGCCGGCACGTCGAAGCTGCCCACGAGGTTCAGATCCGGGTACTCCTTGTCCTCGACCGCTCCGGGTTCCGCAAGCATGGCGTTGGGCGTGAAAAGCCGGCTTTTCACGGCGCGGTTGCGGAAGGTCACCTTCGTGATGGTCAGTCCTTCGGCCTTGTTCAGCAGGTCGATGCGCATCGAAAGACGGCGCAGCGACACCTCGCCGCAGTCGGCCACCTCGCCGCTGTACGAGATGATCTTCAGCACCTCGGAGGTGGTCATGACGAAGGCGTTGTCGGCGTCGGGGGCCTGCTCCACGAGCAGTTCCTCCAGCTCGGTCACGGGCGATCCGGCACCGAGGGCCTTGACGGCGCCCTCCAGCGTCGGATCGGCATTGGCCACCAGATAGAGGTCGAAGCGGCCGTCCTTGGCGATGTCGAACGAGCAGCCGTCGTCCGTAACCGTCACGTCGAAGGCCCGGTAGAAGCCCATCCCGCCCGAAGGCTGTTTTTCATAGGCCGCGGCGAGGAGCGAGGTCACGCTCTTCTCGGCATCGGTAGCGGCCGAGGCGTCGGGTTTCGCCGCTCCGCTGTCGCCTGCGGCGCGGGTTCTGCCGTTCTGTTGCTGCGGCGTGATGCCGGCCAGCGTGAAGACCACGCGGTTGCCGTCGCCCGGAGCGCCGCCCTCGGGCATATCCTCGCGCGTACAGCCGCTCAGCAGTACTCCGGCCACCAGCGTAAGGGTCGATATGATTCGTGTTTTCATGATTTCGTGTTAATGGATCTTAATTATTCCGCCACCTTTACAAAACGCAATGCAAGGCTGACATTCACTATTGAACCGTGGTTCACATCGGCATACGGGAGATGTACACTCAAATTGTTAGCAGTCAGGCCATCTTCCCACAGAGTTGAAGACCAACTGTAACTGCATACCCCTCCATTTACATTCTCTTGTGAAGTTGAATTATAGTGACCGGATGCAGGAAATTTGAACTCGATAAATCCGTCGCGCCAGAAGGAGGCGTTGTCCGCCACATCGTCCACCGTCAGTTCGGAATCCGCCGGCAGCGCCTTGATCTTGATCGAAAAATAACGTTCCAGCGGATTGTCGGCAATCCGGCACGATTCCCAACGGTAGGCCGCATACTGGCTCGTACCCTTGAACCGAATCGCATAGACGGGACGAATATGATAAACGGACGTTTCCGGGTGTCCAAGAGGAACTACTTGTTCAGTCTGTCTACCGACTTTCATCTGCGACTCGCCTTTGAGCGTATATTCGCTGTCGGTATCGTCGGGATGAGTCTTGTCGGCTTGATTATCCGGACCATTTTTCAGGTAGATTGTTTCGGTAAAGGGTGCTTCAACAGTCACTAAAGGGAACTTGTTGGTCACGGAATTGTCATTCCAAAACGGAAAGTACACACCGTCCTTTTCCTTGTTGACAGTGGCACGGTCGTCCTCTTCCGTCCACATGGGCAGTAACAGATTCAGCTCGCCGGCGGTCGGCAGGCGATATTTCTTGCCATCGGGACCGGTGAACTCGGCGGTCAATGCGCCGTTGGTCTGCAAATCGTTCCATGTAACGTACGATGTCGTGGGGCATTCGTCTACCGAAACGGCTAACTTGTCGTAGAACTCGGCAATGTTCTTGCCCGCGAGGTCGAACGTCTTGGCATTGAATTCGGTGAACATATTGACCTTGAGCGCAGCGTTGAGCGCCGCCTGGTCGTGCTTGTCGAACGGGATGTCCTCGATCTGGAAAGCCCCGGCGGTGTTCCAGTCTTCGACGGTAATGTCGAAAGACACGTCGAGCTGCTTGGTCAGCACGATGCGGTAAAGGTAGTTGCGTTTGAGCGCCAGCGGAGTTTTTCCGGCGGGGTCGGTCGAATCGAAGAATTTTACCGTATGGGTGAATTTCAGTCCGTCCATCGTGTATTTGACCTCCAGCGCGGGCAGATGCTCTCCGTCGGGCGTGACATCCACGTTTTCATAGGAGTAGATCGAAGCCTTGTATTCGGTCGGCTTGGCGAAATCGCCCGCGAGGTCGATTCCCTCGTAGGATTTCTCTTCGTAGAGATCCTGCGGGGTGGAGAACGTCATGTCGTTCGAAGCGCCCAGACGGCTCTGCTTCGTGCGGTTGACGAACTTCACGGAATTGACCGTGACGCCCGTAGCGGCATTGACGAGGTCGATACGCACGGCCAGACGGCGCATCGTCACGATGCCGCCGTTCGTTACCACCCCGTGTTTGGAGACGATGCGCCGGGCTTCCGTCGAAAACATCACGAACGGATACCATGCCTCTTCGCCGTCTTTTCTGCCGACCTGCTGCGTTACGAGCAGCGCCGCGAGGTCGTCCTCCGTAACGCGGGAATCGGAGTTTCGGTCGGTCAGGGCCAGCAGCGCCGCGGCAAGCGTTTCGTCGGCATTGGCCACGAACCAAATATCGTAGATTCCGTTCTTTTCCACGTCGAACGAAGCGGTCTGCGAATCCGCATCGTAGGCGGCGTCGAACGTTTTGTAATAATTGCCGTCGTCGGTGAAGGCTACGGCCAGCAGGCCGTCGATTTTCTTTTCTTCGTCGGTAGCGGCCAGCGGCGCGGAGGCGTCGTTGTCGCCTGCGGCGCGGGTCGCTCCGCCCAGCGTGAAGACCACGCGGTTGCCGTCCGACGGCTGCGGGCCGCCGTCCGGAGCGTCCTTGCTGCATCCGGCCAGCAGCGCCGCGGCAGCGAGGAGTGCGGTTATGAAGCTTGTTTTCATTGCGTTATTTCGTTTTTTCTGTTTGCTGTTATACAGATACGGCTACTCCGATACTTTTACGAGGCGAAGAGGATAGCGATAGCCAACATCATTGGGAGCTATATCGGCATTAGGGAGACTAAAAACTAAATGACGGGCCTTTGTATTCTCACTTGTACTCTTACTCCAAAATGAAGATGAATAACAATAACCGTTTACACCTCTACGAAATATATTGTCATTCCCGCCGTCAGGTGTTATTCCCGGCTCATAACATCCCGAAGCAGGGAACTGGAACTCGATAAAGCCATCTTTCCAAAACGCCTCGTCGGCCACGTCGTCGATGGTCGTCGCATTGTCCTGCGGATGCATGGCCTTGATCTTGATCGAGAAATAACGTTCCAACGGATTCCCCGCAATCTTGCACGTTTCCCAACGGTAAGCGGCGTACTGGCTCGTACCCTTGAACCGCAAACCATAGACAGGATGAAGATTATATATATCCGTTCCCGGGTTAATCGGATAGGCGATTTGTTCGGTCTGTACACCGACTTTCAGTTGCGACTGCCCTTTGAGCGTATATTCGGGATCGGCCGGATGTGTTTCGTCCGGCAAATTGTCCATACCGTTCTTCAGGTAGATTGTCTCGGTAAAGGGCGTTGCAACGGTCACGAAAGGCAACGTGTTGGTCGAGGGATTGTCATTCCAATACGGATGATACAAGCCGTCCTTTTCCTTATTGACAGTAGCCCGGTCGGCCTCTTCCGTCCACATGGGCAGCAGCAGGTTCAGCTCGCCCTCGGTCGGCAGGCGGTATTTTCCGCCGTCGGGACCGGTAAAGACCGCATCGGCGGCCATCATTCCGGCATCCTTCAACTGCGTATAGGTGAAATAGGAATCGGGCGGGCAGTCGTCCGCCGAAACGGCCAGTTTGTCGAAGAACGTATTGATCTTTTTCGCCCCCGGATCCACGTTCTTGGCATTGAACGGGGTGAACATATTGACCTTGAGCGCAGCGTTGAGCTTTTGCTGCGACTCGGGATCGAGCGGATCGCCGGGGCCGATCTCTTCGGGCATCTCGACCGTGTTCCAGTCCTCGACCTTGAACGTGAACTGCACTTCGTTGGTCGTCACAGGCTTCCCGTTGCCCAGCACCACGGTGTAAAGGTGGTTGCGCTCGATATCGACGGGCGTCTGTGCGCCGCCGGCTTCGGTGCGGATGAAGGGCACTTCGACCGTACCTTTGCTGTCGTTCACGCGGTAGGTGATCCGCACGGCAGCGTAGTCTCCGGCCGTGTTGGGGCGTTCATAGGCGTAGAACGTCTTTCGGAAGGTCTTCGGAGCGAACACCTCGCCCGGTTTGAGTGCGGGATGCTCTTCGGTAAGATCCACCGTCGCGTTGCTGCCCAGCACGATCCGGTCGGCGACCGGAGCCGAGAGCGGGGCTTGCGCGAAAAGGTAGCCTCGGGTGGCGGCACCGACGAGTACGGCGCTTTCGAGCGTCATGTTCGGCGTGTTGTTCTGCACATCCACACGGGCTACGATACGCGTGAGCTTGACCTCGCACTTCACGCCCGGCACGATGGTAATCACCTCGTTCTGCCCGTCTGCGGTCGCCGTGCCCGACATGGCGATGCCCGCATCGGCTTCGGCGAGTTTGTCGGCCGTATCGCCGTCGGCGAGCTCGACGGTGGCCGCGGTCTCGTGCAGATCGGCTTCGGCCGAACCCGCTGCCGTCGCAGCCACGGCGGCATCGTCATTTACGACGAAGACGAATTTGCGCTTGGCGTTCATGTCGGAAATCGGCGCTTCGAGCGAAAAGGTGTAGGTGCCGTTGCCGTTGTCGTAGAGCGTGATGTCGCTCGTCATGTCGTGCTTGCGCAGGAATTTGGGCGCGGAGGTATCGGTCGCGTCGTAAACCAGCAGTGTCAGCTGACGGACGGCGTATTCCGCTGCGTCGTGCGTGGCCCGCGTGGCGCTGCGGGGGTAAATCACCCCTTCGCTGCCGGGCGTGGCGAGGGTAAAGGTGATGGGAATACGGCTGTCGTCCGTATCGCCCGGACCGGTCGTCTCCTTGCTGCATCCGGCCAGCAGCGAGGCGGCAGCGAGGAGTGCGGTTATGAATCTTGTTTTCATTGCGTTATTTCGTTTTTTTGTTTGCTGTTATGCGGGCGGAGACAGGGCTACTCCGATACTTTTACAAAGCGCAGCGGGAACCTGTAGCCGGGAATGTTGTGGTCCACGTTCGCATAATTGAGGCAGATGTGCAGGTAGCGTGCGTGCGAGCCTTCCATACACAGCGACGAGGACCAGCAAAAGCCATCGACTCCGCGGTTCGTGATATTCTCAGTGGTGGGATTATCGGCATTCGCCGGCGAATAGTGGCCCGAAGCGGGGAACTTAAATTCAATAAAACCGTCCTTCCAGAACGCCTCCTGCGCCACCTGGTCGATCGTGGTCTGCGTATCGTCCTGTTTCAACGCCTTGATCTTGATCGAAAGATAACGCTCCAACGGATTGCCCGCGATCTTGCATATTTCCCAACGGTAGGCCGCGTACTGGCTCGTACCCTTGAACCGCAGGCCGTAAACGGGCCGGATGTTGTAATTGCCTTTCTGCGGATCATCCGGCTTCTCCGTGTAATAGTGCACCGTTTCGCTCAGCGCTCCGACTTTCAACTGCGACTGCCCTTTGAGCGTATATTCGCTGTCGGTATCGTCGGGATGGGTCTTGTCGGGCAGATTGTCCTCGCCGTTTTTCAGGTAGATCGTCTCGGTAAAAGGAGTTTCAACAGTCACGTAAGGGAATGTATTGACCGAGGGATTGTCGTTCCAATACGGATGATACATGCCGTCCTTCTCTTTATGAACAGTAGCCCGGTCATTCACGTCGGTATACATGGGCAGCAGCAGGTTCAGCTCGCCCTCGGTGGGCAGGCGGTATTTTCCGCCGTCGGGACCGGTGAAGACCGCATTGGCGGCCATCATTCCGGCATCCTTCAACTGCGTATAGGTGAAATAGGAATCGGGCGGGCAGTCGTCCGCCGAAACCGCCAGTTTGTCGAAGAACGCATTGATCTTTTTCGCCCCCGGATCCACGTTCTTGGCATTGAACGGGGTGAATATATTGACCTTTAACGCCTTATTGCGTTTCATCTGCTCGTCCTCGTCGGGATCCACCGCTTCGTCCATATCCACGACGTTCCAATCCTCGATCCTGAGCGAGAACTTCACTTCGTTGGTCGTCACGGGATCGCCGTTTCCGAGCACGACGGTATAGAGCGTATTGCGCTCGACATCCACGAACTCCTTGGTGTCGGAAGTCTTGCGGAACGGTACGACGACCTCGCCCTTGCTGCTGTTCACGGTATAGGTAATCTTGATTTCGGCGCCGTTGCCGTCTTCGTTATGCCGCTCGTAGAGGTAGAACACCTTTTTGAGATCCTTCTGTTCGTCGTAAGTCGTACCGAGAGCGACCTCGGCGTTCATCGCCTCGGTAATGTAGCTTTCGCCGGCAGCGGCGACCGGATCGTGCGGAAAGAGGTAACCCCGGGGCGCGGCATTCAACAGCTCGATGGAGCCGATGACCAGATTCGGCGTGTTGTTCTGCACATCCACGCGGGCCACGATACGCCGGAGGGACACCTCGCACTTCACGCCGGGCGTAATGGTCACGACGTCGCTCGAATTGCTTCGTGCGATGCCCGACATGGCGATGCCCGTGCCTTTGGCAGCGAGTTTGTCGGCCGAATGCCCCTCTTCGAGGGTGATGCCTGCCAGTTTGTTTTCCAGCTCGTCCTGCGACTCTCCGGGAGATGGTTCGTCAAAGGCGTCATTGGCCACGAAGACGAAACGCTGGCGGGCTTTCAGGTCGCTCACCGGGGCCTTCAATGTGAAATTGTAGGTTCCGGCGCCGTTCGAGACGATGCTGATGGCCTGATCGCCCGACGCATCCGTGGCATAGCGGCGCAGGAAAGTCCCCCTGCCGGCGTCATCGACCGAATAGACATAAAGCGTAAGGCGGTGGATCGTCCACTCGGCCTCGTCGTGCGTGGCGCGCGTAGTGCCGTAGGGGACGGCTTCCCCCGCCGGGGTGTTCATCGTGAAGCTCACGGGAATGGTGCTTCCGTCGTCTCCACATCCGCAGGCCGCGGGCTCCGAGGAGCACGACACGGCCGTCCAGGCCGTTATCATTCCGATAAAAGCCTGCAAACAGATTCGTTTCATTACTCTTAACATAAAAAATCATTAAAAAGTTATCGTATCAATCATTATCGTATTTGTCCGGGTTCCGGTCAGTTGAATGTTCCTCCGTCCTGCCAGTCTTCGACATCGGCGTCGATCCACGGGCGCACCTCCACGCTGCCGTCGGCAAAAAGCGTGAGCTGGATGCGGTATTCCTGTACGGCCGCAGCGTCGGGATTCCAGCCCCACGTCCGGAAAGCCCGCCGCAGGTCGATAGGCTCCGTAACGGCCTTGTCGCCGAACCAAAGCCGGAAGACAGGAATATGCTCCGCGGTATAGCGCATCGTGACGAACTCCCCGCGCAACTCCTGCGCCTTGAGGGGCGTGCGCTCCACATGGGTCGCCAACTTTCCGTTGCCTGCGGGAATGAGTTTGTCGCCCACCGTATGACAGCGGTCGGGGCAGAGCGAATAGCCCACGGGAACCTGCCCGATTTCCATACGGTACGCTCCGACATCTTCCGGCATATTGTGCCACATGACCTTGACATGCAGGTGGCAGTGGATATTGTTCATGTAGGTCGTAAACGTCTGCTGTCGCGATCCGTCCACATGCATGCGGCACACGCCCCAATACAATTCGTCGGCATCGAGGTATTCGCCCGAGGGCGTGAGGCCCGCCAGTTCCATTTCGAGCGACGCGAGCGTCCGGTCGCCGGCTTCGAACGCCAGCGGACTTTCGGCGTTGCCCAGCGTCAGCAGCGTGTAGTCGCCGTCGGGAAGCGAAAAACGCAACATCCGGATCGGCTCTCCGGAGGGAATCTCCCGCACGAAACGGCCCCCGGCATCGAAGACGAAGTGACGCAGCGAGCGGATATAGGTTGCGAGCTCTTCGACGCCGTAGGGGACGTATCTGATCTCCATGCGAATATTCCCGCAGCAGATATCCCGGTCGTCCTCCAGAGAGCAGGCACACAACAGCAGGCAGAGCCCCGCAACGGAACCTGCCAGCATCGCCGCCCTGCGGTGTATGATATGTCGTGCCGTCCATCTCATCGTTTTTCAGCCTGCCGTGCGTCGCTGCGATCCGTCGCCTCCGCATCGCCCGGCTGTTCCCGTGTCTGCGTCTGTTCCTGTCGTTATGCTGCGTCCGGTCCCGTTCTCATCCCGGGCCCGTATCCCTTTATTCGCTTACGTTATCTATTCCTGCTTCGGCCTCATCCCCGAATTCCTCTTTCCACTTGCGGAGCTGTTCGAGGTTGTAGGCGGCCCGCTGAGGATCGGTCGCCCGGGCCTTTTCGAAGTAGGCTTCGGCCTCCCCGATCTTCCCGCACAGCCAATGGTACACACCGAGGTTATTGGCCGCCAGCGGATTCTCCCTGACGCGGCCCAGACACACCCACGCCAGTTCCAGATCCCCCCGCACGAGGGCTGCCGACGAGGCGTTGATGTTGGCAATGTCGTCATCCGGGAAATAGCGCACGGCGATGTCGTACTCACGGCCATAAGCATCGCGCTGTCTTACGATCGTGCGGTCGTCGTTCTCGGCCTGCGCCACCTCGTACATCTCCTGCAGGCTCAGATCCTGCGGACGACGGCCGATCAGCTCCCCGGCTTCCTCCGGATCGAAGGCCCGCACGCGGTAGTCGATCCGCATCTCCATACGCCGCAGCGGCGGGAAAATATGTTCCAGCATATATCGGTAAGGATTGCCGCCGCGAAGATCCATCAGGAGCTTTTCGCGCCCGTCGAAAATGTCGTAAGTGTCGATAATGTCCAACACTTCGTCTTTAGCCTTCATGTCGCTCCGTCCGACCGCTTCGCGCAGACCATCCCAGTCCTCGCCCTTGCCCTCGGCCGTGACTTTTTCGGCCGGAAGGCCGTAGCGCTCGCGCAGGTAGTCGCGCATACCGCCGGCACGCTGCTCGGAGAGCACCATGTTATGCTTATAGGTATCCTCCGGCGAAGCATAACCCGTAATCGAGGCGGAAAGGATGCGGTAGGTCGCCGTATCGGTGGCCACGGGCGACAGGATTTTGTCGATACGTGAGAGCTCTTCGCGGTTGTTCTCGAAATCGGGATAGACCCTCCAATCGTTCACCGGGTAGGTAATACGGACGGTGGCCGTGGCTGTGCGCTCCTTGACCGCCTCCGGCTTGGGCCGGACGAAGGTCACGTTCGTCTCGAAAAGCGGCACGCTCACGGCGGCCACCGGAAATGGCAGCATGCCCGCAACGGTCGTATAGACCGTATCGGGCACCGTGACGGCACGCTCCGGAACGGCGATTGCTTCCGAAGCCAGCAGGTGCTCTTCGCAGCAGGTACGCAGGATATACTGCAACTGCAACTCTCCGGCAAAGGATTGCGGGACGGCCCTGCTCTCCCGGTAGTCGAAGTCGCCGTGACCGCCCCGGTAAAGGATGCGGACTTTACCGACGGTCTTACTGTCGGACAACGCCTCGCGCCGCCTGTGGTATTTGGCTCCGGAAGGGGTGAAGTAACCCAATTCGGGGAAACGGACGGTATCGCTACCCGAAATATATATGGGAATAAGATGCAGCGATTCCGAACCTTTGAGCCGCCCGGCCACCTCGCCCGAAAACCGCACTTCGAGGCTGTCGCCCCGCCACTCGGCCTTCGGGCCGTTCACGTAGCGGAAGGCAGGATACCGCGGACCGGCCGCGGGAGCGGCGCGAAGG
>OGQQ01002731.1_pt1 | contig 10973 bp, 7 predicted proteins | sample 1553281 | NCBI WGS metagenome assembly OGQQ01 (sample SAMEA2579937, study PRJEB22360) | human gut metagenome | biome: human gut; feature: human-associated habitat; material: faeces | place: Denmark | collected 2008/2010 | reverse complement strand
GTGTGCGGCTTCGCGCCGTTGGCGTTGTTGCCGCCCTGCGGGGCGTTGCCATGCTGGGGGCGAGCTCCCGGAACGGCCGTCGGGCGACCGGACTGGCGGCGGTCTCCACCCTGCGGACGCGGGGTGTTGCCGTTAGGACGATTGCCATGCTGGCGGGATTCGCCTGGACGCGGCGCGCGATGACCCGGCTTCGGGGCATCGGACTTGGAAGCGGCATGACGCGGCTTCGGCGCTGCGGGGGCAGCCGGCTTCGGTGCTGACGGAGCGGCCGGCTTTGGCATGGAATGAGATGCCGGTTCGGCAGGCTTCTTGGCCGTATGGCCCGGCTTCTTGGAATCAGATGCGTTGCCCTGTCCGCTGGACGCGAATGCGTTCCTCAGCTTGCGTGCAACGGGAGGTTCAACGGTAGACGATGCGGACTTCACGAATTCGCCCATCGCCTCAAGTTTGCTTAAAACGGTTTTGCTGTCAACGCCAAGTTCCTTGGCAAGTTCATATACGCGTGCTTTCGGCACTCAATTCTCCTATCTTGGGCCGCGCGCATACGGGCGCGACCGCTACTGATTCACGGCGAGCTTGTTCCTTCTCATCGTGCAACCATGTTCGTGATACCTCGTCTTTTCCCTGGGCATGACGGCATGGCCGTCACGCTTTGGATTGTCGAGTCCAGCATACTCAAGCCCGTGGATTGTACGTCCACGGGCTTGTTGTCTACCGGAAGTGTTGTTTATTCCTCGGTTTCCCCATCGGAATGGTCCGCCGATTCGGCCATCTTCTTGGCATGCGCCTCAGCGGATTCGATGCCGATCTTCCAGCCGGTCAGCTTGGCCGCAAGACGTGCGTTCTGGCCTTCCTTGCCGATGGCAGGGGACAGCTGGTCATCGTGGATGAAGGCGATGGCCGTCTTGTTCTTCTCGCTGATCACCTGCACACCGGTGGCGACGGCCGGAGACAGCGCCGCGGCGACGAATTTCGCCGGATCCGCGGACCAGTCGACGATATCGATTTTCTCAGGACCGAGGTTCTCCATGACGGCGCGCACTCGGGCTCCGCCGGGGCCGATCAGCGCGCCCTTCGGGTTCACGCCATCGGTGTTGGCCTTGACCGCGATCTTGGTGCGGGCGCCGGCCTCACGAGCGATGGCCATGATGGACACGGCACCGGAGACCAGTTCCGGCACTTCGCGCTCGAACAGCTTGCGGACCAGCTCCGGGTGGGAGCGGGACACCACGATTTCCGGGCCCTTGATGCCACGGGCCACGTTCACCACGTACACGCGGATGCGTTCGCCGTGGCGGTAACGTTCGCCGGGCACCTGCTCACGGCGAGGCAGAATGGCTTCGACATCGCCCATCGCGACATGCACGTTGGAGGGGTCGGAAGCATCCTGCTGGATGATGCCGGTGATGAGCTTGCCCTTCTGGCCGGAGAACGCACCGAATACCTTCTCATCTTCGGCGCGGCGGAACAGCTGGGTGATGACCTGGCGTGCGGTGGCTGCGGCGAGACGGCCGAAGTCACGCGGGGTGTCATCGTATTCCTCGCCCAGCTTGGGAGCGGGGTAAGGGTTGTCTTCGGTGGGTTCGACCGGAATTTCGTCGGCGGCCCACACGGTGAAGTTGCCGGAACGTTCGTCAAGCTCCACGCGCGCGTGCCTGGCGGCGTGCGGGGTCTTGAGGTAGGCGAGGCGCAGGGCCTCTGCCAGCGCATCATCCAGGGTTTCGGGGTCGATTCCTTGCTCGGCGGCGAGCTTGTGTATTCCTGTCAGGTCCAGTTCCATCGATCCGTACCTCCTATGAAGTTATGTGGCGCATGGCCTATGAGTAGTCACAGTTAGCTATTAGTGTATGTTTCCATGCAGACACGCTTCTCTTCAGGACGGTTTACCCGGCGCTTGGCATCCGTACTATGCGCGAGCGCGATGCTGTGTTCGCTTTCGGCGTGTTCGATGCCGCGATTGGCCGGACGGGCCGAGGCGGAAGCTCAAATGACCCCTTGCGAGAAAGCGATGACGTTGGCGAACTACGCCACCCATCCGGCTGAAGGCACACCGTTATTAGAGCAGTATGCCACCGGTCTGGCCGCCCCCCTGGCTTGGATTGACGTTGCCGGGTATTGTTCGGGTCGTTTTGCCGAGGGAACGTTACGTGACGCGCAGACCAAGCAATGGATGGCTTTTCTGGCCGATAAATTCGGGCAGTCCGCGCCTGAGGTGACGCCGGCGCGTCTTGATGGCGTCACGTCCGCCAACGTTGACCGATCGGTATTGGATGCGATGGCCGTGGCCGAGGATCGCGCCGGATTCGCTATCGAGGTCTTGGCCGCACGAGGACAGACCGCTGGGGCTACGTTGGCGTTGAGTGATATGCATAAGACCGCCGGGCAGCAGTTGGTTGCGCTGGCGAACGGCAATTTTGATGATTCCGGCGCACAATCCAGTTCTTCCGGCCAAAGCGACCCCCGCCAAAAGGTCTATGCCATCGACCAACTACTGGCCAACCCCACCACCATCGCCGACAAGGCAAGTGGCCAAACCGTACCGACCGCCGCCGCCATCGAAATGGACTGCGCCCGCGCGCAGATCAAGGCCGTGACCGAATCGAAATCTTCCACCGAGAGCGATATGCTGCTCATCCTCGCCGCACTGGCCGCCAAGCACGCCTACACCGCGTTCCAACTTGGCTACCCAGCGACTGACGCCGAATTGTTCGAGTAGACACACACTCCTCACGAAGCCGATGCGAACTTGTTGGATGCTAGTGGGCAAGTCGAGTTGAGGCACGTTCCACCAATGTGAAATCGGTGGTGTACGTACGGGCCGGGCCTGAGTATCCTTCGATGCGGTCGATAAGCATGTCAACGGCATGCTTGGCATAATCATCGATATGAGGATCGATGGTGGTCAGCGCCGGCACCGAGTACTCGGCTTCCGGCACGTTATCGAAGCCGACCACTTGTACATCGTCAGGTACATGCAAACCACATCGTTGCAATTCATGAATTGCGCCTAAAGCAATGGCATCATTGAGACACACTACAACATCCGGGCATGGGAGCTTGTCTAGCATAGCTTTTGTCACGCGCATACCTTCACGCTGATTCATGCTTTCTGCCGGAATCACATACCGCCAATTCACCGATAATCCGCGCTCTTCAAATGCCTTCACATATCCTTGGGCGCGTAACGCCTGGGTCCCTTCCGTCTGACGACGCAGCACTGCCTCATCCACCAGTTCAGGAAGAACACCCATCAGAGCAACCGTTTGGGCACCTTCATCCAAAAATCTTCCTACAACCGTGGAGATGGATTCAATGTTGGGCATGGTGATCCAATCGCTTTTCCCGTAGGCCAGATGGTCTCCGGTCGTTACAATCGGATATGGCTGCTCCAGAACGGCCCCTTCATCCGCGAGCGGCGACATTACGAACAGAATCCATCCTTCCGCCCCTAAACGATAGGACTCGTCAACGCTGGCAACCAACCCTTCACCGTCGGAACCATATGTGTTGATGACTACACCGTAATGGCGTTCTTTTGCGTATTCAATGACCTTGTCAGTGAAAAAAGGAACGAACGGCTGCGAGAAATCGAAGATGTTGAGTCCAATAAGCTTTGTGCCGCCAGATCGCATTGCACGCGCCGAAATATTGACGGTATATCCAAGCTTACGCATCACCTCTTCCACACGGCGACGTGTATCCGGTCTCATACTGCCAGTGTCATTCAGCACATTGGAAACCGTCTTGATGGAGACGTTCGCCTCACGCGCCACGTCCTTGATAGTTACGCGGTTTCCCATTGTTCGAATCCATTTCTGCTTATTACATGACACACCTTCAACAGCGTCATTATGTTCTTATTATGGTAAGTCACAGTCGGGTCGAGCATCTCCTCCTCATATCGGAATCATCTACCCCTCAACCTCAGAATTCAGCCAAGGAGCTTTCCTCCGTTGGACCCCATGCACCATTAGGCAAATATCCTTCTGACAATACTGCAGGACGATCGAACGTAGAGGTTAAACTTTCTGGTTGAAGAAACGCACGCACGCCATCCGAACAAGGGACTTTCTGACCGCCGGCTTTCAACCTAGCTTTTTACATACCCGTCTTTTCTCCTTATTCCTTTGTTGGGTATCGAATTGTTCCAGTCGATGTGAATGACGGCATTGTCTTCCTTTGACTGGTATGCCACATTACATTAGTGGCGAATCCGAACCTCTCTTTCTGCAATCCGGGCATGTTGATGATTGTTTGGGTATTGCTTGGTGGTTGTACAGGGCACAGCAACCATAAGAGACTGCGCCCTGTCATGCGCCACCGTCACTCGAATCACTTCACGTGCACGGCGGTCCAGGAGACCGGCGGCAAGGTCACACGCACAGTGCCGGTATCGGCGTCGGACGTGATGGTGGTGTTGGGGTGCAGAACGACTCGGTTCTGGTCTTCCAGCGTGTTTTTTGCCAGCAGATCATCCTCGTGCAGGGTTTGCGCCTCGACCGCGGAAAGTGCGAATCCTTCCGGCAGCTTGATGGCAAAGTCATTGGCCGCTTCCATGGAGCGATTGACCACAAACACGCTGATCGTACCGTCCTCACCACGCACGGCTACGGAATTGATCGTCGGCACTTCACCGTATTTGTCGGTTTCATACGTTCCGGAAGCCAGTTTCGGTTCAAGCACCGTGCCGCCCTTGGCGAGCTTTGCGGTCAGCGAGAACGGATAGAACGTGGTCTGACGCCACGCCGGGCCGCCCGGTTCGGTCATAATCGGCGCAATTACGTTGACCAACTGGGCCAGGCTGGCGGCGTGCACGCGGTCGGCGTTCTTGAGCAGGGTAATCATCAAATCACCGAACACCACGGCGTCGGCGGCGCTGTACACATCCTCGAGCAGGCGCGGGGCAACCGGCCAATTGCCGATGCCTTCCGGATTCTTGCTCGGCTCTTCGTTGAGATACCAGACATTCCATTCATCGAACGAGATGAACACGTCGTGCTTGCTCTTCAGCCGGGCCTTGGTTGCATCGATGGCGGCGGCGACATCGTTGATGAAACCGTCCATATCGACGCCCGAGGCAAGGAAGCTCTTCATGTCACGGGTGCCATCAGGCTGAAGTTCCGGATGGTAGTACGCATGGCAGGAGACGAAGTTGACGTTGTCAAACGTCTTCTCAAGTACGGTTTCTTCCCACTTGCCGAAGGTGTCCATCACGTGGCTGGATGAACCACAGACCACCAGTTCAACGTTCGGATCGATGGCGCGCATACCTGCCGCCACCGAGGCCGCCAAGGTGCCGTAATCCTCGGCGGACTTGTGACCGGTCTGCCACGGGCCATCCATCTCATTGCCCAAGCACCACATCTTGATGCCGAACGGCTGATCGGCACCATTGGCGCGACGCTCCTCGGAGAGCTTGGTGCCGCCGGGAATATTCGCGTATTCCAACAGGTCGAGGGCCTCTTCAAGACCACGGGTACCCAGATTTACGGCTTCCATCAGCTCGTTGCCGCCGGTTTTTTCCAGCCATTTCGCCATTTCGTGCAGACCAAACTGATTGGTCTCGGTGGAATGCCATGCCAAGTCCAGGCGACGCGGCCGCTCATCACGAGGACCAACGCCATCCTCCCAGCGATAGCCGGAAACGAAATTGCCGCCAGGATAGCGAATCGTGGTAGCGCCGAGTTCCTTGACCAGTTCGATGACGTCCTTGCGGAAACCGTCTTCATCGGCTTCGGGGTGGCCCGGCTCATAGATGCCGTCGTATACGCAGCGACCCAGATGCTCCACGAACGACCCGAACAGTCTGTCGTTGACCGGAGCTACTTCAAAGTCATTATCGACGACGAGTCGAGATTCCTCCAGCTCCCCCGGTTTATTGTCGTGCGAATGCTCGGACATGTGCTCTCCTTTAATCGTTGTCTTCAATACCGCAAGACAACGTTGTGCTAAATACCAAAAGCAATCGGCCCATCTTCTTGGTTCACCTGTTTTGCGGCATCGCCAATCAGCGGTGAATGTGCGTTCTGGATATTTAATACAACCTTGTACTTCTGTTGATATCGATAATACGATGGTTGTACTTAGTACGCAAGTCCCGCTGAGTACAACGTTATCCTTTTCGCTATTTTCCACCCGACACGCCGTATACGATACAGCACAGGAGCGAATACGGACGTTCGTATCAAAAACAAAAAGGGTTCCGGGACAAACCCGGAACCCTAAAGGCGGATAAGGCGAGATTCGAACTCGCGGAGGCTTTCACCTCACACGCTTTCGAGGCGTGCTCCTTAGACCGCTCGGACACTTATCCATGCTGCCAAAATGGCAACTTGTTCATTATGCCACATTCTGCCGACCTGGCAAATCGGAGTTTCGCTGAGCTCGATTCGGCGTGGGATAATGCGATTTTGTGTGAGATTGCGATGGGTCAGACGATGAGCCGATTAACAGTCCGAATTGGTCAACTGCGAAAATCCGAATTCTTCAACTACCAAAATCCGAATATTGGTGGTGGTAGAAGCGGTGACGGGGCCACTCTGCATTGAGTGGTCTCTCCCTCGGTCAGCCTTACGGCTGACAGCTCGAACGCAATTAAGGACAGCTTTCCAGCTGCCATTTTATTTGCTCACTGTCGTTCGCCTTCGCCTAAAAACGCCTCCGGCGTTTTCTTCACGGCTCAGCTCATCAGAGGGGGCTTGGAATTTTATTTATGCCACCTGTTCGTGGACGGAGGCGTTGACCCATTGGGACTGCTGGACGTTGTATCCAGAGAAGATGCCGATGTCGAGCATGCAGTCGCGGTAATCGCGGCCGTGGGCGATGGTGATGTAGCTGTCGTCCACCAATCGGTTATGCGTGGGATCCAGTCCGACCCATCGGCCATCCTGATACACCTCGACCCAAGCATGGGTCGCGCCCTCTCCCCCAAGCAAACCGGCAATGTAGCGCGCGGTCAATCCCACATGCCGGCACACGGACAGCATCACGTGCGCATAATCCTGGCATACGCCCTTGCGCTGAGCCAAGGCCTGTTCGGCGGTGGTGCGAATCGTGGTGGAACCGGGCGTATACACAAACGCCTTGTAGACCTCATCCATCACTTCGGCGGCCTGCTGCACCGGAGTGGCGTCGGAAGGCAGCGCCGCCAAGCGTTCGCGGCATACGGCAATCATCGCCTCCACGTTCGGGCCGGGAATGGTGAGCGCTGAATTGAATCGGCACAGCGGTTTATAGGCTTCCTTATGGATATGCGCATTGTCCACGAAGGCGATGCCGGTCACCGAGTAGCTGAATATGTCGTGCGGCTCAGGGATGAATCCGGTCATCACCACGGAGTCAAAGGAGTCGATGGTGGTTTCGAGTTCGGTTTCGGGCTGAATCTTCACTTCCACGTCAATCACCTGTTGGCGAGGGCCAGTGGAGGGAATACAGCGAAGCTGGAACCTGTGATCGGTGACCGGTGCGCTGAAGGACAGCCTCATCTCATAGTCGAACACGAGTTTTTTCACAACGTCTCCTGCACTTGCACACGAGCCGGCAACCGGCATATTCTCGGGATAACGACACTACAGCCATGGCTGAGGTATGGTCCGTGCGCTCACAGCCCACGCATATATTCCGGCAATCTGCTGATATGCACAGGCCGGCACTCGGGCGCACGGTTTTTTCGCCATACCACCATAGCATTTGAACCCCGTCAGGGTGTCAGGTCGGGATCAGGGACGCTTGGCGTCCATGTTCATGGAGCTCAGTGAGCCCATGTCTTTGATGGCCAGCGCGCTGACACGGCCGGAGTAGTCGTCAAGGTACTTCTTCAGCAGGTCGGCGACTTCCTGATATCCGCGAGACAGCAGCTGACCGACCAGCCAGCTCAGTCCGTCGGCGAAGCAGCTGGGCAGCGGCATGCCGTCCAAGGTCATCGAATAGGCGGCGAGCTTCTTGAGCGGCGCTTCCAGATCCTCCATCGTCAGGCCGAAGCGCGTGTACAGGTCGATGCGTTCCAGATATTTGCCGATGAAGATGAACGCCTTCAGCGTGGGGTCGACCGGCGAATTCTCGATGCCGCCCCAGAAAGCGAGCATGTCATCGGTAATATCGCGCTGCTTGTAGATGTCCTCGGCATCGGCCGCGTATTTGGCGGCATCGGTGATATTGGTCATCGCCAACTCCACGTACTGCAGCAGACGCGAGCTCAATTCCGGGCGCAGAATCACGGCGTTGTTGAATGCGGAAGTTACGGCCGACCGCACCGAATCAGGATTGGACCCGTCGTACAGGAAGCTGTTCACGAACCCGTCGAAGTCCTCGAAATCTTCGGGCAGGTCGAGTGCGTGAGCGAACGGACGGAAGGCGTCCACATCGGTGTCCATCACACGATCGTAGAACGGGAAGAACTGGTTCAGCGTGGTGAAGGCGCGCTCGGTGTATCGACCCAGCCAATACAGGTTGTCTGCCTTGGAAGCGGTAACCAGCGACAACGAATGGTGGCGGGACTGGCTCAGCAGGTTCGCCACCTGCGTTTCGGCACCGTATTCATGCTCCACGCCGGATTCGGGTGCCAACACCCACGTATCCTTGAATCCGCCACCCTGCGACGAGTTGACAATCATCTGGCCGGGCACCGACGAGTATCGAGTCAAGCCCGAATACCACACGTGCGTATTCTTGCCGGTGACCACGAAGGCACGCAAATCGCACTTGCGCGGCGACATCTCGCCGGTCTTCGGGTCCACCACATCGATATCACGGAACTGAATCACCTCTTGGGCAATGAATCGACGCGGCTCCTCCTTGATCCGGTTGGCGAGCTCCTCACGTGCGGCGGCATCCAGCGACGAACCAAACACCACGCCGTAACCGCCGGCTTCGGCCACATCCTTGATGACCAGCTCGCCCATCCGATTCAGGACTTCCTTGCGGTCGGCCTCGAACATCGGCATGTACGTGGGCGCGTTGTTGAGAATCGGTTCCTCGCCGAGATAGTACTTGATCATCTGCGGCACGAAGTAGTAGATGGCCTTGTCATCGGCCGCGCCGTTGCCCGGCGCGTTGACGATGGCCACGTTGCCCGCGCGGTAGGCGGACAGGATACCGGGCACACCGATCACCGAATCAGGATTGAAGGCGAACGGGTCGAGGAATTCGTCGGACAGGCGGCGGTAGACCACGCCCACACGGTGGCGTTTGCCGGCGTAGTCGAGGAAGTAGACCTTGTTGTCCACCACTTCGAGGTCCTCGGGGAAGGCCAACGCCGCACCGGTTTTCTCCGCCAGATAGGCGTGCTCGAAGAACGCGGAATTGTAGCGGCCGGGAGTCAGTACCACGGCGATGCCCTCGGTGGAGACAAAGTCCATGGCTTTGCGCAACAGGCGCGGGTATTCGCGATTATCGCGAATACGAACGTCGCGGAACAGGCGCGGGGAGATGCGGCGCTCGATGTCGCGCACGAACAGCGGGTAGCTGGCACCCGAGGGAATACGCAGGTTGTCTTCCAGCACCCACCATCGTCCGTCCTCGCCTTGGACCAGGTCCTCGCCGGCGATGTGAGCAAAAATGCCGCCGGGAGGGGTCACGCCGTTGACCTGCGGGAAGTAGCCGGCCGAGGTGTATACGTATTCCTCCGGCACGACGCCATCATGAATAATGCGCTTATCGGAATAAATGTCCTTCAGATAGGCGTTCAGGGCGTTGACGCGCTGCTTCAAGCCCTTCTCCAATTCGTCGTATTCGTCGGATTCGATAATGCGCGGCACAGGGTCGTACGGGAACAGCCGGTCATGGTATTCGCCGTTCTTGTAGATGCCGAAACGCACACCGTTGCGGGACAGCTCTCGATTGATCGCTTCGCGACGGTTTACCAGTTCATGGGCCAGTCTGCGTGCTGCGGATTCGATCATCGTGCCTGCTCCTTGCTGTGGCGGCTTCTGTGGCTTCAAGCGGTTAGGCGTGTTGAGCGCACGCTGACGCCGCAAGCCGTAACCGGGTTTGATGGTTTCAACCTAAGGCGGGCCCGTTTCAACAAACGCGCGAGAATGTTACAGGCAGGTCACTTCGCCGGCCGCGTGCATCTTGACGACCGCACTCGTCTCGCCGACCACACGCATCTTGCCGACCGCACGCATCTTGCCGACCGCACTCGTCTCGCCGACCACACTCGTTACAATGAATGGCTATGACACGACTGCGCATTGACTTGGCCTACGACGGCGGCGGATTCTATGGCTGGGCCAAACAGCCCAATCTTCGTACGGTGCAAGGCACCATTGAAGATGCGCTGCACAAGGTGCTGCGGGTGCCGGCCGATGACGCGGCCGAACCGTTACGCTTGACGGTGGCTGGACGCACCGACACCGGTGTGCACGCCTCCCACCAAGTGGCGCATCTGGATGTATCCGATGAGGTACTGAATCGCTGCGTAGGTCACATGACCATTCCGGTCACCGAGGCGCTGACTCGCAGACTCAAGGCTGTGCTGCCTCCGGACATCGTCATTCATGGCATTGCCGTAGCTCCGGTCGGCTTCGATGCCAGGTTCTCCGCATTGGAGCGCACTTATGTGTATCGGGTCGCCGATCGTTCGTCTGAGGTCGACCCGCGCCTGCGTGGATGCGTACTTACCGTGGATGAAGCGCTGGATCTGGAGCTTATGAACCGCGCAGCCTCATTGACCATCGGCCTGCACGATTTTGGTTCCTTCGCCACTCCGAATCCGGGAGGCACTACGATCCGTGAAGTCAAGACCGCCTATTGGCGGCGGGTGCCGATCACTCCCCTAGTACCGGATGAGATGGCATCGCATGAAGCATATCGGACTCCGTCGCTGGAGTCCGGCCTGGTAGTGTTCACGATTGTGGCGGACGCCTTTGCCCGCAATATGGTGCGCTCCCTGGTCGGCTCATGCATCAAAGTTGGTTCGGGACGCAAATCACTGGAGTGGTTTGCCGGCAAAATGGCCGAGCCAGTACGTGAAG
>OGQQ01002730.1_pt1 | contig 10982 bp, 10 predicted proteins | sample 1553281 | NCBI WGS metagenome assembly OGQQ01 (sample SAMEA2579937, study PRJEB22360) | human gut metagenome | biome: human gut; feature: human-associated habitat; material: faeces | place: Denmark | collected 2008/2010 | reverse complement strand
CTTCCGGAGCCATTGAAGTGGTGGGCGGCGCGGCAAAAGGGAAGGCGATTATTGTGCTTAACCCAGCAGAGCCACCGTTGATGATGCGTGACACGGTGTATGTATTGAGCGACGAAGCTTCACAAGATGATATCGAAGCCTCAATCAATGAAATGGCTGAGGCGGTGCAGGCTTACGTACCGGGTTATCGCCTGAAACAGCGCGTGCAGTTTGAAGTTATCCCGCAGGATAAACCGGTCAATTTACCGGGCGTGGGGCAATTCTCCGGACTGAAAACAGCGGTCTGGCTGGAAGTCGAAGGCGCAGCGCATTATCTGCCTGCCTATGCGGGCAACCTCGACATTATGACTTCCAGTGCGCTGGCGACAGCGGAAAAAATGGCCCAGTCACTGGCGCGCAAGGCAGGAGAAGCGGCATGAACGGTAAAAAACTTTATATCTCGGACGTCACGTTGCGTGACGGTATGCACGCCATTCGTCATCAGTATTCGCTGGAAAACGTTCGCCAGATTGCCAAAGCACTGGACGATGCCCGCGTGGATTCGATTGAAGTGGCCCATGGCGACGGTTTGCAGGGTTCCAGCTTTAACTATGGTTTCGGCGCACATAGCGACCTTGAATGGATTGAAGCAGCGGCGGATGTGGTGAAGCACGCCAAAATCGCGACGTTGTTGCTGCCAGGAATCGGCACTATTCACGATCTGAAAAATGCCTGGCAGGCTGGCGCGCGGGTGGTTCGTGTGGCAACGCACTGTACCGAAGCTGATGTTTCCGCCCAGCATATTCAGTATGCCCGCGAGCTCGGAATGGACACCGTTGGTTTTCTGATGATGAGCCATATGACCACGCCGGAGAATCTCGCAAAGCAGGCAAAGCTGATGGAAGGCTACGGTGCGACCTGTATTTATGTGGTGGATTCTGGCGGTGCGATGAACATGAGCGATATCCGTGACCGTTTCCGCGCCCTGAAAGCAGAGCTGAAACCAGAAACGCAAACTGGCATGCACGCTCACCATAACCTGAGTCTTGGCGTGGCGAACTCTATCGCGGCGGTGGAAGAGGGCTGCGACCGAATCGACGCCAGCCTCGCGGGAATGGGCGCGGGCGCAGGTAACGCACCGCTGGAAGTGTTTATTGCCGCCGCGGATAAACTGGGCTGGCAGCATGGGACCGATCTCTATGCGTTAATGGATGCCGCCGACGACCTGGTGCGTCCGTTGCAGGATCGACCGGTACGAGTCGATCGCGAAACGCTGGCGCTGGGATACGCTGGTGTTTACTCGAGCTTCCTGCGTCACTGTGAAACGGCGGCGGCGCGTTATGGCTTAAGTGCGGTGGATATTCTCGTTGAGCTGGGCAAACGCCGGATGGTTGGCGGCCAGGAGGATATGATCGTTGACGTGGCGCTGGATCTGCGCAACAACAAATAATGATGACTGCCGAGAACGTGCATTTTGTATGCCCATCCCAGCACGACTGCCGGATGCGGCGTGAACGCCTTATCCGGCCTACATTTCGCCCGTAGGCAGTCATTAAATAGTTCTGATTACGCGGCTGGCAATGTATCAGTCGCGATTCACCTGCACTCGCAATGAGGTTCATCTTATGTCGACTCGTACCCCTTCATCATCTTCATCCCGCCTGATGCTGACCATCGGGCTTTGTTTTTTGGTCGCTCTGATGGAAGGGCTGGATCTTCAGGCGGCTGGCATTGCGGCGGGTGGCATCGCCCAGGCTTTCGCACTCGATAAAATGCAAATGGGCTGGATATTTAGCGCCGGAATACTCGGTTTGCTACCCGGCGCGTTGGTTGGCGGGATGCTGGCAGACCGTTATGGTCGTAAGCGTATTTTGATTGGCTCAGTTGCGCTGTTTGGTTTGTTCTCACTGGCAACGGCGATTGCCTGGGATTTCCCCTCACTGGTCTTTGCGCGGCTGATGACCGGTGTCGGGCTGGGGGCGGCGTTGCCGAATCTTATCGCCCTGACGTCTGAAGCCGCGGGTCCACGTTTTCGTGGGACGGCAGTGAGCCTGATGTATTGCGGTGTTCCCATTGGCGCGGCGCTGGCGGCGACACTGGGTTTCGCGGGGGCAAACTTAGCATGGCAAACGGTGTTTTGGGTAGGTGGTGTGGTGCCGTTGATTCTGGTGCCGCTATTAATGCGCTGGCTGCCGGAGTCAGCGGTTTTCGCTGGCGAAAAACAGGCTGCGCCACCACTGCGTGCCTTATTTGCGCCAGAAACGGCAACCGCGACGCTGCTGCTGTGGTTGTGTTATTTCTTCACTCTGCTGGTGGTTTATATGTTGATCAACTGGCTACCGCTACTTTTGGTGGAGCAAGGATTCCAGCCATCGCAGGCGGCAGGGGTGATGTTTGCCCTGCAAATGGGGGCGGCAAGCGGGACGTTAATGTTGGGCGCATTGATGGATAAGCTGCGTCCAGTAACCATGTCGCTACTGATTTATAGCGGCATGTTAGCTTCGCTGCTGGCGCTTGGAACGGTGTCGTCATTTAACGGTATGTTGCTGGCGGGATTTGTCGCGGGGTTGTTTGCGACAGGTGGACAAAGCGTTTTGTATGCCCTGGCACCGTTGTTTTACAGTTCGCAGATCCGCGCAACAGGTGTGGGAACAGCCGTGGCGGTAGGGCGTCTGGGGGCTATGAGCGGTCCGTTACTGGCCGGGAAAATGCTGGCATTAGGCACTGGCACGGTCGGCGTAATGGCCGCTTCTGCACCGGGTATTCTTGTTGCTGGGTTGGCGGTGTTTATTTTGATGAGTCGGAGATCAAGAATGCAGCCGTGTGCCGATGCCTGACGCGCCTTATTAAGCAGGGGCGAAAGGGACTTGCCCCCAATACACCCACGGCGTTTACAGGTATACTCGCTAAAAATTATTCAGCGGGTTTGGAAACAAAGATGGCAAAACTTACCTTACAAGAGCAGTTGCTCAAAGCAGGATTAGTCACCAGCAAAAAAGCGGCGAAGGTCGAGAGAACGGCGAAAAAATCGCGCGTTCAGGCGCGTGAAGCTCGGGCGGCGGTAGAAGAAAATAAAAAGGCACAGCTTGAGCGTGATAAACAGCTTAGCGAACAGCAAAAACAAGCGGCGTTGGCGAAAGAATATAAAGCTCAGGTGAAGCAGCTCATTGAAATGAACCGAATCACCATTGCCAATGGCGATATTGGTTTTAACTTCACTGACGGCAATCTGATTAAGAAGATTTTTGTCGATAAGCTCACACAAGCGCAGTTGATTAATGGTCGTCTGGCGATTGCTCGCTTGTTGGTCGATAACAATAGCGAAGGTGAATACGCCATTATTCCCGCCAGCGTTGCCGATAAAATAGCTCAGCGTGATGCCAGCAGTATAGTGTTGCACAGCGCGCTCAGTGCCGAAGAGCAGGATGAAGACGATCCGTATGCCGACTTCAAAGTGCCTGATGATTTGATGTGGTAAACATAGATAAGTCGTGCGCAGATGCCTGATGCGACGCTATGCGCGTCTTATCATGCCTACGGCCTGCGGGCGAAATGTAGGCGGATAAGGCGTTCACGCCGCATCCGGCAGTCGTGCACTATTATCAACGCATATTCAGTTTATTGGCGTGGTAGGCAATATGCTCGCCAATAAAACTGGAGACAAAATAATAGCTGTGGTCGTAACCCTCGTGATAACGGATTAACGTCTTGATATTCATCTCCTGGCAGATCTTTTCAAGATTTGGAGTCCGCAGCTGTTCCGCGTAAAAATCATCACTCAACCCCTGATCAACCATGATTTCCGCAACGCGTTGACCTTGTGAAATAAGACTCACCGGATCGTAATCCAACCAGGCATCTTTATTTTCACCAAGATATGCGGCAAAGGCTTGCTGTCCCCACGGTACTTGCGATGGGGAGACAATGGGCGAAAACGCCGAGACGCTGACATATTCATCTGGGTTACGTAACGCCAGCACCAGCGCGCCCAGCCCGCCCATAGAATGACCAGAGATAGACTTTCTGGTCGTTGCCGGAAAATGTTGCATCACTAAATCCGGCAGCTCGTTGCGGATATAGTCATACATTTTGTAATGTTCATTCCACGGCGCTTGCGTTGCGTTCAGGTAAAACCCGGCACCTTGCCCGAGATCGTAACGGTCGGCATCTGCGACATGACTGCCTCGCGGACTGGTGTCCGGCGCAACAACAATAATGTTGTGTTCAGCCGCGTAACGCTGCATCCCCGATTTAGTAATGAAATTCTGCTCGTTGCAGGTCAGGCCCGAAAGCCAGTACAGCACCGGCAATTTTTCATTCGCGGCTTTTGGTGGGAGATAGACGCCGACATTCATTTCACATTTCAGTGATTGGGAATAATGCCGATACACATTTTGCCAGCCGCCAAAGCTGGCATGTTTTTCAATGAGTTCCATCAGTCATTATCTCACGGTTAATCCCCCGGACGGCTGCCCAGGGAGAGTATTAAGAACCCCGTCTGAAGTGGACGGGGTATACCTGCGGGAAATCAGTAACGAATTACGGTTCGAATGGATTTGCCTTCATGCATCAGGTCGAAGGCGTCATTAATTTCATCAAGGCTCATGGTATGCGTGACAAACGGTTCCAGATCGATATCACCTTTCATCGCATCTTCAACCATACCCGGTAACTGGGAACGACCTTTCACGCCGCCAAACGCGGAACCTTTCCATACGCGACCAGTGACCAACTGGAATGGACGGGTGGAGATTTCCTGACCAGAACCTGCCACCCCGATGATCACCGACTGACCCCAGCCGCGGTGCGCACTTTCCAGCGCCGCACGCATCACGTTGACGTTACCGATGCATTCAAAGGTATGGTCGATACCCCATTTGTTGATATCCAGCAGGACATCTTTAATCGGTTTGTCGTAGTCATTCGGGTTAATGCAGTCGGTGGCACCGAAGCGACGCGCCAGATCGAATTTCTTCGGGTTGGTATCGATAGCGATAATCCGTCCCGCTTTCGCCTGACGCGCGCCCTGAACCACTGCCAGACCAATCGCGCCAAGACCAAACACGGCAACAGAATCACCTGGCTGGACTTTAGCTGTGTTGTGCACCGCGCCAATACCGGTGGTCACGCCACAGCCCAGCAGACAGACGTGTTCATGGTTTGCTTCTGGATTAATTTTGGCCAGAGACACTTCCGCGACCACGGTGTATTCACTGAATGTAGAGCACCCCATGTAGTGATAAAGCGGCTGCCCGTTGTAAGAAAAACGGGTGGTGCCGTCTGGCATCAAGCCTTTACCCTGGGTTTCGCGAACCGCAACACAGAGGTTAGTTTTGCCAGAACGACAGAACTCACACTCGCCGCACTCCGCGGTGTAAAGCGGGATCACATGGTCGCCAGGTTTGACGCTGGTTACGCCTTCACCGACTTCAACCACAACGCCGGCCCCTTCGTGACCGAGAACCACCGGGAATACACCTTCCGGGTCATCCCCGGAGAGGGTAAATGCGTCGGTATGGCAAACGCCGGTATGGGTGACTTTAATCAGCACTTCACCTTTTTTCGGTGGTGCAACGTCAATTTCAACGATTTCCAGCGGTTTACCGGGAGCAAATGCAACGGCAGCACGTGATTTCATCTCTCGCTCTTCCTCAATATGGTAATAGATTCAGCTATTTAAGATAGGCTCGAACCAGTTCAATAGTGTCGTCAACGGATTGGCTGACTTCGCGGCTGTAGCAGTCATTTCGGTCAAACGTTTCCCGGATATGGCTTTCAAGCACTTCTGCCATCAGCCCATTAGCCGCGCCCCGAACGGCAGCGATCTGTTGGAGTATGGCACGGCATTCGGCATCACCCTCCAGCGACCGTTCCAGAGCATCAATCTGCCCTCGAATACGACGAACTCGAGTAAGGACCTTTTTCTTCTCTTCCGGAGTACTGGGCATTTCGCACCTCATTATCTGCACGCAATATACTATAGGGGGGTATGCTATATGTCAATGCATACCCCCCTATAGTATATAACACTGGAGAATAAAATTTATCCGGTGAATGTGGTCGGAAAACAAAGAGGAAAGGGGGGGCTAATCGGCAGGGAAGGCCGCCCCGGATAGCGGGCGGCAGAAGGAATCAGAATTTCCAGGTCAGATGGGCTGCAAGTTGCAGACCGTTATAATCATCGGTTGGGGTGTCGTACCACACTTTACCTGCCGTCAGCCCGAGATTAAGTTGCTCAGTCAGCGGTTGAATACGTTGCAGACTGACGCTCTTCATGCTGCCGTAGCGTGTTTCTGGCGTCCAGTCATAGGTGTAAGCACCTGTTCCGCGGCTTAGCCATAGTTGCGTATAACCAGTGCCGCGCGGGTCATTCAGACGCACGGAAATCATATTGCTATAACTACCACCTGCATCGCTGGAGTCATAATGGGTATAGCGGTAGCTGGTGATCACCGGGCCAGTATAGAGTGATACGCCGCCTTGCCAGGCATCGACTTCGACATCATCGTAATATTTAGTGTAGCGATAACCGGTCGTGAAAAGCGTTTTTGGCAACAGGGCCAGGTTAATATCCTGACGAAAATCCTGGCGGGCAAAGACCGGCGTATTATCCGCAAAGGCAATACCCGTTCGGGTTGTCAGCCAGTTATTCCATTTATACCAGACCGCACCCTGACCGCGAGTGGCATTGAAATGTTCAGTTTCATAATCACGACGCCCCTGGGAAAGATTAAAAAGCAGCGTTGCGTTTTCAACTTTCGCCACCAGTTCAGCATACGCTAAATTACGGTTGCCATGATCGCCAGAATAATCGGTAAAATCGTAGCCCGCGGTAATGGAAGTTAACCCGGCATAAGCGGGCAATGCGCTAAAAATGGCCGCCGCTAATAACGTCCGTTTTATCATTTTAATCTCCTGTACGGATAAGTTCTTGTCGGAGTGAATAAGTTCCGGCAGGTAAATTACGTTCTACAATCACGCGCGGGCCAAGTTGCGTGTTCGGGGAAATAATTCGCCCAGGCAAAATTATAACTTGTACGCCAAGGCGTGAACGCTGCCCGATATAACAACCTAATTTATCGCATCCGGTAGCGATAATTCCCTCTGGAGTTCGAACAGACACAGGCTGTTCATCCAGACGATGATTACTGGTACGTACTTGTGCGCCCAAATATGCCTGGTTTGCAACTACCGAGTCGGCAATAAAACATTGCGGACCAATCGTTGCTTCCGATTCAATAACCGCATTTTTAATTTCGGTGGCAAAACCAATTTTTACACCATTGCTGATTATTGTGCCAGGACGAATAAACGCATAATTACCTATCAGGCAGTTTGCGCCAATCACTACCGGACCCTGAATAACGGCACCATGACAAATACGGGTATTCGCGCCGATAACAACTTCACCTGCAGTTTCATCAATAATTACCTGGTCTGCAATCTGAATATTTTTCTCTTTAACATTAAGCTTCAGATAGTTTTTCAGTTCCTGTGACAGAAGGTTGGGAATAAGCGGTTGACGCTTCCACCAGTGCGGAATAGCGGGTGGGTTTGTCGCGCTGAGGTTCGCGTCCAGTAAAAAAGGCAATAAGTCCATAAATAATCCAGATGGCATAAGCTAATAATACATACACAACGGAAAGCGGCGCTAAAGGCACCAACAACCAGCAACGATGAAACCAGGCGCTAAAAGCACCAATAACACAAACTACGCCGATCCAGATAAGCGGAAACATTGCCAACACCACACCATGCGGCCCGGTGGTGATGAATTCATTAAACCAGGTAGTGAGATAAATCCCAACGCCATAAATCACAACCAACAGCATAGGAAATATACTGAAGATACCGAAGCGGCTAAATAAAAGTCTTTTATGCAGGCGCATACAGACCGCGTATCCCACAATCCAACGCCGCCAGCGACGCCACTCCTCACGCGGACTGTTGCATTCCTGTGGGTATACGATGCAGCGATTCGCCTGCCGAATACGGTAGCCGTTTGCCACTAATGTCCAGGTGAGATCAAGGTCTTCGACTTTAGTACGATCTGAGAAACCGAACTTACGCAATACATCAGTACGGAACATCCCGCAGGCACCGCTGATAATAAACGGTGCGCCGCCCAGGAGCTGCTGTAGCGTGCTTCATAACAATCATCGGCAACTTTACGGTCGCGCGGATGTGCGGTAACAGCCCCGCGCCTTTCAACGCAGTAGAGGGAATGCCGCCTACGGCATCAGCACCGCGCTCAATTTCTGCCAGCATATAGCCCATTCCGTCTTGATCGGGCGGAACATAGGTGTCGGCATCACTTAAAAAAACCTGGTCGCAGGTGGCATAATTGAGGCCATTCATCAGCGCACCACCTTTACCGGTATTTTTTTGCGTGACGGCAACAAAGCGGTCGCCCCATTTGCGTTTGACTTCCGCCATGACCGCTTCGGTATTGTCCGTGGAGCCGTCGTTAACGCAAATTACCCGGCAAAAATAAGGGTTACGCAGTAGATTATCCAGTGACTGCGCCAGACACGGGCCTTCGTTATACGCAGGTATAATGGCGTCAATACAGCCTTTCTTTTGACTGGGTTTACGTCTTAGCGTACTTAAAAACCATAGCAACATTGCTATGGACATACAGATAAATATCCAGGTTTTCATGCAATTTGCTCAAAGAATCATTTTATGAATTACAAAGCCTTCACCCAGATCGCTATTGACCTGTTGCCCGCGAAATTGTGCAACTGCACGCAGGCGATCATGACGCATATAATCACGTCGTTCCTGGCTTTTATGTTTTTTTAATGCAGCAAGTTTGACTGTGAAATATTCTTCTTTAACGGATTCAAAAACCTGAGGCATAAATGAAAGCCAGGTACTTGGGGTTTCGTAGCCGAGAATTTGTGGAATAGTGCGGCAGGCAACCATTGAAGCTTGATAAACAGCGAGATGATCCTGATGGCGGTCGGCATCATGCATGGTATATACCCGCATGATTTCAACATCAGAAGGAATTTGATTTTTAATGATGTCTTCCAGGGCGGAAATCATATCATTGAGCTGTAAATGAGCGCGGGTGTCAGCAAAATTAAGATGAATAGTTTGGTGGCACCCTAATATCTTTAGGGCGTTGCGCGATTCTTCATGGCGATCGATTATTCCATCTGTACCAGAGTTGCCGGTAGTCATCACCACTGCTGCGATATAAATTCCTTTTTGCGCAAGACGAGCAAGCGATGCGCCACAGCCTAATTCTATATCGTCAGGATGTGCGCCAATAGCAAGGATACCCTTTCTTTTATTTGCCGAAGAAAGGAGGGCTGAATCTAAAACCTTATCCACTTAATGACACTCCATTTTATTTATTATACTACAAGCACAACGATGCACTCAGAGACGTAATCTCTGGCGCAGCCAGATGTTAATTTATAAATGTTAAATGTTGCTAATAACTGAAAAGCAAGGGCTTTCAGACCCGGAGGTTCGACTGGGTAATGTTTCTATGCAATTCATATGTTAAGTGTTTGTATGTTTGGTATGTATAGTTATTTTGTTTTATACATTGTATTTAGATGTGATTTAGTTTGTCAATTAATTGCATTTAAAAAATATGTTCTGTGAACAAGTATTGTTTATATACATTATGTGAATGTAATATGCGAGTGATTGAGAATGATACAGTGATATATACAATGCGAATATAATAGTTTTATTATATGTATTGATATTGATAGAAATAATGAAGTAATAAATCTCGTAATGTGGTTGTTTATGCATCACTAAAATGAAGTGTAGTAATTTTCCCAATTGTTAGAACGGAGTAATTGCATATTTAATCTTTCCTTTGCCGTTTTTTTGCTAAGAATAAAATCATCTGTACGATAACGACTAATTCTTTTAATGAATGTTTTTATTCCTGAATACTGCTCACATAACAAGACAGGGGAGCAGACAATCATGGCAATTTCATCGCGTAACACACTTCTTGCCGCACTGGCATTCATCGCTTTTCAGGCACAGGCGGTGAACGTCACCGTGGCGTATCAAACCTCAGCCGAACCGGCGAAAGTGGCTCAGGCCGACAACACCTTTGCTAAAGAAAGCGGAGCAACCGTGGACTGGCGTAAGTTTGACAGCGGAGCCAGCATCGTGCGGGCGCTGGCTTCTGGCGACGTGCAAATCGGCAACCTCGGTTCCAGCCCATTAGCGGTTGCAGCCAGCCAACAGGTGCCGATTGAAGTCTTCTTGCTGGCGTCAAAACTGGGTAACTCCGAAGCGCTGGTGGTAAAGAAAACTATCAGCAAACCCGAAGATTTGATTGGCAAACGCATTGCCGTACCGTTTATCTCCACCACCCACTACAGCCTGCTGGCGGCGCTGAAACACTGGGGGATTAAACCAGGGCAAGTGGAGATTGTGAACCTGCAGCCGCCCGCGATTATCGCCGCATGGCAGCGGGGTGATATTGATGGTGCTTATGTCTGGGCACCGGCGGTTAACGCCCTGGAAAAAGACGGCAAGGTGTTGACCGATTCTGAACAGGTCGGGCAGTGGGGTGCGCCAACGCTGGACGTCTGGGTGGTGCGCAAAGATTTTGCCGAGAAACATCCTGAGGTCGTGAAAGCGTTCGCTAAAAGCGCCATCGATGCTCAGCAACCGTACATTGCTAACCCAGACGCGTGGCTGAAACAGCCGGAAAACATCAGCAAACTGGCGCGTTTAAGCGGCGTGCCGGAAGGTGACGTTCCGGGGCTGGTGAAGGGGAATACCTATCTGACGCCGCAGCAACAAACGGTAGAACTGACCGGACCGGTGAACAAAGCGATCATCGACACCGCGCAGTTTTTGAAAGAGCAGGGCAAGGTCCCGGCTGTAGCGAATGATTACAGCCAGTACGTTACCTCGCGCGATCCTGTGCGGGATCACGCCGTTTGCTGCGATGTTTCTCACCTATTCGGCGGTGAAAACCGGTGCGGGCAGGGCGAAGCGCTGCATCGTCACGG
>OGQQ01002724.1_pt1 | contig 11027 bp, 9 predicted proteins | sample 1553281 | NCBI WGS metagenome assembly OGQQ01 (sample SAMEA2579937, study PRJEB22360) | human gut metagenome | biome: human gut; feature: human-associated habitat; material: faeces | place: Denmark | collected 2008/2010 | reverse complement strand
CGGCAATATGCGCGCCCCCCCCGGCCACCCAGCCAGTCGATCATTCCGGTCGATACTAAACTGGCCGCCGGTATCACACGATTTTTTCCGCAATTTAACGATCGCTTTGAAGCGATTGCGGTACGTGTGCCAACCATAAATGTGACGGCAATCGATTTAAGCGTGACGGTGAAGAAACCTGTAAAAGCCAATGAAGTCAACCTGTTGCTGCAAAAAGCAGCACAAGGTGCATTTCATGGTATAGTTGACTATACGGAATTGCCGTTGGTCTCTGTAGATTTTAACCACGATCCGCACAGTGCCATTGTCGATGGCACCCAAACCCGGGTCAGTGGCGCACACCTGATCAAAACGTTGGTCTGGTGCGATAACGAATGGGGCTTTGCTAACCGAATGCTCGACACGACGTTAGCTATGGCTACTGTTGCTTTCAGGTAAGACGCAAGCAGCGTCTGCAAAACTTTTAGAATCAACGAGAGGATTCACCATGTCTGTAATTAAGATGACCGATCTGGATCTTGCTGGGAAACGTGTATTTATCCGTGCGGATCTGAACGTACCAGTAAAAGACGGGAAAGTAACCAGCGACGCGCGTATCCGTGCTTCTCTGCCGACCATCGAACTGGCCCTGAAACAAGGCGCAAAAGTGATGGTAACTTCCCACCTGGGTCGTCCTACCGAAGGCGAGTACAACGAAGAATTCTCTCTGCTGCCGGTTGTTAACTACCTGAAAGACAAACTGTCTAACCCGGTTCGCCTGGTTAAAGATTACCTCGACGGCGTTGACGTTGCTGAAGGTGAACTGGTTGTTCTGGAAAACGTTCGCTTCAACAAAGGCGAGAAGAAAGACGACGAAACCCTGTCCAAAAAATACGCTGCACTGTGTGACGTGTTCGTAATGGACGCATTCGGTACTGCTCACCGCGCGCAGGCTTCTACTCACGGTATCGGTAAATTCGCTGACGTTGCGTGCGCAGGCCCGCTGCTGGCAGCTGAACTGGACGCGCTGGGTAAAGCACTGAAAGAACCAGCTCGCCCGATGGTGGCTATCGTTGGTGGTTCTAAAGTATCTACCAAACTGACCGTTCTGGACTCCTTGTCTAAAATCGCTGACCAGCTGATTGTTGGTGGTGGTATCGCTAACACCTTTATCGCGGCACAAGGCCACGATGTGGGTAAATCCCTGTACGAAGCTGACCTGGTTGACGAAGCTAAACGTCTGCTGACCACCTGCAACATCCCGGTTCCGTCTGATGTTCGCGTAGCAACCGAGTTCTCTGAAACTGCACCGGCTACCCTGAAATCTGTTAACGATGTGAAAGCTGACGAGCAGATCCTGGATATCGGTGATGCTTCCGCTCAGGAACTGGCTGAAATCCTGAAGAATGCGAAAACCATTCTGTGGAACGGTCCGGTTGGCGTGTTCGAATTCCCGAACTTCCGCAAAGGTACTGAAATCGTGGCTAACGCTATCGCAGACAGCGAAGCGTTCTCCATCGCTGGCGGCGGCGACACTCTGGCAGCAATCGACCTGTTCGGCATTGCTGACAAAATCTCCTACATCTCCACTGGCGGCGGCGCATTCCTCGAATTCGTGGAAGGTAAAGTACTGCCTGCAGTAGCGATGCTCGAAGAGCGCGCTAAGAAGTAAAAAATCACAGGGCAGGGAAACCTGCCCTTGTTTCAGCGCGCTTTTAGAGCACGCATTTTTTCATACTCTAAATAATTCGAGTTGCAGGAAGGCGACAAGAGAGTGAATCCCCAGGAGCTTACATAAGTAAGTGACTGGGGTGAGCGAACGCAGACGCAGCACATGCAACTTGAAGTATGATGAGTATAAGGCCCGACGATACAGGACAAGAGACATGTCTAAGATTTTTGATTTCGTAAAACCTGGCGTAATCACTGGTGATGACGTACAGAAAGTTTTCCAGGTAGCAAAAGAAAACAACTTCGCACTGCCAGCAGTAAACTGCGTCGGTACTGACTCCATCAACGCCGTACTGGAAACTGCTGCTAAAGTTAAAGCGCCGGTTATCGTTCAGTTCTCCAACGGTGGTGCTTCCTTTATCGCTGGTAAAGGCGTGAAATCTGACGTTCCGCAGGGTGCTGCTATCCTGGGCGCGATCTCTGGTGCGCATCACGTTCACCAGATGGCTGAACATTATGGTGTTCCGGTTATCCTGCACACTGACCACTGCGCGAAGAAACTGCTGCCGTGGATCGACGGTCTGCTGGACGCGGGTGAAAAACACTTCGCAGCTACCGGTAAGCCGCTGTTCTCTTCTCACATGATCGACCTGTCTGAAGAATCTCTGCAAGAGAACATCGAAATCTGCTCTAAATACCTGGAGCGTATGTCCAAAATCGGCATGACTCTGGAAATCGAACTGGGTTGCACCGGTGGTGAAGAAGACGGCGTGGACAACAGCCACATGGACGCTTCTGCACTGTACACCCAGCCGGAAGACGTTGATTACGCATACACCGAGCTGAGCAAAATCAGCCCGCGTTTCACCATCGCTGCGTCCTTCGGTAACGTACACGGTGTTTACAAGCCGGGTAACGTGGTTCTGACTCCGACCATCCTGCGTGATTCTCAAGAATATGTTTCTAAGAAACACAACCTGCCGCACAACAGCCTGAACTTCGTATTCCACGGTGGTTCCGGTTCTACTGCTCAGGAAATCAAAGACTCCGTAAGCTACGGCGTAGTAAAAATGAACATCGATACCGATACCCAATGGGCAACCTGGGAAGGCGTTCTGAACTACTACAAAGCGAACGAAGCTTATCTGCAGGGTCAGCTGGGTAACCCGAAAGGCGAAGATCAGCCGAACAAGAAATACTACGATCCGCGCGTATGGCTGCGTGCCGGTCAGACTTCGATGATCGCTCGTCTGGAAAAAGCATTCCAGGAACTGAACGCGATCGACGTTCTGTAAGATATTCCTTTCTGCTTATCTCAAGGCCCGCTCTGCGGGTCTTTTTTTCGCCAAAAGCAAAATTGCCTGATGCGCTACGCTTATCAGGCCTACACGTATCCTGCAATATATTGAATTTGCAGGTTTTTGTAGGCCGGATAAGGCGTTCACGCCGCATCCGGCATGACAAAGCGCACATTGATATCTGTCTGAGCCCCGCTCTGCGGGGATTTTTTCGCCAAAAGCAAGGTGATTCAGATGAGAAATCTGTGATCTATTTGGCAAAATTATGCTTTATTGTTTACCCTTGTCAGACTGCCCGTCATAAGGCGGCGGAGTGTATTTCTCCATTTTGAGTCAGTTGAAAAGGAATATTGAATGGAAGATTTGAATGTTGTCGATAGCATAAACGGCGCGGGAAGCTGGCTGGTAGCTAACCAGGCGCTGCTGCTAAGTTATGCAGTAAACATCGTGGCGGCACTCGCGATCATCATCGTTGGTTTGATTATCGCGCGGATGATTTCCAACGCGGTGAATCGCCTGATGATCTCCCGTAAAATCGATGCCACTGTTGCTGATTTTCTTTCTGCATTAGTCCGTTACGGTATTATCGCCTTTACGCTAATCGCTGCCCTGGGACGCGTGGGTGTACAAACAGCGTCAGTCATTGCTGTACTCGGTGCCGCAGGCTTAGCTGTTGGTCTGGCTTTGCAGGGGTCACTTTCTAACCTGGCCGCTGGCGTGTTACTTGTCATGTTCCGCCCGTTCCGTGCCGGAGAATATGTTGACCTCGGCGGCGTAGCCGGTACTGTGCTGAGTGTGCAGATTTTCTCCACCACCATGCGTACTGCAGACGGTAAAATTATCGTTATTCCGAACGGTAAAATTATTGCCGGAAATATTATTAACTTCTCCCGCGAGCCAGTTCGCCGTAACGAATTTATTATTGGCGTGGCGTATGATTCCGATATCGATCAGGTTAAGCAGATCCTGACCAATATTATCCAGTCTGAAGATCGCATTTTGAAAGATCGCGAAATGACTGTGCGCCTGAACGAACTTGGTGCATCGTCGATTAATTTCGTGGTCCGCGTCTGGAGCAACAGCGGCGATCTGCAAAACGTGTACTGGGATGTGCTGGAGCGTATTAAACGTGAATTTGATGCCGCCGGTATCAGCTTCCCGTACCCGCAAATGGATGTGAACTTTAAGCGGGTGAAAGAAGACAAAGCTGCGTAATCAACGCTGAGGCCAGATAATACTCTCTGGCCTCTCTCTTATTAGTTTTTCTGATTGCCAATTAATATTATCAATTTCCGCTAATAACAATCCCGCGATATAGTCTCTGCATCAGATACTTAATTCGGAATATCCAACGTGTTTTCTTATTACTTTCAAGGTCTTGCGCTTGGCGCAGCTATGATCCTACCGCTCGGTCCACAAAATGCTTTTGTGATGAATCAGGGCATTCGTCGTCAGTACCACATTATGATTGCCTTACTTTGTGCTATCAGCGATTTGGTCCTGATTTGCGCCGGGATTTTTGGTGGCAGCGCGTTATTGATGCAGTCGCCGTGGTTGCTGGCGCTGGTCACCTGGGGCGGCGTAGCCTTCTTGCTGTGGTATGGTTTTGGCGCTTTTAAAACCGCAATGAGCAGTAATATTGAGTTAGCCAGTGCCGAAGTCCTGAAGCAAGGCAGATGGAAAATTATCGCCACCATGTTGGCAGTGACCTGGCTGAATCCGCATGTTTACCTGGATACTTTTGTTGTACTGGGCAGCCTTGGCGGGCAGCTTGACGTCGAACCAAAACGTTGGTTTGCGCTCGGGACAATTAGCGCCTCTTTCCTGTGGTTCTTTGGTCTGGCTATTCTCGCAGCCTGGCTGGCACCGCGCCTGCGCACGGCAAAATCACAGCGCATTATCAATCTGGTAGTGGGATGTGTCATGTGGTTTATAGCCTTGCAACTGGCGAGAGACGGTATTGCTCATGCACAAGCCTTGTTCAGTTAGGCGCTATCTGATGGAAAAATAAAACAGAGGCGCTAAGCTTGCCTCCAGAGGTCCTGAATTTTGGGCAAGTCAATTAACACGGAGAGACTAACGTGAAGTTCAAAGTTATCGCCCTGGCGGCATTAATGGGTATTAGCGGGATGGCAGCGCAGGCTAACGAATTGCCGGATGGACCGCATATTGTCACCTCCGGTACGGCAAGCGTGGATGCGGTGCCAGACATTGCCACTCTTGCGATTGAAGTTAACGTGGCCGCGAAGGATGCCGCTACTGCCAAGAAACAGGCAGATGAGCGCGTCGCACAATACATTTCCTTCCTTGAACTCAATCAGATCGCGAAAAAAGATATCAGCTCAGCGAACTTACGCACCCAGCCAGATTATGATTATCAGGATGGTAAAAGTATCCTGAAAGGCTACCGCGCTGTGAGAACGGTGGAAGTCACGCTCCGTCAGTTAGACAAACTGAATTCCTTGCTGGATGGCGCGCTGAAGGCGGGTCTTAACGAAATTCGTTCTGTGTCGCTGGGCGTGGCGCAGCCGGATGCCTATAAAGACAAAGCGCGTAAGGCAGCGATTGATAACGCGATTCATCAGGCGCAGGAACTGGCGAACGGCTTTCATCGTAAACTGGGGCCGGTATATAGCGTGCGCTACCATGTTTCCAACTATCAGCCCAGCCCAATGGTGCGGATGATGAAAGCCGATGCCGCGCCGGTGTCTGCCCAGGAAACTTACGAGCAGGCCGCTATTCAGTTTGATGATCAGGTCGATGTGGTCTTCCAGTTAGAACCTGTGGATCAACAACCCGCTAAAACACCTGCAGCACAATAATACTTGTAGCCCGACGTATTCGTCGGGCTAATGCCTTTACCCGATATTGCCTCCTTTTTCTGTAATTTTCTGTAAAACCATGACGTAATCACCTATCTTTGCTCGCGGTTTCATCAAGGATAGGCTGACTGAAACGGTTAAGCGGACAAGGATGCGGGGAGGGGGGATGGACATTTTTATTTCGAAAAAGATGCGCAATTTCATTTTATTAGCGCAAACCAATAATATTGCCCGGGCGGCAGAAAAAATCCATATGACGGCTTCGCCATTTGGTAAAAGCATTGCCGCGCTGGAAGAACAAATTGGCTATACGCTATTTACCCGCAAAGATAATAATATCAGCCTCAATAAAGCCGGTCAGGAACTGTATCAAAAACTGTTCCCGGTTTATCAACGACTTTCTGCGATTGATAATGAAATCCATAACTCAGGGCGTCGTTCACGAGAAATTGTGATTGGCATAGATAATACTTATCCGACAATTATTTTCGATCAGTTGATTAGTCTCGGAGATAAGTATGAAGGCGTGACCGCCCAGCCAGTTGAGTTCAGCGAAAACGGCGTTATCGATAATCTTTTTGACCGTCAGTTAGATTTTATTATCTCCCCACAGCATGTATCTGCACGAGTTCAGGAACTGGAAAACCTGACTATCAGTGAATTACCACCGCTGCTATTGGGCTTTCTCGTTTCTCGCCGTTATGAAGAGCGTCAAGAGCAAGAGCTGCTTCAGGAGCTGCCCTGGCTACAAATGCGCTTTCAAAACCGGGCTAACTTCGAAGCAATGATTGATGCGAATATGCGACCTTGTGGGATCAATCCAACCATTATTTATCGTCCCTACAGTTTTATGGCCAAAATCAGCGCCGTGGAGCGCGGACATTTTCTGACGGTGATCCCGCATTTTGCCTGGCGACTGGTGAATCCGGCAACGCTGAAATATTTTGATGCGCCGCACAGGCCGATGTATATGCAGGAATATCTTTATTCAATCAGAAATCATCGTTATACCGCCACGATGCTTCAGCATATTGCTGAAGATCGTGACGGGACGAGTCATTAACCCAGCATCGAGCCGGTTGCAATTAAATTACGGTGTAAGTCGAAGACGTGGCTAAGATCGTGGTGAATATGTCCGCCAGGCGCATTTTCCAGATAGCGATGCAGATAATCCCGATACATAGGATGTGCACAATTATCAATGATAGTGCGGGCGCGTTGAAGCGGGGAAAGACCGCGCAGATCGGCGATCCCTTGTTCGGTGATGATCACTTTGACGCTGTGTTCGCTGTGATCAACATGGCTGCACATTGGCACGACGGTTGAGATCTTGCCTTCTTTAGCAATCGACGGGGCCATAAAGATCGACAGATACGCGTTGCGTTCAAAATCACCGCTGCCGCCGATGCCGTTCATCAGATCGACCCCGGCTACGTGCGTTGAGTTGGCATGCCCGTAAATATCAAACTCCAGGCCGACGTTCAGAGCGATGACGCCCAGACGACGGATGATTTCCGGGTTATTGGAAATCTCCTGCGGACGCAACACAATGCGGCTGGCAAAGTAATCCATATTGTCGTAAATCTTGCGCAGGGAATCGGCCGAGATTGTCAGGCTGGAGGCGCTGGCCCCGCTGATTTTGCCGGTTTCCAGTAAATGCACCACCGATTCCTGTAGCACTTCCGAATACATCATAAACGGAGGAATTTCCGGGTTTTCCCCCAGACGCGCCATTACCGCATTATTGATATTGCCCACGCCACTTTGCAGCGGCAGAAATTCCGGCGGAATACGCCCATGCGCCATTTCCTGCAATAAGAACGTGACCACGTTATCGGCAATCTGCTGGCACATGGGATTTTGCTTATCCAGCATATTACCGGCGTCGGGCAAGTTGGTTTCCACGACGGCGACAATCTTTTTCGGATCGATTTGCACATAGCGGGTACCGACGCGATCCATTGCATGGAAGATCGACACGCTATTGCGCCGCGGTGGCGCGCCAGGGATCACAATATCCGCCAGTTCTGCAACGCGCGGATCGTGATAGTTATTGAGTTCAATGATCACTTTCTTCGCTCGCAGCAGCCAGGTCGGCGCATTACCGATCCCGCTGGTTAACCAGACTCGACCATCCGGTGCCAGTGCCGATGCTTCAATGACGGCAACATCAATGTCGCCGAAGAAACCGTAATTGACCATTTGCGCCACTTCGCTCAAATGCAGGTCAACGAAACTCACCGCGCCCTGATTGATCTTTTTACGTAAACCGGACGATGTTTGATATGGCGCACGCCAGGAAACAGCATCAGCGTCAGAAAGTACATCGTCAGCGGCGGCGCTGATTGACGCCCCCGTCAGCAGGCGAATTTGATACGGCTTTTTGGCCTCATGCTGTTCGTTAGCTCTGCGGGCAATCGCGGTGGGTAGGGCTTTCGGCGAACCCGCCGGGGTAAAGCCGCTAAATGCCACCATGTCGTTATGCTGGATAATTTCTGCCGCTTCATCGGCGGTCATCCTTGTCCACTGAGTTTCCATTTTTACTCCTTCGTTCGCAGGGATTAATGACCAACGAAATTAGGTTTACGTTTTTCGAGGAAAGCGTTCATTCCTTCCTGGTAATCTTCGCTGTCATAAACCGCGCGTCGCATCCCCTGAATACGTTCAAATTCATCGGAGTTCATGGTGTGCGCTTCGCCCAGTACACGCAGCTCTTCTTTGATAACAGCAATGGCTAACGGCGCTTTCTCAGAGATGTGGTGCGCCATTTGTAAGGTGAAATCTTCCAGTTCTTCCACTTCCACAACATGGTTGAGGATGCCGACAGCCAACGCGCGCTGGGCGGTGATTGGCGAAGCGGTAAAAATCAGTTCTTTGACAATGTGGAAGCCCGCGTCGCGGGTCAGGTTGTGAATGCCGACCAGGTTATACGGGACGCCGAGGTTTACAGGCGTCATTGAGAAGGTTGAGGTACTGGCGGCGATAATCAGATCGGAACTCATGATCATTTCAAATGCGCCACCCCAAACACTACCTTCCACCATCGAAATGATCGGTTTCGGGAATTTTTGGATCATGCGGGTGATTTGACGCAATGGATCATCATAGGAGAGCGGATCGCGACCGCCAGACGGCAGTTCGTGAATATCGTGGCCTGCGGAGAAGACTTTGGATCCACTCGGCGCGCGCAAAATGATACAGCGAATTTCCGGCCGGTTGAGATCGCTTAATGCCTGCATAAGATCATCAATAAAGACTTTACTTAAGGCATTAAGTTTGCGGCCATAGTTAAACTCAATGACCGCCACTTTGTTGATAGTGACAACGTTAACATACTGATAAGACATAAAAATTCCTTTAATCAAAATATTGCGTCTGGATAAATTCACTGAGCTGCCGCAGGCCGGTGCGCGGTGAGAGCGTATTGTTTTTGACCGCTAAAAGCGTCTGGCGGTAATAGCGATCGAAATCTTCATTCGCGAACAGGTGATTCAGTACTTCTTCTTCGGTCTGCTTACGCAGCCATTCCACCGATTGTTGTTGCCGCACTTGTTGTAAACGACCACTGGCAGTTAGCGCGGTTTTGAAGTCGATGATGGCGTGCCAGATCTCATCGATTCCACGTTTTTCCAGTGCGCTACAAGTCAGAACCCGTGGCTGCCATTCGTCGTATTTACGTCGCAGAATATGCAGGGCACTCTCGTACATATGCCGGGCAATGGCGACATTGGTATGGTTATCGCCATCGTCTTTGTTGATAACGATCAGATCAGCCACTTCCATCAGCCCTTTTTTAATGCCCTGCAGATCATCGCCGCCACCGGCAATTTGCAACGAGATAAAACAGTCCACCATGCGGGCGACTTCTGTTTCCGACTGCCCGACGCCAACCGTTTCGACAATCACTACGTCATAACCCGCTGCTTCGCATAACAGCATTAATTCCCGCGCTCGCTGACTGGCACCGCCCAGATGACCGGAGGATGGTACCGGGCGAATAAACGCCGCTTCGGCACGCGCCAGGTCATTCATGCGGGTTTTATCCCCGAGAATGCTACCGCCAGTGACCGGGCTGCTGGGATCGACCGCAATAACCGCGACCTTTAATCCCTCTCGAATCAACAACATGCCAAAGGCCTCAAGAAAGGTACTTTTCCCCGCGCCGGGGGTGCCGGTAACGCCCAGTCGCAGGGTGTTACCGCAGTACGGCATAATGGCATCAAGCAGCTGCGTACTTAGTGCCTGATGACGCGGGTGACGGCTTTCCACCAGCGTCATGGCCTGGGCGAGTGTGGCACGCTCACCCTGACGTAAGCGGCGAATACTTTCTGCCAGCGTGGCTTCATTAATCATGATGCTGGCTTATCAGATTCAGTACGTCGCGCACACTGTCGAGCATAGGTGTACCTGGACCATAAATCGCCGCCACGCCGCGCTCTTGCAGGAAGGCGTAATCCTGCGGCGGAATGACGCCACCCGCGACCACGCAGATATCTTCGCGTCCCCATTTTTTCAGCGCTTCGACCAGTTCCGGGATCAGCGTTTTATGACCGGCAGCCAGTGAGGATGCGCCCACTACGTGAACGTCGTTTTCTACGGCCAGGCGGGCGATCTCTTCAGGTGTAGAGAACATCGGGCTTAAATCTACGTCGAAACCGAGATCGGAATAGGCGCTGGCGATCACTTTCGCGCCGCGATCGTGTCCATCCTGGCCCATCTTAGCGATCAGAATGCGCGGGCGACGACCATTGTCGGCAAGGAACTGCTCCGTTTGCGCAACAATGGCATCGAACTCGGAGGCCGATTTCTCAGACTGATGATAGCTTTGCGCAATCACGCCGGTAACACACTGGCTTGGCACCAGATAACGGTCGAAAGCGACTTCCAGCGCATCGGAAATTTCTTTGCAGGATCCTGCCGCCTCCTCCGTCAGGGATTCATCCGGTTCTTCCTCTGCCATTTCCACGAGGACTTCCAGATCCTCAAGCTGCGAACCAAGATGATCCAGCTCTCCCAGCTTGCCTTCGATGGATTTCTTTTCTTTCATATACTTCTGCGCACTCTCGGGATCATCCCAAAAGCCCGGCTTGTTCATTTCCTCTTCGATGGAGGTCATCTTTTCCTTTACCCCAGCCGGGTCAAAGGGACTCCCCTGCCTCTTTCAGCATGCTCTGCAAAGCAGGCAGCTGTGCCTTGATCTCATCGATCTGCATACATTCACATCCTTTTCTGTTTCTATCTTATGCTTCAGTCTGCG
>OGQQ01002719.1_pt1 | contig 11041 bp, 7 predicted proteins | sample 1553281 | NCBI WGS metagenome assembly OGQQ01 (sample SAMEA2579937, study PRJEB22360) | human gut metagenome | biome: human gut; feature: human-associated habitat; material: faeces | place: Denmark | collected 2008/2010 | reverse complement strand
CTTATCTAATCTAAAACTGGTGGAGGGATCCAAAGCAGGCGGTAAAGAGGGCGAGAAAACCACTAGGGAGATCAAGGCATCCTTAAAGCTCCAGGGGGAGAAACAGACTTCTTTGTTTGGAAATATCAAGACAGCTGATACCCAAAAGATAGAATCCCCGAAGTGGACAGAGCGGACTAGGAAAAAATATGCAAAAGATTTAAAGCCTGGCTATACCATAGCAGGGGAGAAGGTGATGGAAAAAGTCGCTCCTTCTCCAGTGGTGGAAGAAAAAAGTGAGGCGTCAGACCGTTTTACCGAAGAAACCAAAACCACAGTTACAAATACAACTGGAAAGAACCAGGCTCAGGAGGAATCTTTTGCGGGAAGTGTAACAAGAGGAATCAAAAAAGCAAGTCTTGCAACAAAATTTCTTCTGGTGATTGCAGTATTGGAAACTGGTTTTGCCGTCTTTTTTGTAACGGCGAAGAAACGGTTTAAAAAGAGAAACAATAAAAAGCCAAAAATAACGGCGTAAGCAAAGAAAAGAAGGGAGAGCAGAATGAAACCAACAATGAAAAAATGGTTGACCGGACTTTTGTCTGTAGCTCTGTTAGCTGGAAACCTTCCGGTGTATGCGGTAAACACGGCTTATGCCGCAGAAGAGGATGGATTTTTTACAGACGAGGCAGGGTCTTTTGAAGGCAGTTTAGAAGAACCTGAAGAAAACCCAGATGGCGGACAAAGTGAGGATTCATTTGCAAGTGTTTCTGAATTTACCGGGTTTACCTCCGGGGAAGCAGAAGAGGACTTTTCAGGGGAAGAGGATTTTGTGGCACCGGATTCCCAGGATGGGTTTGAAGGCGAAGCGGATCCCACGACTCTTTTGGAATCCGATATGCAGGATGAGGGCGGCTACCTTCAGAACCTGACTTTATACACCAGTCAGAGCGGGGTATCCACCGTAGCCCTGAAGCGTTCTGCCGACCTTGACGCAGAGTTTGGTGGCAAGGTTTATGTAGCAGAGTATGGTTCCAACATGGATTCCGCATCTTTTTGGATCACAGCAGATCTGGCTGGAAATGCGCCAGATGGTTCCGCCATTCAGCTGGAAACCACCGGGCTGGATGGACAGAAACAGAACCTGGAATTATCCACAAGCGCCTATAAAGACGGGACACGTTACAACGTGAGTGCCTCTGTCTTTTCCTCAGGAGGGAATGGCTCAAAAAGAGCACTTTATACCATTACCGCAGGAACAGAAGGTGACAAACAAGTTTACCAGATCCTGGTAGAACGCCGTCTTGACCTTTCCGATCTCAAGGCCTACCTGCCGGACGACAAAGACCTGGCAAAAAATATCCTTCCCAAATTTGATACCACAGGAACTACAAGGGACTACGAGACAACGGTAGTGGTTTCGACTGCTTCTTTACAGGTGGTTCCAAAGGCATTTTCCGGTAACTGGTATCAGCTTGCCATTTCCAGTGAAAATGTAACCACAGGCGAAGTAAAAGAGGTTCCGTTTTCTTCTACAGATACAGCTGTGAGCGTTCCACTGGCAGACACCGGTGATACCAAAGTGACACTCTCCATGTCAGAGGCAAACACCTATGCGGATCCTGCCCTGGCAGAAAAGACTTATACCTCCACAGGGACCTACACCATCCTGGTGCATAAAAGCACAAGTGACAAAGTAAGTTTCCAGGTAACCCCGGAGGATGCGGTCATCAGCGTATATGACAAGGATGGGGAGCGCCTTACCCCTTCCGCCGATTCCCTGATGGTTTATGAGAATATCCTCCAGGGAGAAGCTTATACCTGGAACATCTCCAAGTATGGCTATATTTCTAAACAGGGCAGCTTTACCGGCGGCGAGGTTAGCGATATTACCGCAGAACTGGTAAAACAGGATGCCACACAGCCGGAGATCACGGATAACGACTGGATCAATTTCCGAAATAGTGATACGAACAACGGCATTACCGGAAGCAGTACCCCGACCAGTGCGGATTCCACCCTGTTAAAATGGAACACAAGGATCGGAGTGGGCTGGGAGGCTGCCATCACACCACCACTGATCCTGGGCGGAGCAGTTTATGTAGCGTCTGGACAGTTTATCTATAAGCTGGATAAAAACACAGGGGAAATCCTTCAGACCAGCGAACAGCTCTCTGGAAACATGCAGTATGCCATGATTCCTCTTACCTATGCAGAGGGAATGCTGTTTGCACAGATCGGAGGCGGTCAGATTCAGGCAGTCAGTGCCACTTCCTTAAAGTCCTTATGGATCAGTGAGTCCCTGGGTGGTCAGACACTTTCCCCGATCACCTATAAGGATGGATATATTTACACGGGAACCTGGAACTCCGAGACTACAGCAGGCTCTTATTTCTGTCTGTCTGTTACAGACGAGGATCCATCCACAGGAATAGAAATTAAACACTGCACCTGGAAATACAACCATAAGGGCGGCTTTTACTGGGCTGGTTCCTATGCCTCATCCGATTACCTGGTATTTGGTTCCGACGACGGTTCTTCAGAAGGAACAGATACCAATTCCGCCATTTTATATTCTGTGAACACTCACACCGGACTGCTCCTGGACAAGATGACAAGCCATGGGGATATCCGTTCCACTATTGTTTATAACAATGGTTATGTATATTTCACCACCAAAGGCGGGTATCTGTACCGTGTGCAGATGAATGCAGACGGCACCTTTGGAAGCACCAGCAGCTATAACCTTGGCGGCATGGCAACCGCTTCCCCGGTTGTTTATAAGGGAAGGATCTATGTAGGTGTCTGCGGAAACGGTGGCCAGTTCAATTCCGATGGTGGTCACCATTTTGCAGTCTTAAATGAAACCGCTTCCGGGATTTCCCTGGCATACAACGTATCCATTCCAGGCTATCCCCAGGCAGCGCCTCTTCTGTCCACGGCCTACGAAAACCAGGATTATAATGGAGATGGACAGGCAGATGGAAGAGTCTATCTGTACTTTACCTACAATGCAAAACCAGGCGGTATTTATATGTTATCCGATGAACCGGGACAGACTTCCGGAACAGCCGTAGAGCTTTTCCGTCCGGCAAGTGACCAGCAGGAATACTGTATCAGTACCATCTGCGCAGACCGGGAAGGCACCCTTTATTACAAAAATGATTCCAATTACCTGATGGCTCTGGAAACCAACGGGGCATATTTAAACAGCGTGACAGCCACGGCAGATACTGGAAAAGTAACCTGGCCTTCTGCCTTCCGAAAGGATACCTTAAAATATAACTTAACGGTAGCGGAGAATGCCAGCAAGGTAACCTTTGCTTTGAAAGCACCGGAAGGCTGTACCATAACCGTAAATGGACAGGCGTATGCAGGAAGCTTTGTGGCGGATGTAAGCAGCGGCTCCACAGATATAAAGGTAACCGTAAGCGGCCAGGGAAAGAGCCGGGAATATACCTTCCACATTTCCCAGGATATTTCTACGCCGGTTTTGGCGAACATGACGCTTAGCACCAGCAATACCTACTCCAATACGGCAAACCGGATTTCATTGTCCCCGGAATTTAGCAGCGCGACAACCAGCTACCGGGCAATCTATAAAGAGAGCAGGGAGTTTTTAAATATCTTTGCAGAACCGGCAGACAGCAGCGCATCCGTCACCGCTGTGGGAATCCGCGGTACCAGCAAGGTAACGGTACTTGGAAAAGTAACTGGAAGTGGCGCAGCACACAGAATTGCCATGTATTTTGATAAGACCAATCCAGAGGCGGAAGCAGAGGTAAAAGTTACCGTAACCACAAAGTCTGGAAAGACAACGGATTATACGATTGTGGTACAGCGTACCGATACTCCATCCCCGACACCAACTGTAACTCCGGTTCCAGCTACCCCGACACCCGTTCCGCCGACTCCGACACCAACGGAAGTCCCGGAGGTATTTGGCCCCTGGACAACCGTATCGGGGGCAACCGTATTTGCCCCGGAAACCCAGAAGCGCACCAGCAACAAGGGAAAAACGGAAACCCGTACAGTGGGAAGTAAACTTACCCCCACCATCAAGGTAACGGCCTCTAGCATTAAGCTGAAGGTAAAACAGTCTACCACAAAAGTGAAGGTAACCGGTCTGGCAAATGGGGATTCCATCAAGAGCTGGACTACCAGCAATAAAAAGATCGTAACAGTGACCAGAAAAGGTACCATAAAAGGCTTAAAGGCTGGAAAAGCAAAAGTCACCATCACCCTGGCGAGCGGTAAAAAACAGGTGATTAATGTGACTGTTCAAAAGACGGCGGTGAAGACAACCAAGATCACAGGCATTGCGTCTAAGGCAACCTTGAAAAAAGGCAAGAAGCTGACCTTAAAGCCAGTCATCAGCCCGATCACCTCCCTGCAGAAGGTAACCTATACCACTTCCAATAAGAAGGTGGCAACCGTTACCGCAAAAGGTGTGATCACTGCAAAGAAAAAAGGAACTGCCACCATTACGGTAAAATCAGGTTCCAAATCGAAAAAAATTAAGATCAAAGTAAAATAAAAAGTGGAACAGGCAGCAAGGCCTTGCGGGGCTTCTGCCTGTTCTGCCATTTAAAAGAGGCAGGAGCAGCTTCGTAAAAAAGTGAGGAAAAAATGATATATATTAGCCATTTAGTTTTAGATGATGAGATGAAAGCATTGGTGAATGAATATGGAACCGGGATCGAGAGCATTGATTTTTCTATATCCGATAACCTGGATCAGCTTTCGGATTCAATCAAAACGTACTGGGAGAAGATGAAAGAGATAGGGACCAGGGATCTGATTCTTCATGGCCCATTTCTGGATGTGAACCCCTGTGCATACGACAGCCTGGTGCGGGAAGCCACCATGACAAGATTCAACCAGTGCTATGAGGCGGGGCTTCAACTTGGAGCTAAGAAGATTGTCTTTCACTCTGGCATGAACCCGTATGTTTATTACAAAGAATACTGGGCGGAGCATGTCGCCAAATTCTGGAAGGAATTTATGAAAAACAAAACAGAACTTGAAGTCGTGCTGGAAAATGTATTTGATGATGACTGGCGACTTCTTTTGGATGTGTATAAGAAGGTGAACCAGCCGAACTTCAAGCTGTGTCTGGATATCGGGCACGCGCACTGTTATTCTTCTTTGGATGTCAGGGAGTGGGCGAAAAACCTGGCTCGCTATGTAAGTCATGTCCACATCCATGACAACTGCGGCGACCGGGATTCCCACATTGGGCTTGGAAGCGGAAACCTTCCCTGGGAGAAAGTGCTTAGTTATCTGCCGGAGACAAAAGAACGCACCTGGACCATTGAATGCATGCAAAAAGAGGATATAAAAAGATGCCTTGACAGACTGACAGCAAAATAAGGATTTACAAAATATAAAAAAATGTTACAATAGTTCAACTGGCAAATTAATTTACCAAAATCTGTTTCTCTATTTTGGCAATGTTTTCCAGATGTTTTTTTTACGAAATTTACAGTATAATAATAGTAGGAAAAGAATGATAAGTAAGGAGGCTGATACTATGGCAATGCCACAGAAAATAAGTCGTGGAACATTAATTTCCCAGGGAAAAGAAAGAGCATTCTTTAGTAAGCTTAATGAAAATCGACTTACGAGGGATTCTTTTAATGATTGTCAGTATTATCGAAACAATATTAATAAGAAAACATTAGCCGAATTAAATGCCCTAATGGATAGTGAAAAAACAACTTTAGAACATGTAGAATTAAATGAGGCGGATCTTTCAGATGAAATAATCCAGGAATTCGATTGCGGAAATGATGATATGAATGAATATCTGTATGATTATGCCAGGGATGATTCTGTTTATGGGCGTGGTGTGACCTATGTGCTGGTTGCAGATGACAGAAAACGTATTTATGCTTATGCAACATTAAAAACGCACTCCATTTATTATTATGAAGAGGAAAAGTGATAGAGGACTGCTATGTTATGGAGAACCTGATGCTTGGATTTGGAAAATGTTAGATAACGCATAACAAACGCATAAACACAATATACGGAAATGCAACATTGACACGCACTATATATTGTGTTATCCTATAATTGAATTATCGTTTATGCATAGCACCCTATGCAGAAGAAGTTTAGTCCTGGCAAAATACCGGGAGCAATCATTTGAGACAATAGATCTGAGAAATATAGAAAGACATCAAAAAACTGGAATGGATTTTTGGTGTCTTTTTTTGTTGTCAAAAATTCAGAATCTAGGCAAAGGGAGCAAATACAAAAGGAAGGAGAAGAGGGATAATTCGAAAAAAATAGAAGTATGTCGGATGAGAAACATGGAACAGGAAAAGAAAGGAGGACATGCATAAATGGAAAATGCCGGGAACCGAAAAATGTTAGAACTATAAAGAAGGTGAGGGCATAAGAAATGAAGAGTATGCAGGCTATTATTGCCTGGTAATGGCAATTGTCTGCGGACTAAATGCAGCGGAGGCCTGGAAGATCTATCAGTATGGACCGGATCATCCGTTAAGTAAAAAAATTCTGAAGCATAAGATTAGGGATTCCTCCCTGAAAAAGCTGAAGAAAAAAGAGCAGGAAAAAATGATGAAAAAGCTGTTTCTGGAAGGATACAGTAAAAATGCAATTGCAGAAGCGTTTGAATGCTTACCGGAAACCGTAACAGCAAGAATCAAAAGAGCAGAGGAGGATACGAATGGAACATAGAAATATAAATACAGTTGGAACGATATTTAATGACTTTTTAGTTTAGCTTTAAATGATGAAATATTGCTCAAAATTGACAAATCCGCTAGATATATAGGTGGTGAAGTTAATTCTATTATGAAATGTGACGAAAATGGGAATATTGATCCAAATGTGAATGTGCGCGTTGCATTTACGTTCCCGGATGTCTGTGAAATGCTGTTTCCATCTAAACGCATTTACATCATATAGTGCTATGTAGTATCATCCAGTACATGATATTGTGTGTCATTTGATACCATTTAACACTAGATAACACTCAATAACACACGGAACCAACAATTTTTTTGAACACCAAATGTGACAGTTTCCAGGTTAATTTTTGTCCCCTTCATTGATCTTTTAATACTATTACATGATACCTGGTATTATGTAATAACTTTTTTCTTACCTGTGCTGCCATCTAATACTATTTAGTCACATTTGATACTATTTCAACAATCAGTTTTCAAACAACCTCCCCTTCAAATCACCACTAAGTTATAACCTGCCAAAGAAAAAAATGTTTTCCCTTTTATTGATGTGTTACATATTAGTTATGTAGCCGTTTTAGAAGGGAGGACGGTTTGCAGAAAAGCAAGGAATCCCTACCTCTAAGTGAAGCGTAGGTAGTGGGAGGAATTGTAGAAGAAGCTTAACGGCAGTGGTGTGCGGAGTAATCGGTATCCCCGCTGATACGTGGAAAATCACTATCGGTATCAGGCCGATCTTTTAGCCTCTGTAATATACCGGATGTGAGTTAAAACAAAATTGAATAAAATTATTTTGGATAAAGAAAATATTTTGTTGAAATTTATTGACAAAATTGTGAACAAATGCTATATTGATAGTGGCAATTACATAACCAGACGCGGTCGGATTCAAATGTGAATCTGTTTAAGGAAATCCAGTGTGACTCTGGAACTAAACCAATGAGTGTTTACCTGTGTGAAGCAAAGATGCTTTGAGTCAGCATATCCAACACGTTGTATAGGCGGAGCTTCCTGCGGTCAGGAAGACTCCGCTTTTATTGTCTAAAAACCGTTTTCTATAATCAAAACACTTGCCCGATGCTTAAGTGTATTTGAATTTGGAGAATGGTTAGAAAAAGGAAGGAGGGGCCTAAGGCTAAGGCAAATGAAACTCTATTTCTAAAAACTAAAATGTGTAGAAGACAATTAATTGTCTCAAGAAGGGAGAAATCAAGTATGATGAACAAAATGATCAAAAAAATTAGTTCAGTAGCACTCGCAGCAGCAATGACTCTTAGCACTGGTGTCGCAGCTCAGGCGGCAACATTAAAAGTATATTTTAGAGAGTGGACACAGGGTGAATCTGATAATACTTATCTTGGAAAACCAACTCTTACTACTTATGGAACTGAACCAGTACTTGAAGTTTCCGGAATCGAAGCTGATATGACTTATAAGGAAGCATTAGATGAAGCGGTTGCAAATTACAATGGGAAATATGTATTGGGATGGAATGAAAAAAACGACCAGTATTTGGACTATATTGTCATCAGCGGAAAAAAAGTGGGTATTAAAGGTGAAAACACCAATCCCAAATATGATTCCAATAAGAACATGATTAGCGCTACATGGGTAGGCAGCTCATGGATGTGGTACCCGGGCTCTGACATTGAGCTGGAAAATACATCTTCATATCCCAAAACAACTCTTGGAGAAACATATGTTCCTGTAAAAACAGCGAATAACGACAAAGAAATCGTTTCTATGGTATTGAGTTACGATACAACTCATTTCTTTTGGACAAACGAAGGTAACAACTAATGAAAAAGAAAATTTGTTCGATATGTTTAGTCTCTTTAGCAATGTTAGCTTTTGCGCCTCTTAACACGGGCGCAAAAGCCCTAGAGGATTCGTTTTACAGTGAAGAACAAGTTGAAGAAAGCACTGGTATATCGGATTTTTTAGAAAAAGATTCTGATGACTTTACATCTGGTGATGAAGAGATTACCGATTCATTTTCTTCACAAATAGAAGAACAAGTTGAATCAAATAATGATGAATCAAATAATGACTGGACTCCATTAGATAACGAATCCAAAATATCTTTTAAATACGACAGTGAAACAAAAGTGTTATCATTTAAAGCTTCTGAGCCGGCAGCTTTACCTGATAATACTCAAGATGGAAGTACTAGCAATTGGTATTTAAAAAATGCAGAAGTTGCTAATGCGGTAACAATAGAGATTGGAGATAACATTACCAAAATAGGAGAGAATAATTTTGATAATCATCTAAACGCTTATCCCAACATAAAAAATGTTATTTTAGCTTCGTCTGTAAAGGAAATTGGATATGCTGCTTTTTACAAGGTATCGTCATTACAGTCAATTAATTTAGAATCGGTTGAAACATTAGGACAGGCTGCACTTTCTAATACAAGTATAGAAAAGGTTTCCTTTGAAAAACCAGAAGTAACAATTGGCAAAACTGCTTTTTCTAGTTGCGGATTATTAAAAGAAGTGACGATTAAAGGCAAGCCCAATATTGGAGATTCTGCTTTTGAAAAATGCTCACAGTTAAATTCTTTTGTATGTGATTCGCCTATTTCTAAAATAGGGGCAAAGGCGTTTATGAACTGTAGTGAATTAAGTTCATTTAAAGCTGAATCTATCACAGAAATTGGTAATTATTCATTTCAGTATTGTACAAATTTGAACCAGTTTGATTTTTCTGGTACAGAATCTATAGGTCGTAGTGCTTTTGCGTCTACAGCTATTGTAAATGTTGATTTTTCTGTATTGAAAAAAATTGGAAGATCTGCATTTTCCAATTGTTCTAATTTAGCTTCTATTTGTTACTATGGAAGTGAATCGGAATGGAACTCTATTGCTATTAGAGTTGGTTATACAGAAGCAACTTCTATACATTATAGAGGAGATACGGTAGAAGCAATGCCGGCAACATGCACTGAATCAGGTTGGAAGGAAACCGGTGTTTGTAACGTTTGTGGGAAACATTATTCCGATAAAAATAATGCAGATAATATAATTCCTGCTCTAGGTCACCTCTATTCTGAAGAGTATATTGTGGATATAGAACCAACTTGTACTGTAGACGGAGAAAAGAGCAAGCATTGTACACGAGAAGGCTGTGAAGCGAAAGATGATGTTCAAAGAATTGACGCACTTGGACATGATTATGTTGAAACAACAGTAGCAGCTACCTGTACTGAAAAAGGAATTCTCCCCAAAACCTGCAACAGATGCAACGATGTTATTACAGAAGAGATCCCAGTACTTGGACATGATTTCGCCAAAGACTATACAGTGGATAAAAAAGCCACCTGTACAGAAGAGGGTGAACAGAGCAAGCACTGTACTAGAAAAGACTGCAATGGAAAAGAAGATATCCAGAAAATTCCTGCACTTGGACATGACTATGTTTCCAAGGTAACAAAAGAGTCTACCTGCACTGAAAAAGGAAGCCTCACAAAGACCTGCAGCAAATGCGGTGATGTTATAACTGAGGAAATCCCGGCACTTGGACATAAGTTTGGTGAATGGAAAGTCACAGTTGATGCAACTGTACTTGCACCAGAGCAGCAGGAAAGAATCTGTGAAACCTGCGGTACGAAAGAGACAAAAGAAGAGGGTACTGTTTTAACAGCAACAGCTAAAGTAAATGCAACAACAATAAAGTTAAAAGTAAAACAGTCCACTTCTGGCTTAAAAGTAACAGGTCTTGCAAAGGGTGATTCTGTAAAAACATGGAAATCCACCAATACCAAAATCTTTACCGTAAAAGGAAAAGTAAATGGAACCTGCAAGATTACAGCAAAGAAGGCTGGCACTGCAAAACTCCAGATTACTCTTGCAAGTGGTCTGAAAAAGACTGTAACTGTGAAGGTACAGAAAACTGCTGTAAAGACCACAAAGGTTACCGTAGCTAATACAAAAGTAACAGTTAAGAAGGGCAAAAAAGTCACCCTGAAACCAGTGGTAACTCCATTTACCTCCAAACAGAAAGTTACTTACACCACTTCCAACAAGAAGATCGTCACTGTTTCTAAGAATGGTGTCATAACCGGAAAGAAAAAAGGAACAGCGAAGGTCACTGTAAAATCCGGAAATAAATCCGTAAAGGTAACTGTAAAAGTAAAATAAGCACCAATAATGGAGGCTCTTCTTCCGTAAGGAAGAGGGGCCTTTTTTAAAGGGAAGGAGTCTGAAATAAATGAAAAAAATAGGACTATGGAAAAAATTAGCCAGTTGGCTGCTTGTTTTTTTGTTGTCTTAAATATAACACGCATTTTACATTATGTCAACCTGTTTTTTTATTTCTTTTTATTTTTTCTTTATATTTCT
>OGQQ01002718.1_pt1 | contig 11042 bp, 7 predicted proteins | sample 1553281 | NCBI WGS metagenome assembly OGQQ01 (sample SAMEA2579937, study PRJEB22360) | human gut metagenome | biome: human gut; feature: human-associated habitat; material: faeces | place: Denmark | collected 2008/2010 | reverse complement strand
AATAAAGAGTCTGATTACTACTCAGTTTTATCAACCCATTCTCCGGGTTATGTACGCCCGGACCAAAATAAATGACATTCGGATTATCCTTAGAAGGAATATCTTTTTCTATCTCATTAGTTAATAGCAGTAAAGGACTGTTGCAACCATTTGGTTCAAAAGAAATGTCACAGGGTTTATCTAATTGAAAAATAGCCTCATCTTGATGAATAGAAGGACAAATACCATATTTATTGGGCAAGACTATCAACTTTTCTAAAGAGAATTTACTTTTTATTTTTACAGTAGCACTTCCAGAAAAATCAAAATACGCAATTGAATATTTCTTATCATGATGTTGAGTTAAAGCCGTATATACGGGTATCGGTTTTCCATCTACTTCTATCACATAATCGACTGACAAAGTTTCAGATACAGGTGCAGGATATACCACCACCTTCGCATTTACACATACCATGGACAATAAAATCCATAAAGGAATAAATATTATTTTTCTCATTAATGTCTTCATAATATCTCTATACTTTCAAATCTACAAAAAGATGTCTTTTTACACATTACAGAATAATAGATTACTCCATATATGTACTCAAAAATACATACTCACCCTCTTCATTATACAAATAATGTCCCAACACTATCAGTTTATTGTCGGGACATTATCTTTTTATATTATCAACACATTACTCCCAACCTGGATTATTACCTAATTCCTGACCGTTAGACAAAGAATTTAACCAAGCAAGGGGAATTGGACGAAGACTAAATTTAGCATTAGTACTTGCACTCAACTCTGTTTTAACTGCACCATTAATATTTGAAACATCCCAATTATATTCCAATACACGCTCAGCCAATTTACCTGTTCTTGTCAAATCATTCCAACGAGAAACCTCTCCAAATAATTCAAGAGCTCGCTCATCCAACACGTCATCTATGGTTATCGTACCCGAATAAAGAGGCAATCCACCTTCAGGAGCGTTAGTCGATGCACGTTGGCGAATAAAATTGATATACATCAATGCTTTTGCATTATCATTGGCTTTTACTGCAGCCTCCGCTGCAATCAAATAAGTTTCAGCTAAACGGAACATATAGATATCTCGCGAACCATGCCCAACAGAACCACCTGTACCTCCATGCTGCATATTGGCATCTTTGAATTTCCATACGGGCAACCATGTACGAGAACCAGCATTACCACCTTGATTTCCTTTTATATAATAATCATCATTTGAAACATTTTTATAAGATTTCTCAGCTAATGTTCCAGATGGATAATTAAAATAATATTGCCCCCTTTGTTTTGCAGCATCTTTCTCAGCCTGTGTATAAGTATGATTATTAAAGCTACCATCCAATGGAACAGGAAAATAAATAACAGGCTCCCCCTTTGGAACCACTGAGCCATTAATACTTAGGAAATAATTATTTCCACATGTTCGTCCATCAATAGAAGTAGTAGCATCACCATTATAAGGTGACATAAATGTTACCCGCGCACGTTGATCTTTTTTCCAATTAAAAAGTAGATAGGTATATTTGGTAGGCATAATTGTATAAGCTGCAGCATCCGCGCCATACATATTGTCAGGAGCTAAATCCACCCAACCTTCCCGATAGACAGGCATATAAAACTCTGACCAAAGATTCCCCCAATATTTATCTTTATTAGCAAAATTCACACAGAAAATAATTTCATCATTCTCTTCATTCGTCTGCCGATGAACAAGAGCATAATCAGAAAGTAATGTATGCCCCGAATTTTGAATTATATCTTCAGCGTCAGCCAAAGCATTAGTAAAATCAGATGCCACACTATAAGATTGATAACCACGTGTAAGATAAACCAATGAACGAAGATGTTTAGCAGCAGCCTTAGAAACACGTCCATATTCACTCGCCGACTGCCTCATAGGCAGAGCTGAATTCATAACATCCCCTAAATCCGTCAAGATCTGCTCATAAAATTTATCAGCACTATCAAGCTGCGACACAGTTGACACCTCAGTTGGTTCATGCAAAATGAGTGGAGCCTGTCCCCAATTTCTGACAATATCAAATAAATAGAGTGCACGCAAGAATTTAGCTTCAGCAACACGCTTAGCTAAAATGGACTCATCCATACCATCACGTGGATCTTGAGTTTTAGTTATTACATTAGAAGCACGATCAATAGCAGCATTAACATTCTTCAAAGCTGCATATAAATTTGTCCATTGAGTATAAACAAAACCATTATCACTTTGATATAAAATATATTTATTTAAAGTTGCAAGACTAGGTGCGTCTATATCGTTCTGCGTCACAATATCCGTGCCCAATTGAGATATCACATTATAATTAGTAGTGTTATACACAGACTTCAATGTGTTATAACAACCGTTTATCAAGCTTTCATACCCTACAGCCGTAGCAAAATATTCTTCAGCAGATTGTCCGGCGATATTCTCCTCATCCAAGAACGACGAACATCCGGGAATAACGAACATTACCGTCAGGAATAATGTTTTTGCAAATATATTTTTTGTTTTCATAGTCTCTTTCTATTTTAAAGTTCTTCAATTAAAATCCCACATTTACACCGAAAATAGCGTTGCATGTCATAAAGTCTGTATTGCCGATAGCAACATTCATTTGTTCGGGGTTGAATGCATATTTATCACGAGTCCAGATAAAAGGGTTTTGAACAGTTCCATAAATCCTCAAGTTCCCTAAATTCATCTTTTTAATACATTTACCATTAAAAGTATACCCCAAAGAAAGATAATTGATTTTCAAATAATCAGTAGACCCGAGACGATGTGACGCACAAGCTTTTGACTCATCCCTATTCCATGTATCACTACGGCCTTTGTCGCGGTCATAAGGATCGCTACTACTAGGCTGATGAAAGTCATTAGTGGGATTTTCCGGCGTCCAATACTCCCGGCGCAGATTATTAAAATTCTGTGTATTATATTCCAAAGCAAAAGAAACCAAGTATTGGTTATATACTTTTGCACCAGTTTGGAATGATAATTGGAATGACAAATCAAAATCTTTATATGTAAAGGTATTTGTCATACCACCAGTGAAGTCTGGTGTATGTTTACCATTAATAACGCGGTCGGCATCAGTTATTTCTCCGTCTTTATTCAAGTCCAACGGTTTATAATGTCCGGGACGCGCACCATATTTAGCAGCCTCCGCTTCTTCATCCAGTTGATAGACCCCTTGAGTCATCATACTGAAATTAATATCAATGGGCTGACCAATAATCCACAAATTATTATAATCACCTACCATACCCTGCAAAGATAATCCACGAGGAGAAAGGTCCTCTTTGTAAGCCAAATCTACAATTTTATTTTTATTATAGGCAAAATTAAATTGAGTATGCCAAGTAAAGTCTTTGGTACGTATATTTTCAGAATTGATCAAAAATTCTATACCGGTATTCCGTACAGAACCAACATTAGCTGTTACTGAAGTATAACCAGTGGTAACCGGAATCGTTTTATTCATAATCAAATCTTTGGTCAAACGATTGTAATACTCCACGCTACCTGAAATCCTATTCCCCAAAAAACCGAAATCCAAACCTACATTGTACTCGGTAGTACGTTCCCATCCTAAATTGGGGTTACGCATATTACCCGGAACATAACCTTGCGCATCCGTCGTACCAAATATATAATAATTAACGGCACTAGTAGCCCCTTCAGTCTGATAAGCTTTTACGTTATCATTACCTGTTTGACCATAACTTAAACGGACTTTTAAGTTATCAAGCCATTCAACATTTTTTAAGAATTCTTCACCGGACAAACGCCATGCCAAAGCAGCCGAAGGAAAGGCACCCCATCTATTACCTTTAGCTAACTTTGAAGAACCGTCAAAACGAATGCTTGCCGTTACAAAATAGTTATCACGAAACGAGTAATTAGCTCGGGCTAAATAGGACATCAAACTGGTTTTTGTATATCCGGAAGTCGAATTATTAGTAGTACCTCCCTGTAAATTATACCATAATGAATTGTATGAAAGTTCATTGCCAATGCCTTTTAACAATTCATCTTGATTTTGCACCATTGAAAAAACTCCCATCACATCAAAACGATGCTCTTTCTTCTCAAAACGGTAGCTAATCTGATTATCCCACATCCAATTGGTATAACTATTTTTTGCATAATTACTATTTGCCAAATTCCCACCACGATTTTCTGTATAAGATCCAAGATACTGTCCGACATCATAAAAACGTATATTGGGAGAGAAAGTAGTCTTTAAAGAAAGATTCTTTACCGGGAGAATCTCTAAATAAAGGTTACCCATCATATTATAATTCTTATTTTTATTTGTCGCATTCTTTTGTGTAAGTAAGGGATTATATCGACCGTTAGAATATTTAGTTTCCTCTTCCCCGGTAACCAAATTAGTTGGGTGATAGGTAGGTCGCATTCTCATAGCTGTAGTCAAAATACCCGTACCCGTATTACGTACTGTATGTGCTCCATACAGATTAATTCCAAATTTTAAATAATCTTTCGGTTGTATATCGACAGCCGCACGCAAGTTATAACGTGAATATTCTTCGGGATCCACCATGCCATCCTCATAATAATAACCTGCTGAAATAGCATAAGTAGTCACTTCATTACCTCCCGCAGCAGAAACCGTATGATTGGTCATCAAAGCTGTATGGGTGACAGCATCCAACCAATCAAAATAATTATTGTTTTCAATAGCCTTCAATTCGGAAGAAGTAAAAATCTCGCTATCAGACTTATAGACATTATTATTTGACGCACGAACCGACTCACGAGCCAACTGTACATATTCATCGCCTGACATCATATCCGGAAGATTTGTATATTTACGAAAACCGACATAACCACTGTAATTGATTTTTGCAGTACCTTTTTTCCCTCGTTTTGTAGTAACCAATACAACTCCGTTTGATGCACGTGAACCATAAATAGCTGTAGAAGAAGCATCTTTTAAGATATCAATACGTTCAATATCATCCGGATTTACATTGGAAAGTGATGCGCCTTGAACACCGTCAATAACCACCAAAGGGGAAGTACTGCCACTGATTGTGTTTAATCCGCGGATTAAGATATTATATTCACTTCCCGGTTTGCTGCTGGAACGTGAAATCTGTACACCTGACATAGCTCCCTGCAAAGCCCCTACCGCATCCGTATTACCACTCCGTATTAAATCTTTTGTAGAAACTGAAGCAACAGCACCCGTTAAGTCTGATTTTTTAACAGATCCATAACCTACGACAACAACTTCATCCAATGTTTCGGCATCCTCCTTTAATACGATGTTCAACTCTTTATTAGGGGTTACCATAACTTCTTGAGTAACATATCCTACATACGATACAACCAACTTTGCATTCGTCCTTACATTCAAAGTGAAATTTCCATCAAAATCCGTAATAGTGCCATTAGTAGTCCCTTTTTCCACAATGGAAGCTCCTATAATCGCTTCTCCACCAGCATCAATCACACGACCTGTGATTTTTACATTTTGCTGTATCTCCTGATTTATTGGAAATACCTCCATGTTTCCAATTTGCTCTGCAGCCAATTCACCAAATGGCAAGCAGATCAACGATAGAAACATCAAAAATTTGTCTTTGTTGTTCATAATACTAAAATATTAAAGTTTATAACATTATGCCGCTCTTGTTTCTTAAACGAAAAGACTTCCCTCTTCACTCAAATCAAAAACCTATTTTTTATACCTTATCGGCATTAAAACTCCAAATCCGCTACCGAACGAATCCATTCCACATCTACCCCTTCACCTCCGGTTTCACCAAAATCCATTAATAAAGTTACGTTAGTAAGGCGTTTTGAGAATTCTGTTCCATTATTAGATTTTGCTCCGTGAATACTAAACACATATATATTCCCATCCATTATTTGAGCGTCCGACTCTCCAAACACCCAAAACTCAGGAGCACTCATCACGTTATAGCTCAGAGCAAACCAGTTTTTATTATGATTTTTAGGCAAATGAGATATTTTTATTGCAATATAGGGATAAGATCCAGCATCATACATGATCCCCTTTTTTTTACAGGATATACCTGAAGACATCAACATCATCTTATCACCTTTTAATTTTAATGAAGCTGCTGCAAAATGCCATCCGAATAAATTCTCTTTCAAGTTTTCATTTATCCGACCTTTTCGTTCTCGTTCCTCATCCTTTCCCAAATAGAACAATAAAGTTCCGAATCCGGGATTATCACAGGTAAATCCGGCTCCTTCAGGACGGATACGATTCAATACCATTTTAGTATATGGCATCTCCATCTTTTTCCGTTCCACATAATGATTATAGGGTAATTCAAACACAGCTCTGAACTCTCCCATACTGGCCTGCCCCAAAGACTGCCAATTAGAATATTTTCCTGTCAAATCTTTCCACACATGGAAAGGCACATCATATCCTAAATTAGACTTTGATAAATATTCACACCCCTTCATAATCCTATTATCCAAGGCTCCATATAAATCATCTCCTTGGTTCCAAGCCACTTCTGCTATTTCAGCCAAACAACCTATACCAAGCATACAATGTGCTTGATCCCGACCACTTTCTTGTATTTGCCCTGTTTCTGCTACATAATTAGGTAAAGTACCATTATCTTTTCCATGATAAAAGAAATCAAGAGCATCATCATAAAGTTTTGTATCATTTAAAAATACGGAAATACCTATCTGAGCTTTCGTTACAGCTATTCCCCAATTACCATTGGTGTAAGGTTTCGTTTTATAGAACTCTGACAATATAGGAAGAAATACATTCCTGAACATGTCTTCTGTCTGTTCAGTATCCTTATATGTCCAACCATTCTCATTATGCTCTTCCACATAAGTATAACGCATTATCTCTGCAGCATTCACTAATATGAATCCTTGCAGACCAGCACAAAGAGGTGCATCCATTGGAAATATTTTTTCTAATGTTGCTGCATAATTCCGGATAATTTCCATTGCTTTATCAGCGTGCCGCCTATCTTTCGTAATATTCCACATGATAGCATTATAATAAGCTGCGTTAAAGTCATCCTCACAAGGAGATTTAGTATATCCGTATTCACCACTCCTACTGATAAAGCGGAAAGGCCCCTGGATACAATAATGATAAGAAGCCTCCGGTTCAGCCTTCAATTTATTAAAAGAACCCATCGAAGGATTAACATCATTTTTCACCAAGCCAGCAATACGCCTCAAAGCTTCCGACGAATGCAAAATGCCGGGATGGACAAAGTCTTTTGCCCAACCTCCCACTGACAGGCAAAACAACAAATAGAATAAGATGTATTTTTTCATAAGTATTATAATTTATAACTCCATTATTTTCAAAGAAAAACCTCCTGAACGTTGTAACATAAAACTAAGTTTTGTTTTTAAGGTGATTTTTCGAGTCGTAATTTTTATTTTTCCAGGAACTTCAACATCATCAGTGTAAATTGTCGCTATATACTTTTTATCAGAAGAAAGAAACGAACAATCTAATTGCAAACAGCGTGCGTTGGTATTGGTTATTCCTCCCACATACCAAGTTGTTCCCGAACGGCGTGCGACAACAGCATACTCTCCTATTTCCCCAAGCAAGAACTTTGTATCTTGCCACACCGTGGGAATATTCTTCCAAAAGTCCAATTCCGGTCGTTTATGTTCATCGGTAAGTTTTTCATTCCAGAACAGAAATTGAGCCGGACTATAATAAATGACAGGTAAAGCTAAACGATGGGCAAAGGTTGTTTGTAAATCCTTACGAGTATATCCGGGCGTATAATCTCCGGCACCAATGGTAAAACGAGTAAACGGCAGCATTGTATTATGGTCTGCATTAGGAACTTGTTCATTGCCATGTATTCCTTCTTGTGTCAACAAATTGGGATAAGTACGACTAAAACCATTCGGACGGTAAGCATCGTGAATATCTACCAGCAGATTATATTTTGCAGCTTTAGCCACTATACTTTCTATCCATTCTTGCCATTCCTGATTCCCAACATTCACAAAACCGGGTTTTATCCCTTTTATTCCCCATTTTTGATAAAGAGGAAATATTTTATCCGCATAACGTTCCAAGCCCTGGCGATTGACATATAAGAACAAACCAACTCCTTTTTCTTTTCCATAGTTAATAACTTTTGGCAAATCCAATCCCGGATGTCTAGGTATCGGCTGTCCGGTTGCAGGGTTGGTCACATTAACAATGGAAGGATCGGATTTATGACTATTTGCCAAACCGTACCATCCCCAATCCAAAATCATATATGATATCCCCATTGATGCACAATAATCAATCATCTTCAAACACTCCGGGGTTGAAATTGTCGTTTCCCTCATAGCTGTTCCCGGCTTTATCCAAGAAGTATCCGCCAATTTGCAAGATTCATTCAAATTATACAACAAATAATTCTGTTCCATTAGTTTACCCGGCTCATCAGCCAAACTTATAACACGCCACGCAGTGACCATTCCTCTTTCTCCCTTAGCTTCACCCCGTAAAGAGATGCGTAAAATATCCTCCTTCCTATAAGGAGCCTCCAAGTAAGCACGTGGATAATGGTTATTCCCAGCTTCCATTATAGCACCATAAACTCCCTGCGGAGTTTGACATGTCAATGGAAGTTCACAATCCGTTTTTACTTCAAAAGGATATACTTTATAATATTTGCCTTCATGCCCATGAGACTCCCATACCGAAGTGTTTTTGGGAAAAGCAAATTCGGTAAGTTCCTTGTCAATTACCACTTTTTCAAAGCCACTCTGATAAGGTATCTCATATCTAAAAGCTATTCCCTCATTATAAGTGCGAAAGATGACATACAATTTCCTATATGGATACAATGTTTCTTCCAACATGACCTTCATCTCCCTATACTTATCGGGATATTCTTGCTTCTCACCATAGCAGGGTTTCCAAACAAAATTATGTTCGGCATATTCAATATCAGAGACTTTAAAATAATGTTTCATTTCAGCCGTTCCAAGTAAATCGAACCCCATGCGTGATGGAAGTAAAAACGAATGTTTATCATATAAAACTTCATAATAAGGAGTCCCCTCGGGATACATTCTCTGATTTCCTGTTGATACTTTTTCCGACAAGAAGAATCGCACATTAATTTTACCATCAGGTGAGAACACTTCTTGCGCCTTCACACCAATAACCCAACATATTGCTAAAATTCCTAAAAATAGTCTTTTCATATTATCATCAATTTAAGAGCATAAATAAGAGTCAATATATTTTTGTAATACATTACGGGCAATATAAACCTGGTTTTCAACCGTACGAAGAGACAGACCTAAAAGATTACTTATTTCTGAATTCGAAAGTGATTTTCTACTTTTCATTACAAATATCTGTTTACATTTAGGTGGTAAAGTATCTATTCCATTTTCAACTATTATAAAAAATTCTTTAGTAAGCAACTCATTATATTCACCAATACTGACTTCTTCCCTTTTTTTATCACTATGTGCAGTTTCATAATGCTGCACAATCTGTTTATGACGCAACATATCAATACTACGATTATAGATAGCAATATAAATACATTTTAATGCAGCCATTTCAGACACAAAATAATTTGTTTGCTGAAACAATCCTGTAAATACATCCTGCACTACATCTTCCGCATAAAATTCATCAGATAGCACTTTTCCGGCATATCTAATAAAACTATTCCTATATTTTCCATAAATTCTCTCCAAGGAGATATCCCCTTTTTGATAAAGACTGGTATTAACAGATTGTGTATTCATAATATAGATGGATTAACAATGGTTTTATAAATTAGCCAAAACAGATTGTTTCTCTTTCAAACGTTTCAATCGTACCAATGCTTCCAAATAATAGTAATCTGCATAACTAATAGAAGCATCAACTTCCCATCCCTTGTTCATGTGCCCAACCGAATGCAATAAAAAAGCATCTTTTTTATTGTCTAGAGTATATAAAGCAATTACAGTAATTAAGTTTGCTAATCCAAGCTTTGCTCCTGGTGTTATAAATGGTACAGGAATCATACGCTCGATTATATGCAAAACTAATGCTTGAGCTACTAGTAATCCTATATATACTATTTTACTAGTTTTTTTCATAGTTTCTCCTTAATATGATAATATAATATCATCTTCTGCTCTTCCTTTAATTTCTATCATAACCTTATGAGGAAGACATACTAAACTCTCTCCAGCTTTTTCAATATATTCTGGATTCATACAAACTTTATCTGGACAGTCAGCTTCTATTATACCTATCTTATTATCTTTTATCTTAATAATATTAACTCCATACTTAGTTTTTACCTCTATGGTTTCTTCGCCTTTATGTTGTGCTAAAGGAATAGTTTTATATAACTTACCAGAAACAGTTATTTCAGCATAGGTATTACTAAATCCCTTGCCAACTGATGCTCCTAATATAATTTCGGGTAAAAATGACAGTATCATCAATACTGCTATTATAACAAAATCTAACTTTTTAAACATAATACTCATCTCCATTATAATGTAATTAATTGAATTCCCATTATAATTTTACAATTTATAAGGTAGAGTAAACTAACTCTACCTTATAATACTTATTATACATATATATTAAACTAATTTCATCATTATTTTACATCTAAATATATTGGTTTTTTCTTTCCATGCCAGAAATTATCTGCCAATTTTGTTATCCAAGGCATAATGTAGTAATCAAGACCAAATGTTCTACCAGCTCCACTCATTAATGCAATTGAACCAAAGAAATACCATAATATATCCCACCCAGCCATAGCACATAAGATAAAGTTAATTACCATACCTGCTGAAACTGCACTCCAGATAAATGTAAATAATCCAGCTATTAAGCATAGACCCATTCCTATTTCTATTAATACAACGATTCTTTGGAACCAAACAGCTACTTCTGGGTTTGGCATCATAATTTCCATTATTGCAGAATACCAACCTGGAATTTCTTTAAATATTGGCGTAGCCCATTCTGTTGCTGCTTCACCA
>OGQQ01002692.1_pt1 | contig 11088 bp, 13 predicted proteins | sample 1553281 | NCBI WGS metagenome assembly OGQQ01 (sample SAMEA2579937, study PRJEB22360) | human gut metagenome | biome: human gut; feature: human-associated habitat; material: faeces | place: Denmark | collected 2008/2010 | reverse complement strand
ATCCTCGCGGAGCGTATATCAGAGGGAGATTGACACCCGCCACTGATACGGATTTATTACTCACCGCCTATAGAGACGGGAGTCATCTCCCTCTGATATAAGAAAAAGGACAGAAGCATATAGCCATACTCCTATCCTTTGTATCCTGTAACTCCAAATGATTCGTACAACAATATCCTCATTACACCTGCTTATTTTGTTTTGAAACTATGCACGTACCCCAAGGGGAAATCTTGTGCACGGCACAAAAACAACACTGTCAGCAAGCGGCAGAGTCCGAAAATTATCCATGATGACAAAACTGTTTTCTCTTTTATCCATCATTGAAACCCCAATCATTTGTACTTTTTCCTTGTTCACTTATGTCTTTATTGTACTCACAACGGGATTTTTGTCAACTCTTTTTTCTGCTGCGGGATATACTTCGCACGCCTTTTCCTGCGTATTCTCTATAATATTTATACCTGGATGCGGTCCGCCACTTCATTTCCTATGGCAAGCCTTACATCCTCTGTGCCAATGATGAGACTGTCCTTACACTTCTGGATGACCCGGATGGTACTGCCCGCCTCGATGTGGTGACTGTGCATAAATTCCAGCACTTCCGGAACCCCGAACATCCATTTTACCGTGTAACTCTCTCCTGCTTTTGCTTTCGACAATGCCAGCATAGGTATCCCTCCTTTTCTCTATTTTAGGAGTCCCCTGCCGGGTTAGTCAATCGCAATTTGTGTTACTCTAAGCCAACAGCTCTTTTAGGAGCATGAAAGCCTCGTTTGAGGAATTCTCATATAAAACGCAGTCTCTCAAGCCACATTTTCCTTTTCCATCACAAAATTGGTGAGTTCGATTCCTCGGCGCTCCACCTGCTGCTCCTTCACCACATGATACCCTCGTTTTTCAAAAAATCCTCTCGCCGTGATGGAGGCGTGAGTGGTAAAACGAAAAGCTTTGCACGCCTTTTCCAGACGGTCACAGATTTGGGAGGCGATATGCTGCCCCTGAAAGTCCCGGTGGACATACAGCCTATCCAGATACCCGTCTGCTGCCATATCTCCGAATCCCACCAGCATGTCATCTTTCTCTGCCACAACCGTGTGATGAGAAAGAAAGGACTCATGCCACGCCCTAATATCCACATTGCCATCCGCCCAGGCTTCCACCTGCTTCCTAGTGTAATCTCTTACGTTCACTGTATGTACCGTATCATAAAACAACTGCGCCATCGCCGGGCAGTCCGTCTCACGGTACTGCCGGAACAAGATGCCGTGCTTATCTGCCCGGAAAGCAGAGTTGCAATCTGTATCAAAAAAATATTCCTCAGTCAAGCACTTCTCCTCCTCGTTTTCTATCAATAAATTATAGAACATTTATATCATATTATCTACTTCTATGCATTATTATTTTAAGTGTGCATATACTTAAAATAGAGCTAAATTGCGGGATTGACTTTTTACGTCAGTTTTGCTATATTTAGTTCAGTGATCGTACTGGAGAAACTTGTGAAGCCTCCAGTCCGGAAGGCTCCTGCGGGGGCCTTTCGTTATTTATGGCAAAAGAGGTGGAAAAATGGCAAAACCGTTTCAAACATATGATGATTTACTGATATTCTTGCAAAATGAAAAAAATTTGGTTATCGAAGATACGGACTATGCCAAGCATATCCTGGCTAAAACAAGCTATTTTTCCCTTATTACCGGATATAAAGATACCTTTAAAAATCCAACCACAGAGAAATATATGGATGGAACTACTTTTGAGGATATTTACCATTTATATAAATTCGACAATGAATTACGCAGCATTTTTCTAAAATATATGCTGATTGCGGAAAGAAGTGTGAAATCTTCTCTTGCCTATCATTTTTCAGCTACCTATGGCGAAAATCAAACGGAATATCTGTCTTTATCACACTATATGCCGACAGCTTCTATGCAGCATGGAATCCAGAAACTCCTTCGTATTTTTCATTACCAGCTTTCGCATAAAAATGAACATGACTATATCAACCACTATAAAGCAAAACACCATAATGTTCCCCTGTGGATTATGGTTCAGGTTCTGACCATCGGGCAGCTTTCGCATATGTTCGATTACCTAAAGGCAGCCGTTCCGATTAAAGTCTGCAACGATTTTCAGCAAATCGGCAGGAAAGATATGCACTCTTTTCTTTCAATCATGACAAAGCATCGTAACGTATGCGCCCATGGAGAACGCTTTTTCAACTATGTAACAAAAGACAGTATCACGGATACGCTGATACATAGAAAACTTCGTATCCCTCAAAAGGATGGTCGCTACCAAATGGGGAAGAATGATATTTTTTCGGAAGTTATCATACTGAAATATCTCCTGGACAGAGAGGATTTCCGGAATTTTTATTATGAATTAAAGCACTGTTTAAAATATCATGCTCCTGTGGAAAGCATTTTAGCCTTAATGGGATTTCCTGAAAACTGGACATCCATCATAAGATTAAAATGCTGATTGATATATATAATAGAATTGAAAAAGAGAAAGATGCCGCCGCAATAAGGTCAACATCTTCCATTTATAATATTTATTTGTAGATTAACTCATTTAAAACCGTTTCTTCTGCTCTCTCCTTCTACGCATACACAATATAATCTTCTTTGCGCGGTTTCGCCTGGGGCACCGCGCCGTCCGCCGGATACCCCAGTATGCAGTGTCCGACTCCCACATATTTTTCCGGGTCCAGTCCCCATTTTTCAAGGAGCGCTTTTCCTTCCTCGGAAGCAAACACCTCTTTTGCCCGGTGAATCCAGCAGGAACCTAACCCCACCGCGTACGCCGCGTTTAACAGATTCCCCATGACAAGACTTCCGTCCTCCACATAGGTTGGACGCTCTTTGTCCGCCAGAACCACCAGCACAGTGGGAGCCCCATAGAAGGGGTCCGAATTTCCGCCACCCGGCAGGAATCCGGCATTTAATCTCGACAGCAGCGCAACGGTCTCTTTATCCTGCACCGCCACAATCTTCGGCGACTGCATCCCCATCCCTGTGGGAGCAAAAGTCCCCGCCTCCAAAATCTTTTCCAATTCCTCCTTCTGAATCTGCTCCGGCTTATACGCCCTTATGCTTCTTCTGTTCTTTAAATCCTGAAGTGTTGTTTCCATGATACCATCCTCCTCTTTACAGATGAATTATTTATTTCTATGGCAAGCTTTATGCCGTCATAATCCAAAATTCTGCTCCCAGATTTTTATATCTGAGGATTTATCTCTGAATCTTTATATTCTTCCTTTTCAGACAGTTATCCCCTCGCCGCCTGGTAAATCCGGTAAATGTCATCCCTCTTAAGCTTCTTCACACATCCGATGGTGCGTGCTCCGTGGAAGCAGCATTTATCTGCCAGCTTTCCCATCTGTTCCTCTGTGGGCTGTACGCCCAACTCCCGCAGGGATGTAGGCATATCAATGGAGCGGTAAAAATCTTCCATGGCTTCGATTCCTTTCTGTGCCGTGAGTTTTACATCCGGCTCCTCCTTCACTCCCATGACACGGACCGCAAACTGCGCGAACCGCTCCGGGCGCATATCCATCACATAGCGCGCCCAGCTTCCCCAGACTGCCGCCAGCCCCGCGCCGTGCGCCACGTCAAACATACCGCCCAACTCATGCTCCAACTGATGGCTCGCCCAGTCGCCGCCATCGGTGCCGCAGCCCATCAGACCATTGTGGGACAGACTTCCCGCCCACATCACTTCCGCCCTTGCCTCATAGTCATCCGGCTTATCTTTGAGGATTCTCGCGTTCTTCATAACTGTCCTTAAGAGATGTTCACAAAACCCGTCAGTCAGCTCCATATTATCTGAAAGGTTAAAGTAGCGCTCCATGGTGTGCATCATGATATCTACACAACCGCTGGCTGTCTGGTAGGCGCTCAGTGTCATGGTAAGCTCCGGGTTCATCACCGAGAATTTCGCGCGGGAGCTCTCATGGTTGCAGCCCCGCTTCTTCCAGCCTTCCTCATTGGTGATGACCGAAGAATTGCTCATCTCGGAGCCCGCCGCGGCAATGGTCAGCACCACGCCGATTGGCAGACAGCCCTTGGGAACACGAATTTTCTCGAAGAAGTCCCACACATCCCCCTCATTTGTCACACCGTAACCGATTGCCTTGGCGGAGTCGATGACGCTGCCGCCGCCCACAGCCAGGATGAAATCCACCCCTTCCCTTTTGCACAACTCAATTCCCTCATAGACTAGGGACAGTCTGGGATTTGGCACCACACCGCCCAGGGAAATATAAGAAATGCCCGCCTCATCCAGGGAGGCAAAGATTTTATCCAAAAGCCCTGACCTTTTTACGCTGCCGCTCCCGTAATGTACCAGGACCTTCTTGCAGCCCTGCTCCTTTACAAGCTCTCCTGTCTGTTGTTCCGCGTCTCTGCCGAATACGACCTTAGTGGGCGCATAATATATGAAATTTTCCATCTTTTTCTCCTCCTGCTTTTTACATCTTTGTTTTACAAATGGCGCATAAGCGTAAAGCCGTCTCCCGCTGCACCGTCAAATACACGCAAGTCTCTCCTGTCACTTGCGGATGACCTCTATCTGGCATACCTCCATGGCTTCCAACGCCCGCTCGTGGCTCTCTTTCGTCACCCCTGCGCACAAATCCGCCTCCACCCGCACTTCTGTCTCCGGGAGATACGCCTTTATCAAAAGAGCATTGGAGATGACACAGATATCTGTGCACACCCCGGTGAGCGTGATGCTCTCAATCATCTCACCTTCTTTTTTCAGGCGCAGCAGATATTCTCCCAAGTCCCGGCTTCCAAAGGTGGGCTTGTCAAAGATTGTCTTATCCTTATATCCCTGCCATTTCTGCGCAAGCGCCGCCTCAATCTCCGGGTACAGTTCCCACCCGGACGTACCCTTTACACAGTGTACAACCGGAAGCTTCTTTCCTTCCATCGTATTCAAATATTCTTCTCCGTGGGTGTCACGGGTAGCCAGCACCATCCCGTCAAAGCCTTCGATACGTTCTATAAGAGCCGGGACAATGGCGCAGGCTTCCTTCGTCCCCAGCGCCCCGTCCACAAAATCCTTCTGCATATCCACAACAATCAAAATCTTCACAGTAAAACCTCCTCCAAATCATATTGTAATCTTCATCGTTCCGCATTTTTCAAATCATAGTAAAAAATATACTGCTGCAGCACCCCGGAGAATCCCGCGTACTTCTCAAAGGGAAAGCCCTGCGGGTATTCCCTTTCCAGGACTTTCCGGATATGGGTGTCCACCGGAAAGGCGTCCATCTTGTGCAGGGCGAACAGGCAGATACAATCCGCCACTTTTTTGCCGATTCCCGGAAGTTTTAACAGCTCCTCCTTCGCCTCCTCGTAGGAAAGAGAGGTCAGATTTTCCAGGGAAACCTGTTTTTTCTCCACCATCTGTGCCGTTTTGCAGATATATTTGCTGCGGTAGCCGAACTTCAGCGCCCGCAGTTCTTCCTCCGGTATATGAGCCAATGCTGCCGCTTCAGGGAAAGTATAGTAAATTTTTCCGTCTGCGCTCACACATTTCCTGCCGTAGTGTTCACACAAGGTGCGTATCAGCCCTTTGATTCGCGGGATATTGTTCTGCTGGGAAATAATGAAGGAAACCACCATCTCCCACACATCCTGCTTAAGGATACGGATGCCGCTGCCAAATTCCGCCGCCTCACACAGGTACGTATCTTCCCTGTCAATCGCTTCAATATAGTCTTCGTAGGGCGTGTCCAAATCAAAATACTGCTTCCAGAATGTCTCGTATTCCTCTGTACCGCACAGCAGGCGTGTCTTCTCCTGCCCCGCCTCTATCCTCAGATAGCGGTCGCCCGCCATCACTTCATATGTATGTTCTCCTGTCTCATCCAATCGGAAACACTGACCGGATTCACAAATCTGCCCGATTTGGAAACAGGTGTTGTCTATCTCTACCATCTTATTTCTCCGTCTGGTTTTCTCCTCTGTAGGGACATCGCACGAAAGGAATCTTATTTTAAAATATGCGTGCCGCTGCAGCGAGAGTGTTCTCTGATAGTATAACACAAACCAAAAGAGTTGTGATATACTAAAACAAATTGTCCCTTGCCACCGACGAAGCTTCGGTGGTTTTGATATTGACACGCAGCAGCCTTTGCAGGCAAACCATATTGACGCGCAGCAGCGCATATCGTTGAAAAAGACAAAGGAGACAGACCATGGCTAAAATCCTGATTATCGAAGATGACACAGACATTAATCATATGATATCTGAATTTTTAAAGGAGAACGGTTTTGAGACAGTATCTGCATTCTCCGGCACGGAGGCGCGGCTCATTCTGAGTATGGACACTGCCTTTGACCTCATCCTTATGGACCTCATGCTCCCCGGCATCTCCGGGGAAGAACTGCTCCCGGAAATCCGTTTAAAAAGCCGGGTGCCAGTCATCGTGCTCTCCGCCCGCAGCGCCTTGAATGATAAGGTGGATTTGCTTTTAAACGGAGCGGACGACTATCTGACAAAGCCCTTTGAACTGGAGGAATTGCTGGCGCGCATCCAGGTGCAGCTGCGCCGTCTTAAAGGCATTTCCCCCGGCAATTCCCTGACTTACAAGCGCTGGAAAATCGACATGGATTCCAGAAGTCTTCTCATCGACGGTGTCCCGGTGGAACTGACGGCACATGAATTTGACATCATCGCCCTGCTCGCCCGCCGCCCGGAAAAGGTCTTTACCAAACAGGAAATCTACGAGATGATTTGGGAGGAGGATTACGCCATTGAGGACAAGACCATCCACGTCCACATCAGCAACATCCGCGCGAAATTAAAGGAGAGCGGTACTTCCGACTACATTCAGACAGTGTGGGGCATCGGCTTTAAACTTTCTTAAACATTTCTTTGCGATTTCTGGAAATTTATATTCCATAATGGGTTTATCAAGCAAAGGAGGTCACACAAAATGAATGTAGTTGAGTTATCTGCCATCTCCAAGGTGTACGGCAAAAAGCGAGCCGTCGACCATCTGGATATGACTGTAAAAAAAGGCGATATCTACGGATTTATCGGCAGAAACGGCGCCGGAAAATCCACCACATTGAAAATGATATGCGGACTTGCCGCACCCACGGAAGGCGCCATCCACTTATTTGAAAAGGAAGGAACAAGCGACACTCTCCGCAGACGTACAGGTATGCTCATCGAGAATGCCGGGCTCTACCCCTCCTGTTCCGCCTGGGAAAATATGATGCTCAAAGCACGGTGTCTGGGACTCGTAGACGCAAAGCAAAAAGTAAACGAACTCCTCGACTTCACCGGACTTTCCGGCACGGGCAGGAAAAAGACCAGGCACTTCTCCATGGGAATGAAACAGAGACTTGGCATTGCCATGGCGCTCCTTGGCAGCCCTGACCTTTTGATTCTGGATGAACCCATCAACGGACTGGACCCGGAAGGGATACAGGAGATACGGCAAATGCTCTTAAGCCTGAACCGGGAGAGGGGCATCACTATCATCATCAGTTCCCATATTCTCGGAGAACTGAGTAAAATTGCCACCCGCTACGGCATCATCAAGGACGGGCAGATGATTCAGGAACTCGCGGCAGAGGAATTAAAGCAGAACTGCCGCGATTATCTCCTCATCCGTGTGGACGATGCAAAAACAGCCGCTGTCCTGTTGGAGGAAGAGCTGCATCTTACCGATTACGAGGTGCACCCGCGCGGAGAACTGCACATCTATGCTCCCTGTGAGCCGCAGATGGTAAGCCGTCTTATTTCCGACAGGGGAATCGCCGTACACGAGTTGTACCGGCATAAGCAGGATTTGGAATCTTACTTTTTAAATTTGATGGGAGGGGAAGAACATGTTTGATATGATACGTATGGATTTCAGGAGAATCAGCCGGAGCAAAGGAATCTATATTGCTTTCTTCGTCCTGGCTGTCATGGTCGTTTTCTGCCTTTTCCTTGTAAAGACGACCCTTGACCCGCAGATTCAAAGTATGCTCACAGACAGTGGATTTCAGGTGCAGCTCAATGAAACGGGACTGCCGGAGGTGCTGCGCGCTCCTTACACAGAACTGTTATCCTCCACTGTTTTCAGAGGCGGCGTCTTTTTCATCGTCCTCTCCATCCTGGCATCTCTGTTCATATGCACGGATTTTGACAGTGGATTTGCCAAGAATATCTTTTCCCTGCGCGCCTCCCGTTTCAGCTATCTTATGAGCAAATGGCTGTGCTTCCAGATGGTGGCACTCATCTATATCCTTTTGCTCATCGGCGCTTTCATCCTTGCCTGCAGGGCATTTCATCTTCCTTTTACGCAGTCTGAAGCGGACGATTATCTGAAATTCGTCCTCATCTTCTGGCTGGCGACAGGAGGATACACGGCAATGCTTACAGCGTTCAGTCTCTTCTTCCGCAGTAAAGCCGCTGCCATCGCTGCCGCGCTGCTCCTTGCAAGTGGAACAGTACTGCAGGCTCTGCAAAGTATCGCGGGAGTCCTGAAACTGGATTTCATCCGCTTTGAGTACACCATATACGGCTCCGTGGAAAACATCACCTTCCCTGCCGTGCAGGATACCTTTATGCGGTGCATCACAGTGAGCATCGCCTGGACAGTTGTCTGGCTGATTATATCTGCCCTTGTCCTGCAAAAAAGAGTTTTTAGGAGGTTCCTATGACACGTTCACTGCTGACCATCACACTGCTCCTTGCTCTCTTATGCGCTGTGCTTCTGCTCACTTTGGTGCGCATCCATCTGCAGCTAAAGAGGTGGGCGCAGGATTTAGAAGAGACCGAGCCCGGAAGCAACCTGCGCCTCACCACAAGTCTGCGCACACCGGGATTTCTGCGAGTTATCCGCGCCTTTAACAGACGTCTGTCCAGAGAACAGGAGACCGCCATCTCACAGCAGAAAGCAGCGGATGAACTCAAATACACCATCTCCTGTATCTCCCACGATATCCGCACCCCTCTGACCGGGGCGTGCGGGTATCTGGAACTTTTAAAGTCCTCCGGGGACTCCCAGAAATCCGCGCAGTATCTTGACATCATCCGCCGGAGGCTCAAGGATTTAGAAGGACTTCTGGATGAACTGTTTCTCTATACGAAGCTGACCCAGGAAGAATATGAACTGAATCTGTCGCAGATACACCCTTATCCCGTGCTCTGCGACCTTCTCGCGTCCTTTTATACCCCCATCCAGTCCGCCGGGCTCTCCCTGTCCCTGTCTTTCCCTGATGAGACACTCTCTATCCTCGCCAACGAGGAGGCGCTTTACCGGGTATTTTCCAATCTTTTAAAAAATGCGGTCAACTATGGGGCAGGCACCCTGTCCATCGTGCAGGAAGACGCATCCATTACCTTTTCCAATGATTTGCCAGAAGGAGAATCTCCTGATGTGAACAGCCTGTTTGACCGTTTCTACAAGGCAGATAAATCCCGGCATGCCAAAGGCTCCGGACTGGGGTTATCCATCGTCCGAAGCCTGACAGAAAAGATGGGCGGGCAGGTTTTCGCCTCCATAAGGGAGGGCGCTCTGCACATCACAGTTTCTTTTTCTCAAATACAAGCACCGCCCCGGTGAGACAGAGGACCGCTGCGAGGATTGTGATGACCACAAGTCTTCCCATCCCCTCCGTCTGTCCGTTCAAAATGGCAGTGCTGTCTGACAGTAATGTCACAGGGAGGAACCTGCCCGCCTTCGGGATGATACTCCCTATCATCTGCGCCACCACGATTGCCCCGGTAAAAAGCAGGCAGCCGTAGGAACTGCGAAACAGCGCCCCGCCCAACATGACCACCGCCAAAAGCAGAGCAATAAAGCACCACATCCCCGCAAGCGCGCTCCAAAGCCCTGATACCCTCCAATCTTCTCCCCAGAAAAACCAGGCATATCCCGCGCAAACACCGACACAGACCAGATAGACAAGAGTGATAAAACAGACAGCGCAGGTAAATTTCGCCAGTATCACAGATTTTCTGGACATTCCTTTCGTCAGAACCATGATAAGTGCTCCCCTTGCATATTCCCCGGACATCAGCGTGCTGTAGACAATGACCGCCGCAAACAGCCCAATCTGGGAGAAGTTTTTCATAAACTGCATCCAGGCATCCATGGCAGACGGCTCTGCCAGTTGTATCACCACCCCGGAAGGCAGGAAGGCGCTGATGATATCCGGCATATATTTCGCACCGATAGGACTTAAAAACGCCAGCAGCAAAAAGACGGTGCCCAGGACCAGAAAACGGTATGTCCTGACAGACTCCATGTATTCTTTCTTTATAAATGCAAAATATGCTCTCATTGAATCGCCTCCATAAAAACCTTTTCCAAAGTAGGATGCACGACCTCTGAAACGCCGCGGGTCCCATAAGTCTCTTTGATTTCCTCCAGATTTCCCTCCAGCACGATTTTTCCGTCATTTAAAATGGCAATCCGGTCACATATCCGTTCCACATCTGAGAGTACATGAGTGGAAAAGAGAACTGTCGTCTTTTCCCTTGCCTGAGAGAGAATGTCGAGGATTTCCTTTCTTCCCACCGGGTCCAGGGCGGAGGTTGGCTCGTCAAAGAGCATCATTTTGGGTTTCATGGCCAGCGCGCGCACGATGGCAATCCGCTGCTTCTGGCCGCCAGAAATCTGACCTGGATAGCTGTCCGCCTTGTCTTCCAGTCCCACCCGGCGGAGCAGGCGCAGGGCCTCCTCCTTGGCCTCCTCCTTTTTCATCGTGTGGTTGCGCAGCGGCGCCAGCGTTAGGTTTTCCATGATGGACAGGTGGGGAAACAGGTTGAAGTGCTGAAACACCATCCCCATTTGCTGGCGCACCTTGTTGATATTCACACCTTTGGCTGTGATGTCCTGGCCATCAAATACAATCTGGCCTTTTGTGGGTTCTTCCAGCCGGTTCATACAGCGGAGGAATGTGGATTTTCCCGAACCGGAGGGGCCGATAATGACCACCTTCTCCCCGGGGTAAATATGTTCGTTAATATCGTGAAGCACCTCATGGCTCCCAAAACTTTTATACAGATGATTAACGGTGATCACTGTTGCGCAACCTCCTTTCCACCTTGCCCATGATCCACTGG
>OGQQ01002689.1_pt1 | contig 11102 bp, 14 predicted proteins | sample 1553281 | NCBI WGS metagenome assembly OGQQ01 (sample SAMEA2579937, study PRJEB22360) | human gut metagenome | biome: human gut; feature: human-associated habitat; material: faeces | place: Denmark | collected 2008/2010 | reverse complement strand
GGATAACAAAGCACAGCAGATTTATCTGGTGGGGATAATTCTGCGGAAACTCAAGTCTGGTTTCTCTTGCTATCGCTAATTTTTTTTGATAAAATGTGTTTATATAAGACATCTGTCAGTCACGAAAGGAATGATATTATGGCAAGGGATTCTGCTACCGTCTCCAAAAACATGAGCAAAATACACAGCCAAGATACCTCCATAGAACTCTTGCTCCGCAAGGCTCTATGGCACAAGGGCTATCGCTACCACAAGAATTATAAAAAATTACCCGGTTCTCCTGATATTGTATTAACTAAATATAAAATTGCTATATTTTGCGACAGTGAATTTTTCCATGGTAAAGACTGGGAAATTTTGAAATTGCGTCTTGAAAAAGGTAAAAATCCCGATTACTGGATTAAAAAAATCGAACGCAATCGCACCCGTGACTGGGAAAACGACAAAAAACTCCTTTTCCTCGGTTATTCAGTCATTCATTTCTGGGGACAGGATATTATTAAACATACAGATGAATGTCTACAAGCAATTGAAGAATCCATCTGGGATAGTAAATTTTCTGATAACATAATAGATACAGAATAAAATGATTAATCTCATCACAAATACCAGGGGGGATTACCTAACCCCTCTGTCCATCTTCCTCCTTTGTGCCCGTTTCTGCTCCTTCAATGCCTGTTCCCTCTGCCTCTCTATCCGAACAATATTCTCAACCTTGTCATGCCCCAGAGTTCCTTTTACAAGTTCAAAATCCCTTATTTCATCCCTTAGCACGTTGTTTTCCTCCCACAGTTCCTCAACACGAGCCGAAAGAGCATTTACTTTCCCCCAAGCTTGATTGCACGATTTCTGTACATCCTCAAATTTTCTGGAAATGTCAATATATGCATGGTAGACAGAGCGCAACAGCGCTACAATCTTCCTTACCAATGGTTTTGCTTTTTTCTCCCGGTACGACTTTGCAGATTCCATAACCGTCGCTTCTGGAAGCGTCTGCTCTGGATCTGCGGAAAAGTCTGACGCCAGTTTCTCCATATTCTTTACCATAGGAGCAAGCTCATTCATACGCTTCTTGTACTTATCCGCCTGTTTCTGCGCTTTCTCTGCTTCCTGCCGGGATTTCTGCAAATCTTCCTGCAAGGAATGAATCTCATCATCAACCTGTAATAACTGCTCATGAAGATTTTCATTGATTTCCTGAAAAGCAGTGTTTTCTTCCTGCAATTCTGCTTTCTTCGCTTCCAATGCTGCAACTTCCTTTGCCCGCTCCTTTTTCTCAAAATCCAGAACAGATAAATGCTTTTCATATGTGCCTTTTTTCTCCCATTCGCTCCCCTGTTCCAGCATGATAGCGGCAAGCTGTTCTTTCTCATAAGCCACCCACTGATTTAATTCCGTTTCCCGTCTTGTTCCGCCTTTAAATCCGAGCGCAGATAACGCCTGTTTCAAGGAAACTCTTGTATCAAGCCTCCGCTTGCTTCCTGTTGTGTAAGGGATAAAATCAATATGGAGATGTGGAGTAGCTTCGTCCATGTGGAGATAAGCACTGAATACTCTCAATGTAGGATTTCTTCGTTGGAAGTCCCTCATATATTTATCCAGTACCTTTGCCGCAAGCTGTCCATTCTCCGTTTTCGCTCCCATGTTGTCCTTATCCCCAATTTGCAGGATAATCTCATGGAATGGTTTCTCCTGCTTGCTGAAACGGATTTTCTCATAATAATCGTCAATCCGGCGGTCACTTCTGGTCTGCTTCGCATTGTACCGAGCGAGTGCTTCATCAAATAATTCGTGATATACGTCTTTAACATTTTCGTTGCAGTATTCCTCGTTCAGACAGCTTCGTTCCGGGTCAGTGTTCTTAGCATGGAATTTTCTGCTGTTATGGTTGACAGAGCCTTTTCCTGTCATAAAGCTAATTGTTCGCTTCAAGCAATATCCTTTCTCCCTGTTCGGGTAGTTAGCGCCGGATACGGCGCATAATAGCGGAATCTTCCCGAACATTAGTAGTTCGGGAAGTATCGGGGCGAAGCCCCTCCTTTGTTACTTTCGCCGAAAGTAATACAAAAGCACTTTTGACAACCGTTCCGTCCATCAAAAGTTGCCTTTGCGCCCTGCTGGGAGCTTCCGTCCTACGGACGGGGCGGCTGTCTCAGTCGCTTTTCTTCCGCTGCCATGACTTTACGTATAGCGGAAATCACATTTGCCACAGTGCTTTCCTCCCACCCGGCAAGCCATACCAACGTCCGCATTTCTTTTTCCGTTAGTTCCACATCCCCAAATATTTCATTGAGCATGGCAATCTGTCTTGTCTCCATTTCATAAAAGAGATAATTGACATTTCTAGTTCCACGTTCCGGCTGAATAATCATTTAATCCCACCTTTCCCGTTGTTTGTTATCCACAGGAGCGTGCCACGCTCCTGTCTAGTCTCACCAAAGAAACGGTTACCAGCGAAAGCTGTCGGGTATTCCCCGCCTGTTCAGATACTCCTTCCGGGCTTTTTTCCGTTCTATCTCTGTCGGTGCAGACTTAGACTTTCCATACAGCTCACGCAGCACCATCGAATCCAGTTTTCTCTCCAATCCCATCCTTATCTTATCCCCATGACCATCATCCTCCATCAAATGATATTGGAGCAGCAGCATAAACAATTCCTGTGGTATCTGTACTTGTTTCATCCCAATCTCCTTTCAAGGTAGCAACATCACCTGTTCCTAAAGAAATGGTAATCTTACCATGTTGATTTATTCCGGCAACATCCATGACCAGCGATTCCCTGTCTTTTTTGACTGAACACCAAGCGATTTCTTTGCACTCCAGAGTGTTTTCCCTTAATACCACGGCTTTCTGCTTCTTTGAGAATTGCATTCTGTTCAACCGTCCCATCTGCCAGCATCTCTAACAGGAACTCTTTCGCTCCTTTTGTTTTCTGTCCACGGCAATTTCCACTCAAGAGATCGTCTGCACTGATGTCATATTCCCCAATCCATTCAAATCCGCTCTCTTTATCTAAGCGAAAAGCAATAGATTTCCCTTCTGACGCAAGGGAACTTTTTACATGGCATACCACTCTGATTTCTGGTTCATTCTTTACCCGCCCTACAATCAAGACGCTCCTTGCTGCCGCTTGAAAGTCAATAGAACCCAGCCCTCTGTATGAAGATTTCCCGGCGCTGTTCTTATTCATATGACCGATTAAGATAACCGCACAATGATACTTTTCCGCCAGTACAGACACTCTCTTCATCAATGGGCGAATTTCATTCGCCCGGTGCATATCCACTTCAGCTCCAAGGAAACTTTGAATCAGGTCTAATACCACAAGCCGGGATTGCGTCTCTCTGATTGCCTGTTCCAGACGTTCATCCAGCATCGTCAGCGGCAGTTCGCTGTCATCAATGACAAGCACTTTTGAACAGTCTGCTCCAGCTGCCAGAAGCCGGGGTTTTATGGTATCACCCAGTCCATCCTCTGCCGTCTGGTAAATCACGTTAACTGGCTCTCTTGCCTGTTCTTCTTGTTTTTCCTCTACATCCTTATTCGATAACACAGATTCACCTTTTGTCAGCTTTGCTATAATCTGCAACACCATTGTAGTTTTTCCCTCACCGGGATCGCCTTGTATAATTGTTACTTTTCCATATGGGATGAACGGATAGAGCAGCCACTCAATCTGCTCTACCGCTACATTTTCCATGTTAATCAACCGAAGCTCCGGTTTCTTTTTTCTATTTTACAAATTAACCTCCCTCTTCAAAAATTTAATTGTCAATGAAAGAAACCTCTGTTATACTCGGATTGTGATAGTTGATAACAGAGACTTTCCAGTTATCACAACCCTAACAGTTGCCGCTGTCAGGGCTTTTTTCTTCGTCTTGCCATAAATATTTTGCACCGTCCAGCATCCAGAGAATTGCTTTCAGCATATCCAGGCAATCATTTTTCATGTCCGCTAATCCCTCTACCAATAATGCAACTTCTGCCTGTTCAAGTTGTTCTGTCACATCTCGGATATTCGTCTGCATGATTTTCAATTCCTCCACTAACTGATAAATCAATTCTTTTCTGCCGACTACGCATACCCGGTTATATATGCAGGAGCATACAAAATAATCTCTTTTTGACATTCCGCTTGCTAATATCTTCGCTTCGATTTCTTCCCGTTCTCTGGGTGAAATTCTAAAACTGATTGTCGGATATTTATGAACTCCGCTCATTCTTCATCCGCCCTGTTATTCTCCATTCCCAGCCTATCCGCAAATTCTCCTTGTTTGTTGGGATACAAATGCGAATAGGTGTTCAATGTGGTTTCAATTTTCTCATGCCCCAGACGTTCTGCAATCGCAAGCGGTGTGAATCCCATTTCCACGAGCAGAGAAGCGTGTGAGTGCCTCAAATCGTGCAGACGTATCCGTTTTACTCCAGAAACCTTAATTCCTCTGATAATCTCATGTTCCATATAAGATTTCGTAAATCGAAACATTCTCTCATCTGCCATAATCCCGTATAAATGAGACATATACTCTCGCAATTCTTCCGCAAGAAATAGCGGTATCGTCACAATACGTTTACTCTTCGGAGTTTTAGGCGGTGTGATAATATCTCTTCCATCCAAACGCTGATATGATTTATTGATTGAAATGGTACGTTTTTCTAAATCAATATCGTTATAAGTCAACGCAAGCAACTCTCCAATCCTCATGCCTGTTCAGTAAAGAACTAAGAAAGCCATTCTCGCTTCTGGCTTATCTTCTACGGTCGCAAAAAACTGTTTAAATTCCTGCTTCGTCCAGAATTGTCTTTCTCCTGCATGGCTCTTCCCTATGCTCCCGGCTTTTCTGCATGGATTATCACGAAGATCATAATATTTCACTGCATAATTGAATATTGCAGACAACTGATTATTTACCGTTTTCAGATAGGTCTGCGAATATCCCTTTTTCATAAGAGCATTCTGCCATGCCCGTACATCTGAAGCCTTAATTTCATTCATCTTCTTATTTTTGAAGTAAGGAATAATTTTCAGATCAATGATGAACTTCTTTGTCCGCATGGTATTTTCCCGCAGCCGGTGTTCCATATCTTCGTATTAAATCTGAACGAAGTTTTCAAAATTGATATCCAGATTGCGCTACTGTTGCTGAAGGAAAGCTCTCTCCCACTGTTCGGCTTCCGCTTTTGTCCTGAATCCTCTCTTATTTTTCTTATGGCTCACTCCCTGCCAGTCCTTATAATAAAACTGACTTCGCCACATCTTACCGTCTCTTGTCGCCGGCATAAAATCCCTCCTCTCTACATTGTCACGGTCAATCCGTAAAACTTTTCTTCAAAATACTTCGTTGGAACCTTGCCACAGATTGTCCGATACCCTTTTTCTTTCAATTCTTCATTTAAGCCCCGGATAATTTTATAGGCATAGCCCGTTGATATGCCAAGCATCTCTGCCGCCTCTTCCGCTGTTACATACATTTTTTTCGTTTTCTCCATTCATTGTCCTCCTTTTTTATTAGGTACATTTGTGCCCCATTTGCACTTTTATTATACAGGGTCTTTTGTGCCTTATCAATAGATTTTATAATTCTCTCTTTCATATTTTATTTGAATATGTTAGAATACAAATGTCCCTATTATTTTCAATTACTCTGAAAGGAGTCGCTTTATGACGATAGGAGAAAAAATAAAAACTTTTCGAAATATCCGAGGAATCTCACAAAGTACATTAGGAAAGCTGGCAGGCATAGATGGAACTACAATCCGTAAATATGAACTAGGCAGCCGTAATCCCAAACCTGATCAACTTCTAAAGATTGCTAATGCTCTGGGTGTGAGCATCAACGTCTTTACAGATTTCGATATCGAAACCGCTTCCGATGTTCTTACACTTCTTTTCAAAATGGACGAACAGATAGATATGGAAATCGATGGGGAAAAAGACAAGGACGGAAACCTAATTCCAGACACAATATATATTCGTTTTAAACACCCGGAAATTAACAGCCGTCTTGCCAAATTTGCAAAAGCCAAGAAATTGAAGGAAAATCTGATTGCTTCCAAAGACGCATTTCCGAATGAGGAAACATTTCAACAGGAAGTAGCGCAGATGAATGAAACCTGCGAGCAGATCAAACAGCATTTAGTTGATACCAATAGGGTTGTGAAGAAAGGAACATGTGGCATTTCCGTTAAGATATATCCCGAAAATACCCCTTGACACTCTCCATAGGAGGATTTCTATGAAGTATTTCAAAAGAGCAAATTTGTTATTTTCCCTATGTGGATTGAATTGTGGCTTATGCCCTATGAACCTAAAATCAATACTGTCCTGGTTGTGGCGGCGGAGAAGGAAACCAATCCTGCTCCATAGCAAAATGCAGTTTACAACATGGGAATGTAGAATATTGTTTTCAGTGTGAAAATTATCCTTGTGAAAAATATGATAACATAGACGAATTTGATTCTTTTATTACACACCAGCATCAAAAACAGGATATGAAAAAATTCAAGGAATTGGGATCTGAGCTTTATTTAGCCGAGCAGTGGAAAAAGAAAGTCTTGTTAAATCATCTATTGAATACTTATAATGACGGGCGAAAAAAAACATTGTTTTGCGTTGCGGTCAATTTGTTAGAATTAAACGATTTGGAAAACATCATATCCGAATTGGACGAGAATACTTCAAATCTCACATTAAAAGAAAAATCGAATCATGCAGCCAGTTTACTTCAAGAAGCTGCTAAGAAGAACCATATTGTATTAAAGCTACGCAAAAAGAAATAAGACAGGTATCATGATACCCGCCCCAAATCCAGTATTCATCATATAATTAGAGCCATTTTAGAGCCAAAGGACATAAATCAACCCCGGAAATGCCCATTTTATCAGCATTTCCGGGGTTCTGTCCGTTACTCAAACTCGGCGTGTCCTTTTTGACCATAACTATATTTGTTTAAGTTTTATGTGAATACACACCGTTTTTTACTTCAATTACATCATTTATTATGGCTAGCTGATTTTCTGTTGCCAAAATGTTGCCACTGAATTGTTATCATCATATTAAAAAATCCAATTGTACCTGCACCCAATATGGCAAAGTCTCAATAATATTTTCAAGCCGATCTCGAATTTTCTGCTCTAAATTCTCTTTCTTATCACTCCCCTCCTGCTTTCCTTTAAATGCCACTTCATATAAATATAATGCAGTTTCCCGTGGAATTCCTAATTCTATCATCGTTTTTATTTGTTCTTTTACTGCTCCCGACTGTATACAAGTTAAAAATATGCTATCTGGATTTTTAATATCAAATATAGGTTTTAATAATAACGGAACATCAAACGATACTGTCTTTTGCAAAAGTTGTATTGTTCGTTCTATTTCATCTGCTCCATCTTCTCCTGAATATCGTTCTTCACTCAATATATCATGTAAGGGAACCTCTGTTGCCCATTTCATGCACAAATCGACCAAATAACCCCTGTTAGAACCTTTTTGTAATTCCCTAGGAATAAATCGTTCATACATAGCTGAAGTTTCTTCCGTGTCTCGCATATATTTTAACATTCTATTCAACTTTGCCTTTGCTCCACGTTCATATGGTGTTACAGGTACATTCTCTCCATAATCTTCAAATATCTTTTGCAAAACAAACGGATCCCAGTATCTATTTTTTATGCATATGTTTTTGGGAACAGTAAGTGTATCCAGTTTCAAAATTATGGCAGCAACTTGTTTCTGTGTCAATTTTATTCCAACGTCTTTCATTCTTTTTTGCGAATCTTTACCATAACGTAAAACTGATTGCCGAATATAAGACACTAAATATCCATATTTTTTCATGGCTCCATCCACTGTTTTGTCCGTTTCTATAACATCCTCTATCTCATCACGATATTCTTCGAATCGCTCACCATATCCTGCTGGCAACTCTTTTGTGACATCATCAAACAATTCTAACTGCTCATATCCGTCTGTATTTGCAAAGGCGCTTTCATCAAGGACGTATGTCCTTCCAATGAAATCCTTAAGCAACCTTCCTGCTCTCCCTCTTAAATTTGCCATCTCATAGTTTGAAAGTTCAGCAGATGTATCTGTCTTTTTTAAATACAAATGTGGATTACGAATAACAATATTCTGTGCGGGCATATTAACTCCCTGCATCAAAGTTGTTGTACACACGACATTATTTATTTTTTTAGTTACAATCGCCTTTTCCAATGTCCGCCTTACATGCATAGGCAATTTCCCGTGATGATAGGCAATTCCATTTCCTAATGTTTTGCACAACGTATAATTTTCATGTATTGTATCTTTATAATACTGTATCAGCTCAGAATTTTTATCACACTTCTTGCAAGAGTTTGATAAATACTCTGCAACTTTTCTAGCCGTTGGTGCCGTTGGAGCAAATATAATATTTTGTTCATTCTCTCCAATACTTTTAATAAAAAATGATAAATAATCTAAGTACTGAGTATTATATAGCTTTTTCCCATATCCAGATATAATATCTACATTGCTAATCTCTTCGCTTTTAGGGCTGGGAGTTAATGCACAATATTGTTTTAAAAAATATTTCTTTTCTATTTTGCAAATACTATATGTTAGGTTCAAAACAGGGCTAATACTTGTACTAATATCCTCCGTTTCAATTCCAAAAATATTCTTTCCCAGTGTATCTATTTCCTCTATTCTCGGTCCAGATATAATCATTTGTTCAACATTATCTTTATACCTAAATTCCATAAGAGTATCAAATAAAATTTTAGACCTCTCGTCTGTATCTTCCCTAATCCTTTCAATATTCTGAATTTCATCAGCAACTAAAATCATTCTCTTTGAAAATGCTTTTTCTTCATTTGCAAAAGCAGCTATTGCCTTTTCTTGTGTCATTACATAAATAAAATTCAAATCACTTTCTTCTACAGCCAAAAATGTATTTGAGATTCTATATCCTGATATTTTCATATCTTTTAGCAAATTATGAAAGTCCTCGGTAACTTGATTTAATAAACTTAATGTAGGTACTATATATACAACGTCATTCCTTTCATCAATCAATTTCTTTACAATTTTCAGCAAAATCACAAATGATTTTCCTGCAGAGGTAGGCGCAGATATGCCTAAAACTTTCTTCTCATCCATTGCATCCCAAATTCTCTTTTGAAAATTTGTCAAAAGAAAGAATTTCCCATTCACTTCTACTTCATTACCATTTTGATTTAATCCTGCTGTGATTTGATCCATTATACTATTAAGAGGAGTAAACGAACAATTTTCTTTATCAAATAATTCATCCACAATAATTGCGGAAGTCGGATATCCAATTCTTGACAAAATTTTTACAATAAAAGAACGCATATCAAATTCTTTATGGTTTATATGTGTCCACATCAACGAAATCAATGTAATAACATAGTTAACATTTTTATTCTCATTTTTCATGAATGTCAGATAATCCAAGCACCGAACTGTATCATAAACTAATTGCCTATCTGCTGTAATCTTTTTAGAGATAAACCCAACTTTATTTGCAACATAATAAAAATCTATCTCTAACCATTTCTGTAATATTTCTTGGATTTTCTCTTCCATGTTACTACTCCCACAATTATATTTGATTCTGGAATTCTTGTATTAATTCATCTAATTTCCATATAGGAAAAACAATGTACGTCATTCGTTTTAAAATCGGATTTTTTCCTATCGGTATCTTATCATTATCAAAGTCATGATACCTACTCTCAACAATCTGTTCTATTTGCTTTCTAATATCATTTTCATCTGTCAAATTAACCTTTCTCGTTTCATTGTATATAACTATACTTATCAAATGAATTTCTACATTCTCCAATGTCTTATCCAAGTATGCTTCAGCAATGGCATTCATTTCCTCATCCAAGAAATCTTCATGCACATATAAATTCAGTTCATCCCTATGTGATTTATATGTATTCAATATACTATTTACCGCATCTTCAAATGCAGCATTAAACCTGTATTTACTAGAATACGTTTTGGCTTCTCCCAGAATTATAATATTCTTTCCGTTTTCAACCTTATAATGAATTGCGTCTGCCCCAAACCTCTCATGTTGTGCAGAAGTAGTTATTTTCATTTTTCGTAATAATGGTATCGCACCTACGCATTTTTGTATAAAATGAAATAATAGCAATTCCCCAAACTGTCCCTGTACTAACAAGGTATCATCTGACCCTTTACGGAATTTCTGCCTGGCCTTTCGTTGTACTGAAGCATGAGCCGTTGCCTCCGACTTTCCTTTATAAGTTTCTCGTTCTTTCAACAATACATATTTCTCTGAACTATAAACCCAGTCTATTACTGTATCCAGTAAATCATTCAAAAAGTCTTCTCTCAATTCTTGGATATCTTGATAATCAATGCTTGCTCCATAATGCATATTATCACTTGGTAAAATATCAAATTTTTTTGATATCAGGTAAATATCTGCAAAGAGAGCCTTATTCGACATTAGTCTCTTTGCAATTTCACTTTCTTCCACTTTCTTCATAGTTTTTCTTCGTTTCCATTTTTTATAGTGTCACTATTTAATCCGTTTATTTCACAATTTTTTTCGCATACTCATAAATCCGTTTAAGCATCCCGTCATTTCCGCTCCCCAACTGCCATTCCATTCTGTTTCCAAACCCCATATATGTATTAAATCCAAGCATATATACGGCCATCGCCATTGCTAAATCTTCCGTCTGTTCTGCATATACACTTGCCACTTTCCGCAACTCATCTATCACTGTATCATGTGGAACGGAAACGCTTTCCTCTTCGTTTACAACAGCATTGATAACCCCCGGAAGTGCCATACACATCTTATAAAATGCATCTTCTTCTCCAGTAAGAATTGCATAGAACTTATCCATGCTAACACGCCGTATTAACCTATGTTGCACGTTTTTACCGTCTACTTTCGTTGTCCATTTAATATTCTGTGACTTTTTAGCAATCGCCTCTACCAAAAGGCAGGCACAATCATCATCTTCAAGAATCTGCCCCTGCATTTTTATATATGTTTTTGCTGAAGAAGCTGAGTTCATGGTATTATGTTTATTCTTCATTTCCACATATA
>OGQQ01002687.1_pt1 | contig 11122 bp, 9 predicted proteins | sample 1553281 | NCBI WGS metagenome assembly OGQQ01 (sample SAMEA2579937, study PRJEB22360) | human gut metagenome | biome: human gut; feature: human-associated habitat; material: faeces | place: Denmark | collected 2008/2010 | reverse complement strand
AGCACCACCCGGCAGGTGGACGAGACGGTGCAGCTGCTGCAGAGCCGCAGCATCCGGGCGGCAGCCTACCACGCCAAGCTGGATGCGGACACCCGGCGGCAGAATCAGGACGATTTCCTCTACGACCGGGTGCAGGTGATGGTGGCCACCAATGCCTTTGGCATGGGCATCGACAAGCCCAACGTGCGGTTCGTCATCCATTATAATATGCCTAAGGACTTGGAAAGCTATTATCAGGAGGCCGGACGCGCCGGGCGCGACGGTCAGCCCGCCCGGTGCACCCTGCTGTATTCCGGCACGGATGTGCGCACCATCCGCTTTTTCATCGACAAGGAGCGGGAGGCCGACAATGGTCTGCCCGCGGATGTAAAGGCCGAAGCCGCCCGCAAGGCAGAGGAGCGGCTCAAGTACATGACCTTCTATTCCACTACCCAGCACTGTCTGCGCGGCTTTCTGCTGCAATACTTCGGAGAAGCAGCGCCCAAAAAGTGCGGCAACTGCTCCTGCTGCCTTGCCGCCGAGCAGGAAGCCCAGCTGCAGGTGGAGTACGCCCGCCGCCGTGCCGCCCAGAGCGCCGACCGGCTGGAAAAGCCCCGCCGCGCAAAGCCCGCCGCGGGCAGCTTGAGCGAGGCAGACGAAAAGCTGCTCAACGCCCTGTATGCGGTGCGCAAGCGCTTGGCAGGCAAGCAGAACCTGCCCGCCTTTATGGTGTTCAACGATGCCACCCTGCGGGAGATGGCAGAGAAAAAGCCCATGAGCATCGACGAGCTGCTGAACATCACCGGCGTGGGCGAAAAGAAAGCCGCCCACTATGGCCGGGACTTCCTCCGCATCATCGAGGACGCGGTGGAGTCACGATAAACGAAAAGCGTTCTGGTTTCCACATTGCCCTGCCGGGCGGTGGAAAACAGAACGCTTTGTTGTTACATCGTATGCGTGGCGAAGACCTTCTCATCCTCCCACCAGACCGGCTGCCCGGCGGCAAGAGACTTGGGCACATCCAGCAGACGCTGATTGGAGCTGCCGCGGAAGCGCAGGGAGATATCGTGCTTTGCCTCGACGAAGCGGCCGTCTACGAGGACGTCCAGCAGGGCCAGCAGCTCGTCGGTGACTTCGCACCGGGCGGGACAAGGGTCCTTGCCGGTGAGCTGCTCCCACGTATAGCCGGAGTAGCACCAAACGGTCTTGTTCGGGTAGAGGGCTTTGAAATTCCGGACGAAGGGGAGAAGCTCCCGCTGGTTTTCCGGCTCCATGGGCTCGCCGCCCAGAAGGCTCAGCCCGGTGATGTAGGCGGGCTGGCAGGAGGCAAAGACCTCGTTGCGGATGGCCTTGTCGAAGGGCTTGCCGTAGCCGAAATCCCATGCCACCTCGTTGAAGCAGCCGGGGCAGTGGTGGCGGCACCCGGAGACGAACACACTCGTCCGCACGCCGGGGCCGTTGGCGATGTCATAATATTTAATCGTTGCGTAGTTCATAAAACACTCCAATAAAAAGCTCCCCCTCTTGGGGGAGCGGGCGATAACTTAAAAAGTACGAACAATTCGGAGAAGTGTTAACAATCGTTGATACACAAAGGTTTTTCAAATTGTTTATCGGATTATTTTTTGAACATTAAACAGGCGATGAACAATATGGTTTGTTGTTGATTTGTTCATTTCGTTGTTGCTTGGGACGGCGTACTTTGAAAGGGATAATGTTTATTTTTTGCAGTATTCCGTACTAAGACTATGCAGTCAATAAGATTGTACCGTATCAGCAGCCACTCCGCAGCATTTCAGGATACGCACCGGATTTACAGAGCGCTTCCAGTTTCTCCATTACAATCGCCCGGTCTTCCTGATAGGTCATGCCAAACCACTTGTCCGCAGAATGAAGGACGGCAACCTCCAGTCGGTTCTGCTTCATTAAGTCGTCCACCATGATGGGCAGCAGACATTCTGCTTTACTGTCATTCCCGGCTTTCTTCCGCAGGAAGTCGTTAAAATATTCCCGCAGCACTGGGAAGATGCTCGGCATAAAGCACCAAAAGTTCATGGATACGATGGCATCAGGATCGAGCGTTTTCTGGTCGGTCACGCTCTCCAGTCTGCCGTCTGAGTACAGCTTGATCTGCGGTGTCTCCTGCACTGCTCTCAGCTTACCACTCTCCACCGTACAGATACCCCGAGTGACGCTTCCGTAGAGACTTGCTGTGTTCTTCAGCAAGTATCCTACCATGGCAGCCTTACCGGCCTCTGGCATCGTCTGAAGGGCATCATAGGCCGTTTGGTAGGCATCCATGCCGTAGTAGTCGTCCGCGTTGATGACACAGAACGGCTCGTGGACCACATCCGCCGCGCAGAGCAGCGCGTGAACCGTGCCGAAGGGCTTTGTGCGGTCTGCCGGAATCGGATAAAAGTCCGGGATGGACGAGAAGTCCTGAAAGGCGTATGCTACCTCAAACGGCGTGCCGTCTTTCGCCGTCTTCTGTGCCAGATAGTCCCCACAAAGGCGGTGCATTAGCTCCTCCATTTCGGGTTTGATGATGAACACGACTTTGTTGAAGCCAGCTCGGATGGCATCATAGATAGAGTACTCCATCAGAATTTCGTTGTTGGGGCCGACACCGTCTACCTGCTTGTTGCCGCCGTAGCGGGAGCCGAGACCGGCGGCCATAATAACCAATGTGGTTTTCATTGCTTTTCCTCTTTTTCTATTTCCTCTTGCAGGAGGTCACCCGCACAATTCAATCCTTGGAGCCATAGGGAGCAGGGGGGCGTTTCTCATTTTCCCTCTGTTGCTTAGCTATCTATTACTTCCCCTTGAACGCAAAGAACCGCTGTCCCAGATAGTTCAAGCCAGTGTACAGACACATCCCCACCAGCATGGCCACATTCTCCTGCACATTGACTGCCTGTCCCTTCAGCAAATGCAGCACCAGCGGTTTTGCCAGTCCGTAGCCCAGCAGATAGCACGCGGTCACATTGACGGCAAACTTCCAGACTTGAGACCATTCCCATGTCTTATTCTGAAACGTAAAGTATTTGTTCAAAAAGAAGCTGACGATGCCGCCGACCACATAGTTGGCGGCAGAGGAAACCCAGTAGGAGCAGTGGGCCAGGTTGTATAGCAGGAACATGGTTCCGCAGCCCACAAGCGTATTGACCACGCCAACAGCCAGGAATTTGATCACGGTCTTATCAACCAGTTGTGTCTTCATGGCAATCCTCGTTGGTCTCCGCTACGATGTAAATGGGGCGGTGCTTAGTTTCCAGATAAGTCTTGGCGAGATACTGCCCCAACACTCCGATACAGAGCAGTTGAATGCCGCCCATGAACATAATCATACACGCCAAGGAAGGCCAACCGCCCACAGGGTCACCCAGCAGCAGGGTCTTCACGACGATGGCTACGACCATAAGAAGCGCAATCAAACAGAGCAAAATTCCCGCAACCGACGCAATCGCCAGTGGGGCGGTAGAAAAGGCCATAATACCTTGCAGAGAATATTTGAACAGTTTCCAGAACGACCACTTGGTCTCTCCGGCCACCCGCTCCACATTTTCGTAGGGCAGCCATTTGGTCCGAAACCCTATCCAGCCAAAAATGCCTTTGGAAAAGCGATTGTATTCTCCCATGGCAACAATCGCATCTACCATCTCACGCTTCATCAAGCGGAAGTCGCGTGCTCCGTCGACGATGTCTGCATCTGAAATCCGGTTAATAATTTTGTAGAAGCACCGTGCAAAAAAGCTGCGGATCGGCGGCTCACCCTTTCGGTCTGCCCGTCTGGTTGCCACAGAATCATATTCTCCGCTCTGCAACGCTTCATACATCTCCGGCAGCAAGGCCGGAGGGTCCTGCATATCTGCGTCCATGACCGCTGCGTAATCACCGGTACAGTTTTGAAACCCCGCATACATTGCCGCTTCTTTTCCAAAATTTCTGGAAAAGGATATGTACCGCACCCGCTTGTCCTGTTTTGCCGCTTCACGAAGAATGTCCAAAGTCCGGTCCTTGGAACCATCGTTCACAAACAAAAATTCAAAGGAAAGCGGTTTGGTAGCAGACATCTGGTCTGCTACCTTCCTTATTTCTCGTAGAAAATAAGGAAGCGCGGCAGCTTCGTTATAGCAAGGAATTATGATCGAAAGATGTTTCATTCTATGATACCCTTATATTATTTCTGTCTTAACTATATAACTGAATCCACAGAGACAACCTCATGACAGTTCTGCCACAGGAGAAACTTTGACAACCACAATATCACCAATTTCTCTTATTGCCCCGCTTTCTGGGTAAGATGGCATATTTTTAAATTCTTCTGATGCAATAATCTCTCGAAATTGTGTCTCTGTACACCAATTCTCTGTTGCCCCCAAGTATCTGCGAAAAACCTGACGCCAACAGTTCAGAGAACCGTCTGGAGTTGACCAAGTTAATCCAAATTTTGCATAATTATTTGCGCTATTTGACAAAGTTGACACTACAGGATAATTGCCTTCTGAAGCGGCTCCCGCAATCATCAGCGAATGCCCTGACTGAATATCATCTCTTTGTTCCAACGTGGTACAGATGCGATTGGCTAGTGCGAGGGTTTTATCTGTCTCCTCCCTCATTACCAAACCGTCGGTATTCACCACCAGAATATAATTTGCTATCAGAAGGAGTGATATTGCTCCAGATAATATATACACTATGCAATTTCTTTTTGACCGGCCACTATCCGTATTGGATACAAACTTTATTTTCATTGAGCAGATTGCCAACATTGCAGGTGGTAAAATGGCCAATCCACCAGATGTTAATAAAATAATTCTGGTATCAGGAGCCATAATGTCAATCACATTGCAGGCTACTGGAAGAATAGCAATATATAATACAGCGATAAGCAAATTGGAAAATTTAATTCGTAAATTAGTTACTCCCATAACGCATGCGATTACGAATAAAATCCATAACGCAATATAACAAAAACCAACCAAGTAGCTATTCACCATAATGCTGTTTTTTAAGAAGTACGCATAGAAGTCAATATACGCATGCGGGATACTTTTTGCCATGCTTGCAATGATGTAGCCGATACCTATATTGTCAGCACCTTTATACGCCATCATGCTTAACCCACGTATGTTCAGCACAACCTGTAAGACCGTGTAATACAACACAGTACCGATAAAGCCAACCATCAACAGTCTTCCAATATAATTGATATTCTTTTTTGTGTTTTGCGGGTTTTGAAAAATTTGAAATATTCCAAACAAGGTGCCAAGTCCAGCCGTTACACCCAAACCACTCTGGTATATGCTAAGTGAGCATGTAACACAGAGTATAGCAAGGACTGTGGCAGTTTTGGTTCTGTTTTTCAAAGTTAGTAACCACACTGCCACTACCGCCAAACAGAAACTTGCTGCATAGGCATCTGCACAATAATAATAGGTGATTGTAACGGATACTAAAGGATTTGCTATGATTATTAGCGGAACAATAACACGAACAGCTCTACTATTTACCTCAAATATTTCGTTAATTAGTATGCCTCCAACCGAAAACCAAAATAATGCAATCATTGTTATAATAACCGGCGCATTTACTCCTCCATGCAAATAATCGAAAAATTTTAACCCCCACCGGCCTAATGCAACTTCCCAGTCTGCAATATACTTTTCCCCCAACCATATAGCATCTGGATTCATTAGTCCATATCCATATATTGAGAAATGAATAATCATCCCTGCAACTATTGCTGACAGGAAAGCTTGTTTGTTGTTATTCCAGATATGTAAAATAGTTGTTGTACAATTATGTCGCCTCGTGGACATTGTTCCCATAGTCTAACCTTCCATCTCCAGATAAATAACTTTTCAACACTCTTTATGGCAATATTCTTTTAATCAACGGTAATTTCTTTCCAACGAATACGATTGCCACACATGCAAAGTAGCAAATAAACGGCCAAAAGAAGTACCATTGAACACTGTATTTCGCAAAGAAAGGCATTGCCGCCATTTTGTCAAGCAACAAGTTATGGAGCAAATACACACCAAAACTACACGATGATAACACTGCAAACACCCTGCTGTACGATTTTAAAATTTTAGAAAGGTGCTCGCATACATAGCGCACAAAAACGAAAACGCCTAGTGCTAAAAAGAGTGCAGGGAACCCCTTATAATCCATATACAATTGGTTCGTCACACCATCTCGCTCACTCAAAAAAGCTAGTCCACTGTACCGCATTACGGCACACGCCATTGCGACAATATAGCAAAGAATACGCTCTCTTTTCGTAAAATTTCTTGTAGCCGCCCAATACCCCAAGATCGGGTAAATAAGGTAGCTCCCCAACACTGGCAGTTCTAACGCACCATTCCATCCGATTCCAGAAACCAGAAAATATTCCCTCACCATCCTATACAAGAAAGGAATCACTGAAATCGTCAAAACACCGACTCCAACTAGATAATCAAGTTTCTTCCTGTTTTTGGGCTCGGAAAAGACCGATAACGCAGGTATGCACAAATAAATTCCAAAGATAACTGGGAAGAACCAATAGATGCTCTCCATTTGATTATGTAAAAACAAATCCGAGATTGAATATAGCAACTGTGAAATCTTCCCGTCATATGGAATTTGTATGCTTCCTCTTTTTATTTTTACAAGTGATATAATCGCACCCCAAAACAAATACGGAATGACTGTTTATCGAAATCGTCGAATAAAAAATGTCTTTGTACTATATTTTTTCTGGTAATCCATAAGAGTCGCCCCAGTCAACATAAAAAATACTGGAACCGCCCAATATGCAATGACCTGTATAAAGAGACACCAATACCACACCGTGGACCCGTCATACCAATGCACTTCATTCCCAAAATGAATCCACACGACGAACAGTGTACCTAATACATTCAGAACATCAAAATATAGCGTTCTTGAATCTTCCCTGTCCTTAGTAATTAGCAATTTTTTACTCATAATTTCAACTTTTTCCTTTGAAGATACGTCTGAGCCAATACATAAACGACCATTTTTTTAGTTGCTGTAATTGTTGTTCTAACAGCGCTATATTTTGTTCTCCTGTATCCACTTGTTCCTTCAAAATACTGTTCTGCTGTTCTAATTCCTGTATCATATACGACATCTGGCCCAAAGCCTCCATGGTCGCTTTATCTTTAGCATCTATACCGTCTAAGCGAAGCCGATGATCCTCAAGTTGATCCCACTGCTTCTTTTCGGTAACCACAGATTTTTTGTAGTCCTGCTCTAACCTGTTTATCCGATCATCCTGTTCACCATTTCTGGCATCCACACCGTCCAAACGCAACCGATGATCTTCAAGCTGCTCCCACTGTTTTTCATCTGTCTGGTCTAAAATATATGTAAAAACATACTCACCTCTAGGCACACGTTCCTCACCATCAGCAATGAGACGTTTATACTCCGCGTCAAGCAGCAAGAAAACGGGGTCCAGCACCACTTGTGCAGTTGCCCCATAGTATTTTTGACAATGGACTTACTGCGCCGACGTTCCAACTCATTTTCTGATGTTTGATAAATTTCGTGGAGTCGTTTGATCTCTCGCACCACCAAAAACATCGTCATTTTTGTGCTGACTTCATACTCACACTGAGGGCAATTTTGGATATCGGGATGCGGACACACCTTGCCCATAGCCGTTTACAGGAGGGATTATCGGCAATCATCAAATCGAGGAAATCAATGATGGTGGAGATGCAAATGTTAACGGTACTTTTGGCTCTATGGGTTTCTTCATCATCATCTGGAAGTCGACATAGGCCGTAGTCTGTGAGAAACTCTTTGACCATATCGAGATCTATATCCGTGAGTTTCTTGATATGATACCGCTGGAAAAACACGTAGTTGAGTAACTTCGAAACATAGACGCACCGCTTATCCTGTCCTGCATCGACACTGCGGGATAACGCCCGCTTGCCACTCCGGGCATACCTGTGGTAATCCGTCCAGCCAACGATGTTATTGTCTTCATCTCGAATAACCATTAGTTGCTTTCGCAGGAGCGTTCCATCATTACAAACAATATGGTGCTTGTACACTCCAAATCTTAGTGCATCCATTGACTACCTCTTTTTTTGAGAGAGCTTCAATTGATAATCAGTTTTCCGAATTTTTATACTATGTATTATAACAAAAACGGACGCCAGCTTCAACCTCCCGCGTCCGTTTTTTGTTCATTTTTTGTGTTTACACTTGAATAAAGTTCATTTTTGTGGTAGACTGGTTAGAAAAATTTTTCGGTTATATTTAATATTACAGATGCAGAACGCGGTCCTTGATCTCCTGCGTGCGGCCCTGATTCCAGAACTGAGTGCCGATGTAACCGCAGGTGCGGCGGGCGACGTTCAGCTTATTCTGGTCGCGGTTGCCGCACTTGGGGCACTCCCACACCAGTTTGCCGTCGTCCTCAACGATCTTGATCTCGCCGTCGTAGCCGCAGCACTGGCAGTAGTCGGACTTAGTGTTCAACTCGGCGTACATGATGTTGTCGTAGATGAACTGCAGCACGCTTATGACGGCTTCCAGATTGTCCTGCATGTTGGGCACTTCCACATAGCTGATGGCGCCGCCCGGCGACAGCCTCTGGAACTCGCTCTCGAACTTCAGCTTGGTGAAGGCATCGATGGGCTCGGACACATGGACATGGTAGCTGTTGGTGATATAGTTCTTGTCGGTGATGCCGGGCACGATGCCAAACCGCTTCTGGAGACACTTGGCGAACTTGTACGTCGTGGATTCCAGCGGGGTGCCGTAGAGGGAGTAGTCGATGTTCTCGGCCTTCTTCCACTCATTGCACTTGTCGTTCATGTGCTGCATCACGCTCAGGGCAAAGGGCTTGGCACCGGCGTCGGTGTGGCTGCGGCCGGTCATATACTTGACGCACTCATACAGGCCGGCATAGCCGAGGCTGATGGTGGAGTAGCCGCCGAAGAGCAGCTTGTCGATCTTCTCGCCCTTCTTCAGACGGGCCAGCGCGCCGTACTGCCACAGGATCGGGGCAGCGTCGCTGGGGGTGCCCAGCAGCCGCTTGTGGCGTGCCTGAAGGGCACGATGGCAGAGGGCCAGCCGCTCGTCGAAGATCTTCCAGAACTTCTCAAAGTTGCCACCGGAGGACAGGGCCACATCCACCAAGTTGATGGTGACGACGCCCTGATTGAAGCGGCCGTAATACTTGGGCTTGCCGGTCTCCGGGTCCACATACGGGGTCAGGAAGCTGCGGCAGCCCATGCAGGTATAGCAATGGCCCTCGCCATTTTTGTCGATCTTCATCTCCAGCATTTTCTTCTCGGAGATGTAGTCGGGCACCATCCGCTTGGCGGTGCACTTGGCGGCCAGTTCGGTCAGGTAGTAATACGGGGTGCCGGGGCGGATGTTGTCCTCTTCCAGCACATAGATCAGCTTCGGGAAGGCCGGGGTGATCCAGACGCCCGCCTCATTCTTGACGCCCTGATACCGCTGGCGGATGGTCTCCTCGATGATGATGGCAAGGTCGGCCTTCTCCTGCGCGTTCCGGGCCTCTCCCAGATACATGAAGACGGTGATGAACGGAGCCTGACCGTTGGTGGTCATCAGGGTGACGACCTGATACTGGATGGTCTGGACGCCGCGGTTGATCTCGTTGCGCAGACGGCGCTCGACGATGGCCTTCTTCCGCTCGGCGGAGACGTTCAGGCCCTCCATCTCGGTCTCGACCTCGGCGGCGATCTTCTTGCGGGAGACATCCACGAAGGGGGCGAGGTGAGTCAGGCTGATGCTCTGGCCGCCGTACTGATTGGACGCCACCTGTGCGATGATCTGGGTCGCAATGTTGCAGGCGGTGGAAAAGCTGTGGGGCTTTTCAATATAGGTGCCGGAGATGACGGTGCCGTTCTGGAGCATATCTTCCAGATTGACCAGATCGCAGTTGTGCATATGCTGGGCAAAGTAATCGGAATCGTGGAAGTGGATCAGGCCCTCCTGATGGGCCTTGACGATCTCCGGGTCCAGCAGCAGACGGGCGGTCAGGTCCTTGGAGATCTCACCGGCCATGTAGTCGCGCTGAACGCTGTTCACGGTGGGGTTCTTGTTAGCGTTCTCCTGCTTGACCTCTTCGTTCTGGCACTCGATCAGGCTCAGGATGCGCTCGTCGGTGGTGTTGGTCTGGCGCTTCAGGCTCTGGACATACCGATAGGTGATGTAGTGGCGGGCAATGTCGTGGGCTTTCATGTCCATCAACTTGTTCTCCACCATATCCTGAATCTCTTCCACGCTGACCGCACGGTTCAGGGACTGGCACTGGTCCGTGACCTCCGCAGCGATCTGGGTGATCTGCTCGCGGGTCAGGCGGCTCTTGCCGCTTACGGAATCGCTGGCTTTGGTAACAGCGGTGATGATCTTGGTAATATCGAAAGGAACCTCCGAGCCGTTGCGCTTGATGATCTTCATGGCTTTCCTCCATCTTTTTATCGGGTTGCACTCTTTGCCGCAGTTCAAACGGGCGTCCCCTTTTTGCCAGAGCCGCCCGCAAAATGCCGTAGAATCAATTCGTTTGAATGTGCTTCTATCATATCACTATTTAGTGATATGTCAATGGATAGACCACTACATTTTGTGTTTCGGAAGTTTGACCAAAAATACGGAGAGATTTTCGGGGCAAAATTTGAACGAAAAGGTCTTGACAAGCAGTGCAGGGATAGTATCCGCATTCCGGCTCGTAATATCCGTTGGCATCTATACGGAGCTCTTATATTATTACATTATATAGGGACAGAACAGCAGGAAAAGCCCCGAAGAAGACCTTGTATCCAAGCTTGTCAAAGAGAGAGCTAAAAAGAAACAAAAAACTAGCAAAAAGAGACAAAGCGAAAAAAGAGGGCAAAAAAGTTGAAAAAGGGGTTGCCAAACGGGCGGGCATGTGGTATTATACTTGAGCGCCAAGCGCTGAGGCAAAAGAATGACTTCCGAAGCCTCAGTGAGAAGCCGAAGAAAAGAACCAATAGACGCCAAGAAACACCAAAGAGATTTGAGAGGTTTCGAGACGCTCCAAGTTCAGAAAGTTCGACAGCTTCAAAAAAAGAGCTTGACAAAAAATCACTTCTGTGATAAAATAATCAAGTCGTCAGCC
>OGQQ01002683.1_pt1 | contig 11128 bp, 8 predicted proteins | sample 1553281 | NCBI WGS metagenome assembly OGQQ01 (sample SAMEA2579937, study PRJEB22360) | human gut metagenome | biome: human gut; feature: human-associated habitat; material: faeces | place: Denmark | collected 2008/2010 | reverse complement strand
ATGACCAGACAGAGGCTATGACACTTGGTACCAGAATCGTTGTTATGAAAGACGGTGTTGTTCAGCAGGTTGATACACCACAGAACCTGTATCAGAAACCAGGCAACCTCTTCGTTGCAGGATTCATGGGATCTCCGCAGATGAACTTCCTTGATGCTGTTATCTCCGAGAAAGGCGGCAATGTAGTTGCTACGATCGGTGGTGAGCATGAGGTTATCGTTCCGGCAGCTAAGGCTAAAGTCCTGAAAGACAAAGGCTATGTTGGAAAGAAAGTTGTTCTTGGTATCCGTCCTGAGGATATCCATGATTCTCAGATGTTCCTTGAGACATCTCCAAGCAAACCAATGAACTCCGTAGTTAAAGTTTACGAGCTTCTTGGTGCTGAAGTATTCCTGTACTTCGATGTTGACGGAACTCAGGTTACAGCACGAGTTGATCCTCGTACAACAGCTAAGACCGGTGATCCGATCAGATTTGCATTCGATATGGAGAAAGCTCACTTCTTCGACAAAGAGACAGAGCTTACTATCACAAACTAATTCTCGTCGAATCATAAAAACAGAATGTAACCCCGGGGGATATGATTTCCCGGGGTTTCTTTTTATTTCACTAGTTTTATTTCACATCAGAAAGGACGCTTTTTATGAAAATACAGCAAACAATTCAAAAATGTCTGGATGACTGGAACCGGATCAGCGGTCTTGATTTCTGTATTCTGGATGAAAATGACCAGATATACATTTCCACAGGGGACCGTCGACTTCCTTCTTCTGAAAAGCTTGCTCAGTTCCGGGAGGATCCTGCCTTATGCATCTCCAACCGCAGCTGCAGTCTGTACAAGCTGAACAACATACCTCAGAGCAATATGCTTCTGATCGTATGGGGCTCCGGAGAGCAGGCTTCTACCATCGGAGAGCTTGCTGTCTGCCAGGTAGAAAGTCTCCTCACTGCCTATACGGAAAAAACAGACAAGAACTCCTTTATGCAAAATCTTCTCCTGGACCGTTATTCCCAGGTAGAAGCTTTTAACAAGGCTGCCCGTCTTCATATCACACCTTCCGCCCGCCGTGCGGTATTTCTTGTGGAAACCAAGCAGCACAAGGACGAAAATGCCCTGGCTACCATCCGCAACATCTTTTCTGCCCGTACACGGGATTTTATCACTGCACTGGATGATTCCGGCATCATCGTAGTACGTGAGCTTCAGAGCACCGAAAGCTACGAAGAGCTGGAGGGTATCGCCTGCATGCTGGTGGATATGCTCAATACAGAGGCCATGACCTCTGCCTGGGTTTCCTACAGCAATGTTGCAGATGATATCATGGAGCTTTCCGATGCCTACAAGGAAGCCCGCACTGCTCTGGAGGTCGGCAAGATCTTTTATGCTGACAAAAACGTTTTCGGTTACAACCGTCTGGGCATCGGACGTCTGATCTATCAGCTTCCCACTCAGGTCTGCAACATGTTTGTAGGCGAGATCTTCGGAGAAGAATCCCTGGAATCTATTGACGACGAAACCCTCAATATCATCCGGACCTTCTTTGAAAATAACCTGAACCTTTCTGAAACCTCCAGACAGCTCTATGTGCACCGGAATACTCTGGTGTACCGTTTTGAAAAGCTACAGAAGCGTTTTGGCCTGGATATCCGTACCTTTGAGGATGCACTGGCCTTCAAGCTTGCCATGATGGTGTCCGATTACATCACCTATTCCGGAAATCACGGAAAATAGATTCTGCTCGTAAAAATCCATCAAAAATGCAGGAACACAAAAAATCCCCGGAAACAGCAGATAATGTCTGTTTCCGGGGGGTCTTTATTTCAGTAGCATCAGATGCTCCGGTGGAAAATACAGATATTCCGGAAGATCTTTATCCGGATCCTCCGTAAAGCTGTTTTTGGGACGCATCCACCATAATCCGGCAGCATTCTCTTCCGCTTTGTTCCGGATCATATACTGATGTTCAAATGTAGTTTCTATGTATTGGTCTACCTGCACTGCCATACAGTTCTCACCCGGCTCTGATTCCGGGCGGATCCAGTGGCCGCGGATCCCTACATGGGTAATATCCATATCTACGTTTTCTTCGGTATGGAGCTTCATTTTCCAGTCCGCCGCATAGATTTCGTGAGATCCCAGCCTCTCCGCTCTGGAAAAATTCTTACAGCCGGTAAGCTTTGCTGCCTCCAGAAGTCCCGGTCTCTCAAACAGCTGCTTTGTCTCCCCGGTCACAAGGATCCTGCCTTCATGTACAATGGAAAGCTCCCTGCAGAATTTATAGGCCTCATCTCTGCTGTGTGTCACAAGGATCATATCTCCCGGATAGTCCTTGAGAAAATCCTGCATCTCCCGCTGGAGCACATCCTTCAAGTAACCGTCCAGTGCGGAAAACGGCTCATCCAGAAGAATAGCTTCCGGCTCTCCGATCATCATTCTGGCCAGTGCCACTCTCTGCTGCTGTCCGCCGGAAAGCTGTGAGGGCAGGCGCTTCTCCAGCCCCTCCAGATGATATCGCCGGATCAGATCTGCCACTTTTTCTCTGGCGGAGGATTTTTCCCCACGATAACCGCAGCGGATGTTCTGTTCCACTGTCATGGTTGGGAACAGCGCATAATTCTGAAACAGATATCCGATCCGTCGCTTCTGCGGTTTCAAATTGATCCCTTTTTCAGAATCAAACACTGTTTTTCCATTGATAACGATCCTTCCCTTATCCGGTGTTTCGATTCCTGCAATACAGCGTAAGGTCATGCTTTTTCCGCTGCCGGAAGCACCAAGAAGCCCAATGGCTGCCGAACTGCCTTCAAAATCCACCTTCAGGGAAAAATCACGGAAGTTTTTTTCGATATTTACTTTGACTGCCATCAGATCCACCTTCTCGTTTTCATACCTTTTCCGGATACGATATTGATCAGCGCTACGATCACAAAGGAGATCAGCACGATCACAACGACCCAGAATCCTGCAGTTCCGTAATTTCCGGCTGCTGTCTCTGATGCAATGGCAACAGAAACTGTTCTGGTTTTTCCAAGGATATTTCCGGCAAGCATGGAGGTTGCGCCATATTCTCCGATCGCACGTGCAAATGCCAGCACTGTTCCGGATACGATCCCCGGTCCTGCCGCCGGCATGACTACCCGCCAGAAGATCCGGCTGTCGCTCATCCCCAGAGTCTGACCTGCATGGATAAGATTTATATCCACCTGTTCAAAAGCAGCCCGTGCATTGCGGTACATCAGCGGAAATGCGATCACTGCCGCTGCGACCACACAGCCCTTCCAGGTCTGCACGATCTTAATATCAAAATTATCCAGAAGAAAGCTTCCGAAGGGCCTTTTCAGGCTGAAGATCAGTAGCAGAAAAAATCCAGCCACTGTAGGAGGAAGTACCAGCGGAAGAGTAAGGATCCCGTCCAGTACTGCTCTGGCTCCCGGCTTCAGCTTCATGATCTTCCGGGCACAGAATATTCCCAGAAAAAAAGCGATCACTGTGGCTGCCAGACCTGTTTTTAAGGAAATCCACAGAGGACTCCAGTTTATTTCTCTCAAAAGTTCTGTCATATTTCATTCCTGTGCCGGCATTTACTGTGTTTCAGTATTTACTGCCTGCCGGTTTTCTACATCATACTCATTTGGATGTGCTGTCCTCAGCCTCCGTGTTGTCTGCAGAAGCTTCTGTGGCATCCTCGGAATCCTCAGCCTCATATGCTGTAAATCCATAGTCCTCAAATACCTTGATTGCTGCGTCAGACTCCACATAATCAAGAAAAGCCTCTGCTGCCCTGGTATCGTCTTCCGATGCTTCCTTGTCCTCGATAAGTCCCACAGGATAAAGAACCGGCGTCTTAAGGCTGTCTGTCGGCGCCTCTGCGATGATATCTACTTTATCAGTAACAGATGCAGCATCTGTCGCATATACAACACCAACCTCATTACTTCCTTCACTGACTGCTGCAAGTACATCCGTTACATTCTTGCACTCGTTGATCTCCATTTTGTTTACATCGTCCATGATTCCAAGATTGTTAAAGATCTCACGGGCGTACTGTCCCACCGGAACATCCTCTCCTGCAAGCGCCATATTCTCAGCGTCTGTGATATTCTCGAATCCTGTTACCTTTGTCTCTCCGTCCTTTGGTCTGATCAAAACGACTTTGTTCTCAAGAAGATCCTTAACGGTGTCTTCCTTTGTCAGTTTTTCCTCTGTGAGGGCATCCATCTGTTTATCTGCTGCTGAAAAAAAAAGATCACAGCGTGCACCTTCCTCGATCTGTGTCTGCAGTGTACCTGAACTGTCTGCACTGTAATAGATCGTTACATTCGGATAAAGCTCATTGAAATCCTTCTGGATCTCCTCCATGGAATTGCTGAGGCTGGCAGCAATAAATGCATAAACCTCTCCCTTCAGGTTCTCATCACCTTTCGCTTCTGTGTCTGCCGCAAAAACAGTTCCGGTCATAAGGCCTGTTGTTAAAATTCCCGCGGTAAGGGCTGCTAAGATTTTTTTCTTCATCTTTTGTTTCCCTCCTTTTCCGTTTCGTTCAGTTTTGTTTAGTTTTGAATGGTTTTGTTTAATTTTACCGAAAGGAAAGTTTCTTGTCAAGCTATAAGGCATTGCTGTTTTTCTCTACAAGTGCTATCATAAATACATAGTTGACAAGCCAGGCGGATGTTCACGATCCGCTTCGTTTCTTATCATGAGTGGCTTACAGCACTCCTGATACAGACAAATCCCACACAAGGTTCATTGCTCTGCACAACGGAAGCAGAGAACTTGCCTGATCCGGTTCATTCAATATTCAAAAAAAGGAGACTTACTTATGAAACTCAGTGCACGTAATCAGTTAAAAGGAAAAATCATCAACATCAACCAGGGAGCTGTAAATTCCATCGTTTCCATCGATATCGGTGGTGGAAATATCATCACTGCTACCATCTCCTGTGCGGCGGTGGAAGAACTTGGACTGAAAGTAGGCTCTGATGCTTACGCAGTTATTAAAGCAACCAATGTTATGGTAGGTATCGATGAATAAAGTCTACACAGCACAGGAAGTTGCAGATAAACTAAAGATCAAAAAATCCACAGTATATGACCTGATCAAACGCGGAGAGCTTTCCTCCTCCAAAGTCGGCAAACAGCTGCGGGTCAGCGAGGAACAGCTGTCTCAGTATCTTAAGGGTTCGGAATGTTCTGCGTCTTCTGCTCAGTCTTATGATCACCAGCCGGAGAGTTCTCTTTTGAAAAGGGATTATCTTCTGCATTCCAGTGGACTGATCATCAGTGGACAGGCTTCTCCGGCTCTGGATCTTCTCCTGAATCAGCTTCCCACACACCCGGACAATCTGCCGGTTCTGCAGTCTCACATGAACACCTACAACGGACTGTATTCTCTCTATTTTGAAAAAGTCCACATTGCCTGTGCATCCGCCTCACCGGAAGATATCCATAGCCTTATACCCGGTATCCCACTGACTGTGATCTCTCTGTGTCAATATCCTGTCGGCTTCTATGTAAAAAAAGAAAATCCCAAGAATATCCGGGGATTTTCTGATCTTACACGGGCAGATATTATTTTTGTGAACCGCGAAAAAGGAAGCAGCCGTCGTATCCTTCTTGACCGTACACTTCTGTCTTACGAAATTTCACCGGATTCCATATCCGGATATCGAAATGAGCTTGTTACCGATCACTCCACGGCTGCTGCAGTGGCTGGCGGACAGGCAGACATAGCTCTTGGCGAGGCCTGTGTAGCGAGAAACTTTCCGGAGCTGGATTTTCTTCCTGTTTGCCAGGAATCACTCTTCCTGGTTATGCAGACCAAAAATCTGAGCACCCCCGGCTTTCAGGCCGTAGCGGAAACCATTGCATCCGAACCTTTCCGCCGGTTCCTGTCCCTCCAGACAGGATATGATACAAGCCATACAGGAGAAATTTTTTCTATCTGAGCCTGTTTCTATACAATAAAAATCCTGAATGCTGATATATATCAGAAGCCCGGACATCTATTCTGTCCGGTAAAAAAGATGTTTATCAGAATTCAGGATTTTTTATATTTTTATATAATCTGTTCTGCTTTCACACAGATGTTCTGGATCAGGCGGTTGTATCCGCTTACCTTTTTCAGCCATTCCAGCGCTATGGACACTGCCAGTGAAGCCAGCAGAAGCGTCAGTGTATTGGTCAGAAAATATCCACTCACATACACAAAAGAAGATTTTCTTATAAATGTATGTATCAGAAATATATTCATGGAATGTTTTCCGAGGAACAATAAAATCTGTCGCACTCCCGGAATGACATTAATAAATTCGCAGCAAAATGCCATAAATACAATTGGATACACACCCCAGTGGATCTCACTGTATACCGTCAGCGGCAAAGTTCTGTACGCTTTATACAAAATAAACACCGCAAGAAGCTCCAGAAGAAATTTGAAAACATGCTTCATTCCAGCATTCCATATCTTAAACCATCGGTTAAACAGATCATACTTGGCTACACACATTCCCATGAGAAATACCGGTAAAAATGCATAAATACCCGTAATTCCCATAACCTCCAGGGAAATTATCCGTGGAAATGCTGCAACAGCCACAAGAATAAATACCAGATATTCTTCCTTTATCATAAACAGTGGCACACAGATGATAAAAATGATCGCCGCACTCATATACCACCAGGTTCCGTTCAGAGTCGAAGTTCCGAAAAGTTTCGCCAGACCAAAAAAATCCAGCACCATTGCGCTAACACCTTTGGCAATATTCCCGTTTCCGAAATATCTGGCCACGGCATAGCCGTTATAAAGCTGTGAGCTCACAACAGAAAGCCCCCATATAATCCAGAACCCTCCCATTGTTTTTATCAGTCTTTTGGCTGTCCACTTGCCAGGTGTAGAATTATTTTTTCTGTAACTGAGATACAGTCCGTATCCGGAAATAAATGCATAGATCGGTACACAGATCTTAAATGTTCTGCACAGATACATGATCCGATCTGCTGAAAACGGAGTGAAAACAACATTCAGCCCCTCAAATCTGTCTTGACTCAGATACATATGATGGAACAGCATTATAACAATGGCAATGCCCTTCATCGCCTGAGAATTATATTTATCAAACTTTATTGCCTGCTTTCCTTCCAAAATCCAACCTCCATATTACCGATTCTCGATGATCCTCTCATAAACTCGTTTGGAACAGTTACGGTCATTAAATGCAAAGGTCTCATCCATTCGTTTCCGATATTCCTCTTTCATCTGACAGCCGTCTGCCATATATTCGATGATCCGGTCCACAGTTCCGTCCAGTGTATGCTCCACCTCTCCGAAGCCATCTCTCTCATAGTCAAAGTATCCCTCTGTGTAGGAATGCGCGCCACTGAAAAAGCTGTCTCTGTCAAACTGGGAGTATACGATGGGTTTTCTCAAATATGCAAAATCAAAGGCAACCGAAGAATAGTCCGTGATCATCAGATCGGTCTGGGCAAAAATGTCCTTGTAGGAATAAGACGAATCCATAAATTTTACCCGTGGATCATGACGGAACATATGCAGACCGTCAATGGTATTTGGGTGAGGCATGAAGCAGATGGTATATCCGTACTTCTCTGCCGCTCCCAGAAGTCTTTCGTTGTTGAGAAGATCATCATAAAAATGGAAATATTCGCTTTCCTGAAATTCTTTTCCAAGCTGCCATACCCCTCTGGCATCGGTTCCTGAGGAAAGGCTTTTGCGCCAGGTAGGCATCACCGTCACATACTTACGCTCATCATGGACCAGACGGTCATAACGCGGCATTCCCGTAAGCCAGATATTTTTTTCCGGATAAAAATAGTCATAGGTAAAGGCAGAATCATATTCCGGCTTTGTGCTGACGATAAATCCGAAAAGATTACGGTTGTATTTATTCAGCCACTTGGACTGGTTGTCTTTGGTCACACCATGCTGTAAAAATACCAGCTTTTTGTCATAGATGATATCGCGGTACAGATACTCCAGCTTTCCAAAAGGATTGATCACCGGTTTGTTAGCCTGGGAGGACAGTGAAAATTCATTCAGCAGGAACAGAAGCTTATGCTTCCAGGAGAAAGGCTCCACAACCTTTCCAAGCTTCTTCATTTCCACATAATCCTGTGTATCCTTGTTGACTACAAAGTACGGCTCCACCGTAGGGTCCGGATTGGCGCAGAGATAGCGGAACATCACTTCGCCGTTATCATCTCCGCGTGTTGTACGATCGGAGATCAGCCAGATCTGCTTTTTCTGCTTCGCCTTCTGCATCTCGTAGAGCTTACGCACGAGAACTGCCTTTTTTCCGGCCTTTCCCTGAGAAAATATTGCTTTGGTGCGTTTTTTCTTCAGCTGTTTCTCCCTGCTCTGACTGTATGGCTCTACCATTACTTCATACTGATGGCCCAGAACCTTTGCATCTTCCTGATCCTCTCCACGGATCATCCGTACTTTTTCGTTAAGATACAGAAGCTTATCCTCTATATGCAGGAAAAGCGGCAGCTTCTTTGTAAATGGCACATATTTTCCGTAGGAAATATTGTACATTTTGTTTATATGTCCATCTGTGCCTGTGCCCCAGCTGATAAACTCCCGGATCTCGGAAAGCGGAATGTCCACGATATACAGCTTCTCAACGGCACTTTCTTCTCTGCACCAGCCGGTTCTTTCCAGTGTATATTTCCATCTGGCTTCATAGGTGTTGCCACCAGTCATCATATATGCACGGTTTGTCCTGCTCACAGGCTCCACAATGGAAAATTCACAGTGCAGCTGGTCTTTTTCCGGCTGGAATATCTTGACACGGAGATTGTCATATATGGGATTCAGGATCGTGTCTGCCTGATCCGGAATTTTTTTGCATATATCCAGATAATATTTCCGGAGAAGATATACTTTGTTTGCCCTGCTGATATGCTGATTGGACATCACGATCTCCGGAAACTCCATCTGCTTCAGGAAGCTTTCGATGCCTTCCTCATATCTGCACTTTTTCTCTTCATCAAGCTTCTCGTTATCAAATATGATATCAGCTATTTTTGCGCTGTAATACAGCAGCACATAATCTGCATTTTTTTCATGAACAGGATTTTCTTTTATTCTGCAGTCTGCGATCTTTCGGAAAAATTCCTGATAAAATACCTCCAGCTGGTCCGGATCCTGCAGCATATTCTTCCAATCCTCCACCATGAGATGGTCCGCAAGGATCTGCACATAGATATCTTCCCCTGAAGCCACTCCCAGACTCCGGCAGCTTACAACGGACTGATATACCATGGTCATCACATCCAGATACCAGATCTCCGGACGGATCTCGGATACCCATTTCACCTGATCTGCGGCAAATGTGTAAGCGGTATACAGCTGATGCAGAAGATATACATTGTTATCCAGCGTTGTTTTTTCTGTGAAACGGTCACAGTAATTATTATGCTCCCGCACATGGATATTTTCTTTTCCACGGATCTTTGTTAGGACAACATCTCTGTTTTCTTCCTCAAAGCAGCGTCTGATCTCTGCACTGGATTTTGGGGAAAAACGGATTCCGGCTTTTGCAAAAACAACATAGCTTCCGGCTATCTTATCCTTCAGCTCCGCCACAAGATCCCCGCATTCCAGTCCGTCAATATATAAAAGATCCCGGTCATCCAGCATCTCCCGGAAACGAGGATCCTCCGGATTGAACTCTCCGTAGATCTTATCCAGCTCTTCGTCCTTGAGCTCTTTCTCCTTTTCTCCGGCTTCCTCCAGCTCCCGCATGTCCCGTTCATCAGGAATATCCATATCTCCTGCAATGCATACTGCAAGGATCTGTACCGTTCCTTCCGGTGTGACCTCACGTACATTTTTAAAGGTTCTGTAAAGCTTTGCGGTATCTTTTGCAAAAACAACTACTGAAAATTCATACTCCCTGTTCATATTGCTCCTTTTGTATCCTTACATTAAAATTTTTTCTCTTTCAGCCTTCTTTTCAGTTTATCCGGTATTTGAGCATTGGCTATATATTCATAAATTCGTTTGCTGTTGTCATTGTCCCTGTAGGGAAGAAGCTCATCTCTTCTTCCTGAAAATTCCGGTTTTTCACGGAATCCGTTCCTCGCATATTCTCCGATAAGGTCTACCAGCTGGTTCTGATCCCATGCCAGATCTCCGAAAACATCTTTTTTGTAGTCCATATAGCTTCCCTGGACTTTCTCATAGGTTTCCAGATCAAAGGGATAAAATACCACCGGTTTTTCCTGATAGTAGACATCCCAGGAAACAGAAGAATAATCGGTGATCAGCATATGACAGCTCATCAGAAGCTGATTCAGCGGCATAGTCCCAAATGGGATCAGACGGATATGCCTGTCTTCCACCTGAAAGCTCCGGATATGTTCCCGGAATTTCGGATGGATATAAAAATTCAGCGTGATATTTTCCTTTTCCAAAAGAGTCTTAAGCCTCTCATCCTGCAGAAATGCTTTATAACGCTGATAGTATTCACTTTTTTTGAACTGATCCTCGCTGATATCCTCCAGCCAGCTTCTCCATGTAGGCATCAGCAGGATCTCTTTATGAGCCGGATCCGACTTGTCCTCCAGCACATCCCATCTGGCCAAACCAGTGATGATGATCTCTTCATTATCGTATCCGAAATAATCATGGATGATCTTCTGTTCATAACCCGAAGACACCACAAACAGTGCCATCTGATTGCCTCCGCCTTTATGAAAGGTCCTGTGGCATTGCTTGAAGCCCATCACTCCATGCTGGAGAAATACGATGTTCTTCCGTGCCTGATACAGAACCTTGTAGATGCTGTTGGGCGAATCCCAGATATAAAAATGCCGGATCGCATCGGTAGATATCAGATACCGTGCAGCGCTGAGATAGATCATGTACTTAAATGACATGAACTGGATCACATTGGCATCATACTCTTTTACAGCCTGATAATCCGGACATTTTTTATCTATTACATAAAAAATCCGACTTCTGTCCTTCTCCGGTGCATGCTCCATACAGTACCGGAAAAAATAGAGGCCGTTGTCCTGTGCCATTGTACAGTATTTCTCGCAGATCAGCCATAATTTCTTATGATCCCAGTAAGGTTTCAGGATAAAATAGCAGAATAATGC
>OGQQ01002679.1_pt1 | contig 11135 bp, 10 predicted proteins | sample 1553281 | NCBI WGS metagenome assembly OGQQ01 (sample SAMEA2579937, study PRJEB22360) | human gut metagenome | biome: human gut; feature: human-associated habitat; material: faeces | place: Denmark | collected 2008/2010 | reverse complement strand
AACCGCGCACATCCCCTGTGCAAGGGCTTCATCGCAGCGGCGCTGAAGTTCAAGAAGGGCAAGATGGGGCACTGAGAGGTTGTACGAAGGAAAACCTGACCCTAAACCCAAAAGCACCCGCTTTCCACATCACTGTGGAGAGCGGGTGCTCTTTTTGCTAGGATGCTATGTAGCCGTGCTTACTTGCTGGCCTTCGTGGTCTTCTTACGGGCAGCAGTCTTGCGGGCAGGCTTTGCCTCAGCCTTGGCGGGTGCGGCTTCGGCCTTTGCCCCAGCGGACTTCGCAGCAGTCTTGGCGGCGGTCTTCTTTGCCGCAGGCTTTCTGGTGGTCTTCTTCGCGGCAGGTGCAGCCTTTTCCTCAACCGGCTTTTCCTCGGCGGGAGCAGCCTTTTCCTCAATCGGCTTTTCCTCGGCGGGAACAGCGGCCTCGGTCTTGACCTCAGCGGGCTTTTCCTCTGCCTTGGGGGCGTGCTTTGCGCGGTCCTTCACCTCGGCGATGGTCCACAGCTGGTCCTCACCGGCGGTCTCCTGCCAGATCTGGAGCTGTGCACCGTCGGCGACGCCCATGCCCACGGTGTCGATGCACTTGCCGCTGGCCCAAGAGGAGCGCAGACGGACGGTACCGGCGGGGGTGGGTTCTACGGTCCACATCTGGGACGTGCCGCCCACGTCCTCCCACAGGTGCAGCCAAGTGCCGTTTGCGGTGCCGGTCATCATCAGGTCGATGAGCTTACCGGAAGCGCGGTTGCGGATGCGGTAGACGCCATCCCCCACGCGGACAAAGGACCACTCCTGTTCGGGCTTGTGGTCGTACTTGCCCAGACGGATGCTGCCTTCGTTCTTAGCGGACTCCACCGCCTCGATGACACTGCCGGTACGGGCAGCGATGGTGTAAAAGCGGTCTGCTTCGATCACAGTCTGTGCAACAGTTTTCATGATAATTCCCTCCAAGTTTGTTCTTCGCGAACAAATCTTTCTTCTTAGTACTGTTAAATTATACCACTTGTCGTATTTTTTTACAAGGATTTCGACCTTCCTTTAGCACTTTTCACAAAAAGTGCCCGTTTTTTATTTTCTTTTGCAAGGTTCAACTGAACTTTTTCGTTGCTGACCGGCCGCACGAGGGGAGTTTTATCGGCGAATATCCGGGGGTGGGGACTCACTGGACAAAATCCCACTTATCCGCTATACTGATAGTGTGCGATATTTTACCGCTCTTTTACAAAAAGGGCGGCTTTTCTATGCCATTTGAGAAAGCGAGGTCCTTTTATGTCCGCAGAAGACCGCACGGCGCAGCAATTCCGGAAGATGACCGAGACGCCCATCCCGAAACTCATCCTCAGCCTTGCTGCACCGACGATTCTGAGTATGCTCATCACCAGCATCTATAACTTGGCTGACACCTTCTTCGTCGGCCAGATCTCCACCAGCGCGTCCGGCGCGGTGGGGGTCGTTTCCAGCCTGATGGCCATCATTCAGGCGCTGGGCTTCATGCTGGGCCACGGTGCGGGCAGCATCATCAGCCGGAGCCTCGGCAGCCAGAACACCAAGGCTGCCACCCGGTTCGCGTCCACCAGCTTCTTCACAGCGCTGACCTTCGGCCTGATCCTTGCCGCTGTCGGCCTCACTACCCTGCCCCACTTCATGATGCTGCTGGGCAGCACCGAGACCATCCTGCCTCATGCGTGCGCCTACGCGCGGCCCATCCTGATCGCGGCACCGCTGATGATGTCCAGCCTTGTGATGAACAATATCCTGCGCTACGAGGGCAAGGCCAGCTTCGCCATGATCGGTTTGGTCACCGGCGGCGTGCTGAATATGGTGCTGGACCCGGTGTTCATCTTCGGGTTCGGTCTGGGCACCGCCGGGGCGGGCATCGCCACTGCCCTGAGCCAGAGCATCAGCTTCTGCATCCTGCTGTCCATGTTCCTGCGCGGCAAGACGGTCAGCCAGTTCCAGCTCAGCGCCGTCACCCGCAGCCCGGCGGAGTTCGGCACCATCCTGATGACCGGTCTGCCCAGCTTCGGGCGGCAGGGCCTGAACAGCATCGGTGGTATGCTGCTGAACATTGCAGCCCGCAGCTACGGCGACGCCGCTGTGGCGGGCATGAGCATCGTGTCCCGCATCTTCATGTTCATCATCTCGGTGGCCATCGGCACCGGACAGGGCTTTCAGCCAGTGGCGGGTTTCAACTATGGTGCCCGCAAATACCGCCGGGTGGAAAAGGCCTGTGTCTTTACCATGTGCGCCAGCTTCTGTTTTTTGAGCGTCATCATTGCAGCGTGCTGGTTCAACGCGGAAGCCCTCATCAAGCTGTTCCGCGATGACCCCGAAGTGACCGCCATTGCCCTGCCCGCCTTCCGGTATCAGTGCTTTGCGTGCTTCCTGCAGCCGGTGATCGTAGCGGGCAACATGCTGTTCCAGAGCATCGGCAAATCCGGCCGGGCCACCTTCCTTGCGTGCTGCCGACAGGGCGTCTTCTTCATCCCGCTCATCCTTACCCTGCCCCGGATGTTCGGGCTGCTGGGCATTGAGATCTGTCAGCCCATCGCCGACGTGCTGACCTTTGTTGTCACGGTGCCCTTCCTCTTCCCCTTCCTCCACCAACTCGTCAAAATGGAAGAAGCGGAGACGGCGAAGGCTTGACTCGCTGTAACCAAATTGTAACCACACCCGGATGTTCCAATGCAATGGAATGTCCGGGTGTTTCGTATTATAATCAAATGGGAATCCTTCCCTCTGATTTTTCCCCTTGACCCAGTGAGGTACGAATGATGAAACAGAAACTTCTCCGTGTCGGCTGCGCCGCGCTCAGCCTCTCCATGGCGGCAGGACTGCTGGCATCCTGCTCGGTGCTGCCCCAGCCTTCTGCTCCGGCATCCCGCCCGGCCCAGCAGGAGCAGGACGCGCCCAAGAACTACGACGCCGCTTCCCTGAAGGACGGCAAACTGCGCATCCTGTACAGCTACAATGCACCGGGCGGCAATACCATCCTCTGCGGGGACACGGTGCTGCGCCAGTCCCCTATTACAGAGACTTCCTACCTGCTGACGGACCGCATCACCGGCGAGACGAACTACTACTTCTGCCAGTGGTCGGACAACTCCACCGCCAGCGGGCGGCGCTGCGGCCTGTTCGACAAGACCGGTGCGGAAGTGCTTTCGCTGGAAGCCCCTTATGACGCCGACCTTTCCGGCGGTCTGCTGATCCTGACGACCCCGACGAGTTTTGCTGATTCCCCCGTTCACGATCATGCGCCGGGCGATGTCCGGGTCCTTGACCTTGCCACCGGCGAAGAGCTGCCCGTGCCCGAAAACGCCTACACCTGCGTTGCGGCGGGCGACCGGCTGGCGTTCGGCATCTATGCCCCCGGTGACGCCGTGCCCGACGAGGAAAACGACGACCTCTACCAGTATTCCGCCGTGCAGATACAGGAGCGGGACGGCACTGTGGTCTACCGGAACGACCATGCCGCCGTCCTTTCGGTGACAGTTTCCAACGGGGACGCTTCCGCTCCGACGGACTGGCTGGAGATCGACACCTATTCCGATGACGGAATGTCTATTGAGCAGACCTCCCTGCTGAATGCCACCACCGGCGAGGAGCGGAGCGGCTTTGTCGTCTATCTGAGTGCCGGAGTGGCCAGCTTCCAGAGCGAAAACGGAACGTATCAGCTCGTTGACCTCACCAGCACCGGCCAGAGCGAGGTGCTCTGTGAGTTTGAGGATCCCATCAGCGCCTATGCCCCCGGCGTGGCCGTGACCTATCGGCAAGACCTTGGCGACTACGAGCTGCACGACCTGAACACCGGCGATGTGCTGGAAGTGCGCGACGAATCCCTCGGCACCGACACCCTCGCCGTCTACGCCAAGGACGGCACCCTCCGCGTCTATGACCAGAACACCGGTGCTGTCCTGACCGATACGGTGGTAGCGCCCATTGAGGGCTTACAGCGCACGGATCTGTATAACGTAGACGGCGGCTGGGTCTGGCTGCGCCAGTACGACAACGACGACCACGAGGTGACCACCGGCACCGTCTGCGGGCCGAACGGCACGAATAAGACCCTTGACCTCGACGCCATCAAAGCCCGCTACGGGGCCGACTTCCACGGCTACCTGTGGCCCGTCACCGCCGCCGGGGGTGAGTTCTATTTCTCCGTCTCCTACCAAGGCCCCGGCCAGAATTGGCTCTATGACCTCATCGACAGCACCGGCAACGTGGTCCTTGCCGGGCTGGGTTCCTGCAACGGCTACTACGCCAACACGGCCAATCCCCTGCCCGATGGCGTCTTCGTGGCGCGCAAAGGCTTCGAGTACGGCTGGATGGACCTCCACGGCCAGTGGGTCTACTGCCAGAACATCTTCTACTCCTCCGGCGACGACGCGGAGAATTACTACTTCTAAGGGAGGTATTTTTCATGAGACAGTCTAAGATTTCCCGCCGCTCTTTCCTGCTGGGTCTGGGGTTCCTTTCGTCCGCTGCGGTGCTGACCGCGTGCGGCGGGGGCAGCGCTTCCTCCAGCGAACCCGCCTCCTCTTCCCAGCCCGAAGAGCCCGCATCCTCGGCTTCCAGTGAGGTGCCCGCCGCGCCCATCCTCTCCGTGGATGAGTTCCCGGTCACCGACGGTTCCACAGCCTGTATCCCCCTCATTGCGCAGGTCATGGCCGACACCACCGGCATGGACTTGGAAACGGCCCAGAGCTGCGTGACCACCAACACGACTGCGTGGGCGTGGCGGAACCTCGGCCTGTACGGTGACAACGAGAACGGCACCAAGCTCATCATCGCGTATGAGGCCCCGGACTCGGTCAAGGAAGAACTGGCCGCAGACGGTGCCCCGCTGGACCAGAAAGCCCTCGGCCGGGATGCGCTGGTCTTCATCGTGAACGAGGAAAATCCGGTCCAGAGCCTGACCCAGCAGCAGCTCCGGGACATTTACGCCGGGAAGATCACCAACTGGAAGGAGGTCGGCGGCGCGGATGCTGAGATCGTCGCCTTCCAGCGCCGGGAGGACTCCGGCAGCCAGACCCTGTTCCAGAAGCTTCTGATCCAAGGCGGCGAGCTGATGGACGCCCCCACCGAGCTGGCCCCCGACATGATGGGCGAACTGGTGGACGACATCGCCGAGTACAACAACTCCGCCAACGCCATCGGATTTTCGGTCTACTACTACATCAGCGAGATGTACTCGAAGCCCGGTCTGCGGCTGCTTGCCGTGGACGGCGTGACGCCCTCCAACCACACCATCGCCGACCAGAGCTACCCGCTGTGCAACGAATTCTATGCCGCCATCCGGCAGGATTCCGCCGCCGACAGCCCGGAGCGCAAGGTCTACGATTGGCTCTCCACCGACGCGGGCCGCGCCTGTGTTGAGAAGTCTGGCTATGTGGCGGCCCAATAAATTCTTACAGTTTGTTCAGTTTGTTTGACTTCCCTCAGAATCTTTGCTACAATGAAGAAAAAGTTTGGGTATTTCCCCCAGATTTCTGATGTGAAGGAGAACCGATCATGCTCAAACCAGAGACTTCCCGCGTGGAGAGCCACGGCCGCACTGCCCTGAAGAACTACATCATTCAAGCGTCCACCCTGTTGGAGATCATACTTTCCGGGCTGGTGCTCATCGGGCTGCTGCTCACGATGATACCGCTGATCAAGTGGATGCCCGGCTTGCTGTTCGACGGCAACGATGTGGAGATCCGGTCGTTTCTGGAACGGGCGCTGGACATCGTCATCGGCATCGAGTTCATCAAGATGCTGGCCAAGCACAGCCCCGGCAGCAGCTTGGAGGTGCTGCTCTATGCCATCGCCCGCCACATGGTCGTCGGGCATGAATCCGCCATCGAGAACCTCCTCAGCGTCGGCGCTATCGCGCTGATCTTCATCGTCCGTAAATTTTTCTTCGTGCCCGCTTTCGGTGCCCACCTGCCGGACGGCCACCCTGCCCCCGACCTGACGCCAAACCAGAGCGGCATCCGCGCCGAGGAATTCCGTGAGCGGCTGCGCAAGCGCATCCACGCCGAGGATGTTTCCGACGACGAAGAAGATGAAGACCCCGAATACGAGGATATCGAGTAAACGCATACCACACAAAAAGGGAGCCTCCCGCAATGGGGAAGCTCCCTTTCTGTTTGCTGTTGAGCTTATGCGTTGGTCACGCCGCCCTCGACCACGAGCTCGTCCTCGTAATCCATGCCGTAGGTGTCCACAAGGGTCTCCTCGTAGTCCTTGTGGAAGAACTGCTCATCGGCCAGCGACTTGATCTCATCGTTGATCCAGTCCAGCAGGGTGGTGTTGCCCTTGCTGACGGCCGGAGCGATGGTGTCCTGACTGCCCAGCGAGGGGATGCCGACGGTATAGCCGGGGTTCTGCTTTGCGAAAGCGATGACCTCGGTGTTATCGTTGGCCCATGCCACACCGTTGCCGTTCTCCAGCGCGTTCTTAGCGGTAGCGTAGGAATCGTACTTCTGCAGGGGGATATCGGGGTAGTTCTTGACCAGATAGGTCTCGGCGGTGGTGCCGGAGATGACGATCATCTTGTCGTCGGCGTTCCAGTTGTCGAGGCTGGTGATCACCTTGCTGTCCGGCGAGATGACGCCCAGCGCAACGTTCATGTAAGGCAGCGCGAAATCGACTTCCTCGGCGCGCTCCGGGGTCACAGTGAAGTTGGCAAGGATGATGTCCACCTTGCCGGTCTGCAGGTACTCGATGCGGTTGGCCGCCTCGGTGGAGACGAAGTTCACCTCGACGCCCAGATCCTCGCCCAGACGGTTGGCGAAGTAGACATCGTAGCCCTGATACTCGCCGTTCTCGTCCACATAGCCGAACGGGTTCTTGTCGGAGAAGACGCCGATGTTCACGGTGCCGTCGGCCTTGATCTCGTCCAGTGTGCGGTAAACGGTATCGCCGCCCGCAGAAGCAGTGCTGCCGGAGGCTGCACCGGAAGCAGCGTTGGAGCTGGAGGAGCCGCACGCCGTCAGCACAGCAGCTGCGGACACAGCCCCCAGACCCAACAGGAAGGAACGGCGAGTGATCTTATTGGTTTTCATAATAGTTTCTCCTTTATAAAATCTTTCCCATACGATCTCAAACTGCACACCATTGCAGTTTCTAACACAAAAACAGGTGCGTAAGGCTGCACGAGGGGAGTTTTGCCCGCAAGTATCCGAGGTGGGGCCCCGCTTGCGGGGCGGGCATGGAATGCCCGTTGACTTGCGGGAAAAAGCTCCCGGAGATGCGGCCGGGGCAGTGCCTCTTACTTCACCGCATCGAACGTGAACGTATTCAGGAACTTCTTTGCCCGCTCGGTCTGGGGGTGGTCGAAGAACTGGGCCGGTGCAGCCTCTTCCACGATCCGCCCGCCGTCAAGGAACAGCACCCGGTTCGCCACGGCACGGGCAAACTGCATCTCGTGGGTGACGATGATCATCGTCTTCCCTTCCCGCGCCAAGTCCAGCATGACGTCCAGCACCTCGCGGACCATTTCGGGGTCGAGGGCGGCGGTCACTTCGTCAAAGAGCAGGATCTCCGGGTGCATACACAGTGCCCGCACAATGGCGACGCGCTGCTTCTGGCCGCCGGAAAGCTCCCGCGGGTAGCTCTTGGCCTTTTGCAGAAGGCCCACCCGGTCCAGCAGGGCTTCGGCCTCCTTCTGTACCTCGGTCTTCGGGCGCTTCTGCACCTTGGTCGGGGCCAACAGGATGTTGTCCAGCACGGTCAGGTGCGGGAAGAGCTCGTAGCTCTGAAACACCATGCCGATGCGCTGGCGCAGGGCCTGTAGGTTCTTGCCGCCGTAGGCGACGGTCTCGCCGCCCAACTGCACCCGGCCGCTCTGCACCGGCTCCAAGCCGTTCAGACAGCGCAGCAGCGTGCTTTTGCCGCAGCCGGAAGGCCCGACCACCACGATGACCTCGCCGGGTTTGACGGCGAAGCTGACATTTTCAAGGATGTTGGTATGACCATCATAGCTCTTCACCAGATGGTCTACGGTCAAAATCGGTTCTGCCATTTCCGGTCACTTCCATTTCTTTTCGAGGCAGCTCGCAAGCAAGTTGATGGGCCAGCACGCGAGGAAGTAAAGCATAAAGACGGTCAGATAGATGCCAAAGGCCGCGTTGGGGCTGGCCATGCGGTTGGCCTCGATGATCTGCTGGGAGACTTTCAGCACCTCCACCACGCCGATCATCAGCACAAGGCTGGTGGTCTTGATCATGCGGGTGATGAGGTTGATGGACAGCGGGATCAGCCGCCGCACCGTCTGCGGGATGATGACGTACCAATAAGTCTGCGCCCGGCTCATGCCCAGCGCTTCGCTGCTCTCGTACTGGTGCTTCGGGATGGCGATCAGCGCTCCACGCACAAGGTCGCTCATCTCCGCCGTGCCCCACAGCACAAAGACGATGATGGAGGCCGTCTCGCCGGGCAGGTCCCACCCGAAGGCGCGGGTCGTGCCGAAGTAGACAAGGAAGAGCAGCACCATCTGTGGCATGATCCGGATGATCTCCAGATAGACCCGGAGGATGGCTTTCAGGATGGGATTTTTGAAGGTCATCAGCACGCCCAGCAGGATGCCCAACGGCAAGCTGATAAGAACGGAGATGGCGCTGATCCGGAGCGCCACGCCGAGGCCGCCCAACAGGCGGAGCATGTTTTTGCCCTTGAACAGGACTTCAAGACCCAAATCCGGCATAGCGCACCCTCCTTTCCAGCCAACTGCCCAGCAGCGACACCGGCAGCAGGATGATGAGGTAAAACACCACCAGCAGGAACAGACACTCCGGCGTCTTGTAGTACAGGCCGATGAGATCCTTCGCCGTGAACATCAGGTCCATCAGGCTGACCGCGCTGAAAACACTGGTCTCTTTGAGCAGGAAGATGACGTTTGCCATGAAGGCCGGCATACTGGTGGACACCGCCTGCGGCAGGATGACGTAGCGCAGCGTCTGCAGACGGCTCATGCCAAGGCTGTAGGCGCTTTCGGTCTGGATGGGTTCAATGGCCTCCAAGCCGCTGCGGAACGCCTCCGCCATGTAGCTGCCGCCCAGAAATGCCAGACCCGCGATGCCGCAGATCTCGGCGTTGGTCTTGATGCCGACTTTCGGCAGACCATAGTAAATGAAGAACAGCTGCACCAGAAGCGGCGTGTTCCGGCTGAGCTGGATGTAAGCTCCTACGATCCGGCGAAGCATCGGAACTTTATCGTATTGGAGCACGGCACAGACAAGGCCGATGCCGATGGACCATAAAATGCCAATGACGCCCAGCCGCAGCGTGAGCCACGCGGCCTTTTCGTACTGCGGCAGATACTGCGCGATCACGTTCCAGTCCATTGCCGTCCCCTCCTTTTGTCAGAATTTCCGGTCCGCCGGGCCGGAGCAGCAGGTTTTTGCCTCGGTTTGTGCGCTCTCCCTTTTCCCCGGCTCGTTTCCCGTTGGCCGTATGATATACCCATTTTCCTAGAATGTCAATAGGTTTATAGGATTTTTTGGCATTTGAATTTTTTTGTTTTTGTAATGATACCTTATTTCGTTGATTTCAAGCCTTCCCGTTTCATCTAACCTGTGGAAATGTAGCAGTTTTGCACAAGAAAACAGAGAGAAAAGCATAAAAAAGCAGACCATCCAAAGATGGTCTGCAGGAAGGATTTGAACTTCGTCAAAGGACCCGGTGCGGACAGCCGCCCGGAGCCTTAAAACTCCAGCGCCGGGCTGATCTCATTTCGGCGCTGGGTCTGGACAACGCAGTCCTTATCGGGCACGACACCGGCGGCGCCGAGGGTGCTGAAAACGGTCTGCAATGCCAACTGTGGGGTGTTGTTCTCCTGCGAGAGGTGGCAGAGCGCGAACTTTTCGCAGCCCTCTTGGACGAGTTCCAGCAGCTTCGCCGAGCACTCGTCGTTGGAGAGGTGGCCCCGCTGGGACTCGATGCGGGAGCGTAAGTAGTAGGGATACGGGCCGCTGCGGAGCATGTGAAGGTCATAGTTGCTTTCCAGTGCAACGAGGTCACAGCCGGACAGCGCCTCGTGCACCGGCGGCGTCAGCACGCCAAGGTCGGTGGCGATGGTCATGGTCTTGCCGTCCGGGGTGTGGATGCGGTAGCCCACGCAGGGTACATCGTGGCTGGTGGGAAAGGCCGTAACGCCGAAATCGCCGATGTCCTCTTCCCCTCCGGAAAGGCTGCGCAGCTCGCAGGAGACGGGCACGATACCGTTGGCGTCCAGAAAATCCAGCGTCGCCGCCGCGCCGTAGACCGGCAGCGGATTCTTCTTGAGGAAGGTGGACAGCCCCTTGACGTGGTCGCTGTGCTCGTGGGTGACGAGGATGCCCGCGCAGTCCGAGATGTTCAGGTCCAGCGCCTTGAGGGCCGCACTCGTAGTGCGCACGCCTTTCCCCATGTCGATGATGAGATACCGCTCCCCGCAGCGCACCACGCTGCTGTTGCCGGAGGAACCGGAGTATAATGAGATGAATTCAGACATTGATCTCCTCATAAAAGCAGCCCACCGCGGGACCGCAGTAGGCTGCATGATTTATTTGTTACATCGCCGATTCCAGCGCGGCGGGCGCACGATCCACCTTGCAGATGTCGGCACCAAGGCCGCGCAGCTTCTCCACGATGTTCTCGTAGCCGCGCTCGATATGGCCGATCTCCTCGATCTCGCTGGTGCCGTCGGCCATCAGGGCCGCGACGACCATGGCCGCGCCGGCACGCAGGTCGGAAGCGCGGAGCGGGGCCGGAGTGAGCTTCTCCACGCCCTCGAAAACGGCCACCTGACCGTCCACCTGAACGTTCGCGCCCATCTTGCGCAGCTCGTCCACATAGCGGAAGCGGTTGTCCCAGACGCTCTCGGTGATGGTAGAGGTGCCCTTGGCCACGCTGAGCAGCACGCCCATCAGGGGCTGCATATCAGTCGGGAAGCCGGGGTGGGGCATGGTGTTGATCTTCAGGGGCAGGATATCGCCGGTGCGGCGGACGCGGACCGAGTCATCAAACTCCTCCACCTCGACACCTGCACGGCGGAGCTTTGCGGTGATGGGTTCCAGATGCTTCGGGGTGACGTTTTCGATGAGGACATCGCCTCCGGTGGCAGCGGCAGCCACCCTATAGCTGCCCCCCCCCCTCTGATCGGCGCTCATA
>OGQQ01002673.1_pt1 | contig 11145 bp, 9 predicted proteins | sample 1553281 | NCBI WGS metagenome assembly OGQQ01 (sample SAMEA2579937, study PRJEB22360) | human gut metagenome | biome: human gut; feature: human-associated habitat; material: faeces | place: Denmark | collected 2008/2010 | reverse complement strand
CCGTTTCTACCGGGAGCCGGAGGTCCATGATGCAGAAGGGATAGGTGTCGGCCTGTATCTTACCAGACGGATCATAGAGCTTCAGAACGGGTATGTGGATGTCCGGTCAGAGCCGGGAGAGGGCTCTGATTTTGGTGTATATCTTCCTTTGCAGCCGGGAATATAATCGTGTGTGGAGAGAAATCGTTGTCACAGTTTTGTGAGAATTTGGATCTGAGACTGGTTTGTGACTTTCGCATTCTACAATAAAGTCAAGGTCAGGAGACAGGATATGTAATCTGGCCGGACATGAAATGAGGAGGCGAAAAGAGTGGAAAACTGGATCGTAAAGACAAAAAATCTGAAAAAATATTATCAGCTTGGGAAAAACACGGTGAAAGCTCTGGATGGTGTGGATTTTTCCGTGGCGGAACGGGAGTTTGTAGCCATTATCGGAAAGTCCGGCAGTGGAAAAAGTACACTTCTTCATATGATCGGAGGACTGGACGAGCCCACTTCCGGGGAGGTGTACGTAGACGGACGCCGTCTTGCCGGGATGTCGAGAGAACAGCTGGCAATCTTTCGCCGGAGGAAGGTAGGCTTTGTTTTTCAGAGCTACAACCTGGTACCGGACCTGAATGTATATGAGAATGTTGTCCTTCCTATCGAACTGGACGGGCGCAGGATCGACCGGGAATTTGTGGATGACATTTTCTCGCTTTTGTCCCTGGAGGAAAAACGGGAGGCCCTTCCCGGCACACTCTCCGGAGGACAGCAGCAGCGGGTGGCGATTGCAAGAGCCATTGCCAGTAAACCTGCGATCGTTCTGGCCGATGAGCCCACCGGCAATCTGGACACAGCCACAAGCCATGATGTGATGGGACTTTTAAAGGTGGCGGCAAAGGAGTTTCAGCAGACGATCATCCTGATTACCCATGACAGCGACATTGCCCAGATGGCGGACCGGATCGTGCACATCGAGGATGGCAGGATCGTGAAGGCAGGTGATCGTTATGCTGGCTAATAACAATCAGAGTGTCATCCGCCGTATGGCAAAGCGTTCTCTTGTGAGCAACAAAAGAAGGACCATCATCATGGCTCTGGCAGTGGCCTTGTCTGCCTTTATGCTTTTTTCTGTCTTCACGGTGGGCATCACTTATTTTAAAATGTACCGGCTGCAGAATATCCGTCTGAGCGGAGGCGATTTTGATGCGATCATGTACGGTATGACAGAGGAGCAGAAGAAAAAATGTGAAGAGAATCCGGACATCGATCAGATCGGCATTGCTGCCGTGGCCGGTTCGGTTCTCTCTACGGATTATGATAACACGGCAAACGTGGGATGCGTGTGGCTGGACGAGGTGTACTGGAATGATATCATGACGCCGGCCAGAGAGTGGGTGAAGGGGACTTACCCACAGGAGGAAAACGAGGTCATGGTGACCAAGGAAGCGCTGGAAAGCTGCGGATTCGAAGAGCTGGGGCTTGGCATTGGCGATACCTTCCGGGCTCTCTGGCAGGACGCACTGGGAAACCAGAGCCAGCGGGAATTTAAGATTTCCGGCATCTGGGAAGGCTATGGGACGAAAAATGTATTTTATGTGTCCAGAGCCTTTTATGATCAGTGCGGCTATGAGCTTTCAGAGGTGGCTTCCGGCCGTTATTTTATGACCTTTCACAAGGATTTCTGGACACAGGAGGAGCAGGAGACCTTTATCGACAGTATGAATCTGGAAAAGCAGCAGAGCCTTTTCTTTTCGGTAGAGGCCGGGTATTCCATTCCGATCGTCCTGGGACTTGCCGGCATCGCTCTTGTCACCTGCCTGTGTGCCTATCTTCTGATCTACAATATCCTGTACCTGTCAGTGGCAGGAAATGTCCGGTATTACGGACTTCTTCAGACCATCGGCATGACAGGACGCCAGATTGGCACACTGATGAGGCGGCAGACTGTGATCATCGGAGGAATCGGGATCAGTGCAGGACTGATTTTTGGGACAGGAGTATCCTTTTTCCTGATTCCTTCTATTGTCCGGTTCCTGGGAGTGCGGGCAGAAGAAGCAGGTCCCATAGAGATCACCTTTCACCCGGCTGTGTTTGCGCTGACCATATTTCTTACAGGCCTGACGGTATGGATCGGCAGCAGGAAACCCGCCAGGCTGGCTGTGTCTGTCTCCCCTATGGAGGCAGCAGGTTACCGCCCGGTGTACGGCGGAAAAAGCGTGCGAAAGACCGGGAAGGGGAAGCTTTTATGGCGGATGGCCCTGCAGCAGTTCACGAAGGATAAGAAAAAGTCAGCGGTCATCGTCCTGTCGCTGGCAGCGGGATTTTCCGTGTTTCTCTGTCTGGTAACGCTGATCCAGAGTCAGGGGCCCAGGACCTATGTTTCAAACTTTATGGATCAGGACATGGAGATTGAAAATGACACGATGTCGAGGGCGGATAACCGGCAGTGGAAAAATATCCTGGATGAGGATTTCCTGAAGCAGCTGTCCGATACAGAAGGGGTAGACCGGGTGAGCCCGGTGCTGGCGGCCCAGATCACTGTGCCCTGGGAGCCGGATTTCGCAGACATGTGGATGCAGGAGTTTTACGCTACGTGGATGTATGTCCCATATGAAGATGAGATTAAGGAATATAAGGAGCATCCAGAAAACTTCGGCTCCTTCCTGGTGGGAATTACGGAGTCTGACTTTGACTATCTGGCGGAATTTGTGGATACAGAGCTTGATAAGGAGGATTTCCTGGCAGGAAAGACCTGCGTCCTGTACCGGGACAGCCTGGAGTTCACCGATGCGGATGTGAGAGGAAAGACCGTGACCTGCGGGGAATACCCGGTGGAAGGCCTTGCCGGGGAGCCGGACGCCGTTTTGAAACCGGAGGCTCTTTCCAATACCAGGAGCTTTGAGATTGCGGGCCTTACGGATGAACGGTATTTTACAGGCCCCATGTCGGGATATCCGCCTATAGTTATCGTAAGCGACCAGGCGGTGCGGGAGTTTACAGATCAGTGCTACGTGTCCAAGGCGGCGGTGCAGTATGCGGAGAGCTACGATGAAGAGACGGAGAGCGCTGTCCTGGCCCTCATGGACGAGAGTCCGGACGCCAGAGATTTTTCCTATACCTCCAAGATCGATGAGGCAAAGAACGTAAAAAAGGCCCAGGGCAATATGATGGAGGTAGGCATCGGCGTGGCCGCCATCCTGGCTTTTATTGGTATTCTTAATTATATCAATACTGTGATCGGTAGTATCCAGAGCAGGGGAAGAGAGCTGGCCTCTCTGGAGAGTATCGGCATGACCGAGCGGCAGATCCGGCGGATGCTGGTGCTGGAAGGGCTTCTGACAGCAGCGGGTTCCCTGCTTTTGGTAGGGACTTTGGGGCTGGCTGTCACTTACGGAATCTACCAGTCCATGAATTATATGGGAGCGGAGTTTTACGTGCCTTTCTGGCCTGTGGCTGTGATGACGGTTCTTATGATCCTGATCTGTGTGCTGATCCCGCTGGCCGTGCGGCGGGTCCTGGTGCGGGATGGCAGCATTGTGGAGCGCATCCGGGCTGTAGAATAATGATTTTTCTTGCATGCAGCAGCAATAGAAGGTAGACTGTATATTAAAGAAGAAAAACGGGAAAAGAGCTGTAAAGAGGGGGAAGTCTATGAGGATCTGGATGGAGGAGCGTGCGGAGGAGAAGGATCATTTTGCAGCGGAGTCACCCTGTCTATCATTGGGCTGACAGCCGCGGCCATTGCCGTGCCCTGCGGAATTGCCGTACTGACATTGATCTTGGACGGGCCAGTGAAAGAAATCTCCATGGCTGCCTGCCTGGGGGCAGTGGCGCTGGTCATATTCCTTGCAAGGAAGATCGGCAGCAAGGTCCATCAATACTGCACAGTGTTCTGTCAGGACGACGAAGGACGGTTTTTTGCAGTGGATGTCCGGAAATATGTCGGCTGTGGCAGAGGTGTAATAGGATTTATACAGATGCTTTCCCAGATGCAGAAAGTAAAGAAAAACATGAAAGAGAACCATATCCTGGAGCGGTATATGCGTCAGGAACCCAGTCTTATTGGGGTAGAGACGCAGATTCTTTCGGTGGACAGGATGAAAATGACGGGCAGCGGATACCGGGTGAGGTGCCGGGTAGAGTATCCGAATAAGAAACGGGGAAAGCGGACATACCTGCTTGTGAGAGGGTATGAGAATGAGGCAGAGCTGGTGGCGGCTTTTGAGCGGCGGATGAAGAAAAATTTAATCTAAATATGACTGGAGATTGGAAGTCTGGTTTTTTGGACTCTCTTTTTGTTAAACTACGGTTAACAAGAAGAGAGTTTTCCGTTGTAAAAAGGAGTGATGATATAGGGGGATATAGGATAAGTGGAAAGTGAAAATAAACAGGTGTTCTTGTCTTTTGTTTGTAGCAATGTTAAAATAAAACATACCTTTCCGATTGTTAAAAACAGTATTAAAAATAGACAATATTCATTTAATATATAATTATGAGGAGTGAAGAAAACAGATGAATTTGGTTTCCTTATTTTCTGGATGTGGGGGTATGGACATAGGATTTGAGGGGGATTTTTTCTGCCTAAAAAATCTATCAATTTATTTGTGTATCCAGAATGGGTAGAAATTGAAAAAAACCGTCATAGAGATTATGAAGTTAATCAAACGCTTTGTTTTATGGGGTGGACTGTTTTAAGATTTTGGGGGAAAGAGATATTATCTCAAACAGACGAATGTGTCAGGGTTATAGAAGAGACGATATTTGAAATTAAACTGGCTGAATTTGACAATAGCTATGAGACAGAGGAATAAGTGAAGATAAAATTTAAAGGTTATAAGAATATTAAGTTTAAGTGATTTGTCATAGAAAATCAAGGTAGAAGTAAGCTGTTGGAGGAGAGATATGTTTCATAAAAAAAGGATAATGATGTCGGCTTATAATCCGGAGACACATATCCCGGTCATTCGCTGTAGTATCTGCAATGGAGAGCAGGTGGCCGGTTTTCAGGAAATCACGACAGGTAAATTTACAGACATTTGTCTGATCAAAGATGAGAAAGATTTGATAACCTTTCGAAATGAATACGGAATCAGAGACGGACAGGAGATAAAAAAGATTTATTGAGAAATGCCGGGGTGAAGAAAAGGAGATGAAAGCCATGGCCTTGGAAAATGGAGAATGGATTCTGCACGGCGCAGACTGGGACAGTCCGGACCGCATCCGTTCCTGGCAGGAGTTAATAGAATATGTAGATGCGGTCGGCTTTTTGCCCCTCTTTAAAAATGAAGTGGAGGGATTTTCTGTGGAGGAAAAGACGTCGCCGCTCTTTTGGTGGACTGGCGACCCGAAGCAGGATCCCTGGGAGTGGCGGGCTATTATTGCCAGGAGTGAAAAAGTAGCCTATGGGAAGTTTTTTAATAAAAAAGCCGGGTTCATTTCGCTCCGGTGGTTCCCTTATTTTGCCAATTACCGGCGGGATGGATATGATTTCGACGCCAGGTGGGAAGACGGGCTTTCAGGATATCGGAGTAAAAAAATCATGGATCTTTTTGAGGTGCGTAAAGAGTATCCATCCTATGAACTGAAGAAAGATGCCGGCTTTGGCAAAGGCGGCGAGAAAAATTTCAGCGGTGTCGTGACAGAGCTTCAGATGCAGACCTATCTGGTGACCAGGGATTTCAGGCAGAAGAGAAATCGAAAAGGACAGGCCTACGGAATGGCGGTTTCTGTGTATGCCACGCCGGAAGAACTCTGGGGATATGAGCTGGTGTCCGGGGCGTATCGGGAGTCTCCGGAAGAGTCAGGAAAAAGAATCCTGGAGCAGGTAAAAACATTTTATCCGGAAGCTGCTGATAAACAGATCCGGAAAGTGTGTAAATAAATCATCGGGAGGGAATAGCCATGAAAATGAAGATCAGGAATAAGGCGGCATTTACAGATGCCGAGACCGGTTTAGAACGGGATAACCGCAGGATTTCGTATGAGGCGGCGCTGGAGGGGATCGTGCTCCTGGAAAATGATGGGACCCTGCCGCTTAAGCCGGGAAAGATTGCATTGTACGGTGCAGGTGCGGGGATGACGATCAAAGGAGGAACCGGATCCGGAGAAGTACGGGAACGGCATGTGGTCTCTATTTTAGAGGGAATGGAAAAGGCCGGGTTTACGGTAACGACCAGGAGATGGATCGAAGAGTACGCAAAACGTTACCAGGAAGGTGAAAAGGAATATGCGGCAGAGTTCCAGCGCAAGCTTCTGAAACCATGGAAGCTGGACATGATCAATTTTATAAGCAGCCCGTATCAGTATCCCTCCAGCCAGCCGGTTACGGAACAAGATGTGAAAGATTCTGATACAGACACCTGTATTTATGTGGTCGCACGGCAGGCGGGAGAAGGCACAGACAGGAGCCTTGGTGAAAAAGGATACCGGCTTTCGGATGAGGAAAAGGCGGGGCTGGCCATGTGCGCTGCCAATTACAGGAAAATGATCGTTGTGGTCAATGTGGGATCCGTATTTGATATGAGCTTTCTGGAGGAGATCCCGGGAATTAATGCCGTGGTCTATTATTCGCAGCAGGGAATGATGGGAGGCAGTGCTTTTGCGGATCTGGTCTGTGGGAAGACATCGCCTTCCGGAAAGACGAGCGATACCTGGCCGAAAAATTACGAAGATATTCCAGGAGCCATGGACTACAGTTATCTGAATGGCAATACGGATGAAGAATATTACCGGGAAGGCATTTACGTGGGATACCGGTATTTTGACACTTATGGAGTGGAACCCAGATATCCTTTTGGACATGGATTATCATATACCACATTTTCTGTGGAGAAGAAATCCGTGGAGCTTAGCGGAAGTGAGGTCAGAGTGTGTGCCCGGGTAACAAATACGGGAAAAGTATATGCCGGAAAGGAAACCCTTCAGCTGTATGTAAGCTGCCCGCAGACAGGAATGAATAAGGAATATCAGAGGCTGGCCGCATTTGCAAAAACCGGAGAACTGCAGCCAGGAGAGAGCCAGGAGCTTACGCTTGTGTTTGACCTAAGAGATCTGACATCCTATAGAGAAGAAGATGGTTCCTATGTGCTGGAAGCAGGGGACTATGTGCTGAAGCTTGGAACGTCCAGCCGTAATACAACCCCGGCAGCTGTGATGGAGGCAAGAAAAGAGATCACGGCGGCAGTTTGCAGGAATATCTGCAGAGGGGAGCATGCGGTCAGAGAGATTGAGCCTCCGATGAATATGGATACCTGTGAATATCAGGACGGAGAATTAGAACGATATATTATAGAAGATGACGCGGTGGAGACGGTTACGTATTCCTATGAAGAAAAGGCAGATGCGCTGTTCCCATATACCCGAAAGCTTCTGGAAAAACTCACAGGAGAAGAGTTGTGCGACCTGGTGTCAGGTGACGGCGGATCCGGCGGGAATAAATTCTTTGAGGCTCCGGGAGTAGCCGGGTGTACCACATCGGCCCTGCAGAAGAAGGGGATTCCGAATATCTGTATGGCTGACGGACCGGCGGGATTGCGGCTTCAGAAAGTCTCGGCAGTCACAAGGAGAGGAACGGTAAAAGGTACAGAACCCAATGTTTCTGTCATGGGGGGTTTGCCGGGACCAGTGAAGAAAGTGATGCTTGGAAATCCGGAGCGGCAGCCCTGTGTCTATCAGTTTACCACCTCTTTTCCGGTGGGAACTGCATTGGCGCAGACATGGAATACGGAATTGATCGAAAGGGTGGGAGAAGCAGTCGGAAAAGAAATGGAAGCCTACGGGATCACCTATTGGCTTGCTCCAGGTATGAACATACACAGAAATCCTCTGTGTGGAAGGAACTTTGAATATTTCTCCGAGGATCCGCTGCTCACCGGAAAGATGGCGGCGGCCATGAGCAGAGGGGTTCAGACAAGGAAGGGCTGCTTTGTGACGGTCAAGCATTTCTGCTGCAATAACCAGGAGGAGAACCGGAACCGCATGAACGCAAATGTAAATGAAAGGGCTTTGCGGGAAATTTATCTTAAGGGCTTCGAGATTGCGGTAAGAGAAGGGCATCCCGGAGCGGTGATGACCAGCTACAACAAGGTAAACGGGACTTATGCCAATAATAGTATGGACCTGGTGACCCATGTCCTGCGGGACGAGTGGGGCTTTGACGGCCTGGTAATGACGGATTGGTATGCGACTGGAAAGGGTCTGGGAAGCCATGTGAAAGCAATTGAAGCAGGGAATGATCTTCTGATGCCTGGCGGGAAAAAGGCAGCACGGGAATTAAAGAAGGCTCTGGAGGAAGGCATACTTGAGGAAGAAGATTTAAAACGCTGTGCCGGAAGAGTGCTCCAGGGGATTATGAGCTCCAGGATCTACCAGGCTTATCGGAGACTAAAAAAAGAAGAGGCGTGATTACGCCTCTTCTGTAAATTCATCTTTTCCAACTCCGCAGATCGGGCATACCCAATCCTCCGGGAGATCTTCAAAAGCAGTTCCAGGAGCGATTCCGTTATCCGGATCACCAACTTCTGGATCATATACATATCCACATGGTTCACATACATATTTTTTCATGATGATATCCTCCTATCATTATTAGATTCGCTTGTATTATAACAACTCTACCGGAGGTTTGTAAAGCCTGTTTGCGTGAAAGAGTCCGGGTTGGGAAAAAAAGGAAGGAAAGAGGCAGGAATATGGATTTTTACCAGAGAGCCAGGATCGTATGTGAAAACATCCCGGAAGGGAGGGTGGCAACCTACGGTCAGATTGCGCTTTTGTGCGGGAAACCGAAAAATGCAAGACAGGTAGGGTATGCACTGAATAAAGGTCGCCTGGGAGAGGTGCCGGCCTGGCGGATCCTGGGAAGCAGCGGGCGTCTAAGCGGCGCAGCTTCTTTTGAAACCTATGATATGCAGAAGCTTCTTCTGGAGGCGGAAGGAGTGGAAGTCCGACAGACAGAAAAAGGATGGAAAACTGACTTGAAAAAATACGGCTGGAGGAATACGATGGAAGAAGCGGAAGCGTTTCGCAGGATATTTGAAGAAAAGAATATATGATAAAGGAGAACAATTATGGCAGAAATTACGTATCGCAGACCGGAAGTGTCTGATGCAAAAAACATTGTGGATTTTTATAATTATGTAGGCGGCGAGACCAGCTATCTGAGCTTTGAAAAGGATGAGTATCCGCTGGATGTGGCGGCACAGGAGGCTGCAATCAGGGAACTGGAAGGGAATGACAATAATATCATGCTTCTTGCTATGGACGGGGAAGAGATCGCAGGGATTGCGACCATCAGCTCTACACATAAGATCAAAGCAAGACACGATGGCGAGCTGGGGATCGTTGTAGCAAAAAAATACCAGGGACAGGGAATCGGTACAACACTGATCAAAAAGCTGATCGACTGGGCGAGAGGCAATGGTGTGACCACCAGGATCAGCCTGGACACCAGGGCAGACAATGTGATGGCGGTGTCTCTGTATCTGAAGCTTGGATTTCAGGTGGAAGGCTGCCGGAAAAACTCCACATTGCTCAATGGGGAGTATTATGATCTGTACATTATGGGAATGATGTTATAGCTAGGATTTTACATAGATTTAACAAAAAGAACGTAGCTGTATCTGTGTAAGTTTAGTACACTAAATATAATGAAGACTTAAGACCGGCCCTGGCCGGTCTTAAGCCGGCATATGAATGATGAAATATATTGGGAAGAGCAGGTGTACAAATGAATAATAGCGTGTATATGAACAGGGAACTGTCCTGGCTGAAGTTTAATGAACGGGTATTGGAGGAAGCGGAAAGTAGAAGTGTGCCGTTGTGCGAACGATTGTCTTTTGCCTCTATCTATCAGACGAACCTGGACGAATTTTTTATGGTCAGAGTGGGGTCTCTTGTGGATCAGATGATGCTGTCAAAGGATCTTAGAGATAATAAGACAAAGATGACTGCAAAAGAGCAGATTATGGCAATCCTTTCTCAGGTCACAAAGCTGAACCGCAGGAAAGATGCAGTATATGCGGAACTGATGGAAGAAATAGAGAAGCAGGGAATTAAGCTGGTCAATTTCCAGAAGATCGGGAGAAAGGGAAGCGAATATCTGGAACGGTATTTTGATTCAGAGATCGCACCGCTGATCTCCCCGACTGTAGTGGGAAAACGGCAGCCATTCCCATTTATCCGGAACCGGGAAATATATGCAGTGGTAGTGCTGCAGCGTAAGAACGGAAAAGAAAAGCTGGGTCTGATTCCCTGTGGAAGCGGAGTGTTCCCGCGGCTTATTGAAGTGCCGGGACAGGAGGGAACTTACATGCTATCCGAAGAACTGATCCTTCATTTTATTCCAAAGGTGTTCCCGGGATATTTTGTAAAAGCAAAATCTTTGATCCGGGTGACCAGGAATGCGGACATTGATGCGGACGCTCTTTATGATGAGGATCTGGATTACCGTGAATTCATGGTGAAGGTTATTAAAAAGAGAAAACGTCTGGCTCCGGTGCGTCTGGAGCTGTCACGGGAGCTTGACGGGGATATTGTAGATGTTCTCTGCGAATATCTGGAAGTGAGTAAAAAGTATGTGTTCCGTGGAGAAAGTCCGCTGGATCTTTCTTTTGTATTCCAGATTCAGGATATGCTGCGGCATGTGCCGGAATTGTTCTATGAAAAACGGGTTCCGCAGAAATCTCCGCAGTTCCGGAGCGGGGTGCCCATCCTGCAGCAGATCGAGGAAGGGGACAAACTCCTTTCCTATCCGTTTGAAAGCATCCGTCCCTTCCTGGACATGCTTAGGGAGGCGGCAAACGATGACAGTGTAGTTTCTATCAAGATGACATTGTACCGTGTTGCGAGACAGAGCAAGGTGGTGGAAGCGCTGATCGAGGCTGCGGAAAACGGAAAGGAAGTACTGGTGCTGGTAGAACTGAAGGCCCGGTTTGATGAAGAAAATAATATTGAGTGGTCAAGGCGTCTGGAGGATGCGGGATGTCATGTGATCTACGGGCTGGACGGCTATAAAGTTCATTCCAAGCTTTGTCTTATTACCAGGAAAAAAGAAGGACAGATCGAGTATATTACTCAGATCGGCACAGGAAATTATAACGAAAAAACAGCAAGGCTCTATACGGATCTCTCTGTCATGACCTGCGATTCTAAAATCGGGCAGGA
>OGQQ01002672.1_pt1 | contig 11145 bp, 8 predicted proteins | sample 1553281 | NCBI WGS metagenome assembly OGQQ01 (sample SAMEA2579937, study PRJEB22360) | human gut metagenome | biome: human gut; feature: human-associated habitat; material: faeces | place: Denmark | collected 2008/2010 | reverse complement strand
GGCTTGTCGCCGAAGCGCAAGTGCGAGGCCGTGTAGCCGCCCGATTTCTTCGAGTCGTACGCGAAGTAGGCCTGGCAGTATTTGTCGGTCGTGTTGCCGATGATCTTGATCGAGTTCTTGTTGGCGCCCACCGTGCCGTCGGCGCCCAAGCCGATGAAGCGGGCCTCGAACGTGTCGGCGTTGTCGAGATGCAGCTCCGGTCCTACGGGCAGAGAGGTGAAAGTCACGTCGTCGACGATGCCCACCGTGAAGTGGTCCTTCGGCTCGTTGGCCTTCAGGTTCTCGTAGACGGCCAGCATCTGGGCCGGGGTCGTGTCCTTCGACGAAAGACCGTAGCGTCCGCCGACAATCAGCGGGGCGTTTTCGCGGCCGTAGAATACCTCCTTGATATCCAAATACAGCGGCTCGCCGTTGGCTCCGGGTTCTTTCGTGCGGTCGAGCACGCAGATTCTCTTGACCGAAGCGGGCAGCACGTCGAACAGGTACTTCGGCGAGAACGGACGGTAGAGGTGAACGGTGACGAGACCTGCCTTTTCGCCCTTGCTGCGCATGTAATCGATCGTTTCCTTGATCGTTTCGTTCACGGAGCCCATGGCTACGATGACGTTTTCGGCATCCGGGTCGCCGTAGTAGGTGAACGGCTTGTACTCGCGTCCGGTGATCGCGCTGATCTGCTTCATCGCGTCGGCCACCATGTCGGGTATGGCGTTGTAGAACTTGTTCGAGGCCTCGCGGGTCTGGAAGTAGATGTCGGAGTTCTGAGCCGTACCGCGCGTGACGGGGTTCTCCGGATTGAGCGCGCGCTTGCGGAAAGCGTCCAGCGCTTTACGGTCGAGCAGGCCTGCGAGCGCTTGCTCGTCGATCATCTCGATTTTCTGAATTTCGTGCGAGGTGCGGAATCCGTCGAAGAAGTGCAGGAACGGAACGCGCGAGCGGATCGCCACCAGATGGGCGACGCCGGCCAGGTCCATCACTTCCTGTACGCTGCTCGTCGCCAGCATGGCGAAACCGGTCTGGCGGGTGGCCATCACGTCCTGATGGTCGCCGAAGATCGACAGCGACTGCGCGGCCAGCGCGCGGGCCGAAACGTGGAAGACGCCCGGCAGCAGCTCGCCCGAAATCTTGTACATATTGGGGATCATCAGCAGCAGACCCTGCGACGCGGTGAACGTCGAGGTCAGGGCGCCGCTCTGCAGCGAACCGTGCACGGCGCCCGCGGCGCCCGCCTCCGACTGCATCTCGACGACCTTCACGGTCTCGCCGAAGATATTCCTGCGCCCCTGCGCGGCCCACTCGTCCACGAGTTCGGCCATCGTCGATGACGGCGTGATGGGATAGATCGCCGCAACCTCCGAGAACATGTAAGCCACATGAGCCGCAGCGTAGTTTCCATCACACGTGATGAATTTCTTTTCTGCCATTTTTCCGAGTTTTAGATAATATTCGTGTGTTATGACGGCCTTCCGGCCGCTGTCCTGCGGGACAGCGCTGCAAAGATAAAAAATTCGGCGCAAAAAACAGCCCGGTTTCCGTCCGAAAAATTGTAAAAAAACACGTTTTCGGGTGTTATCCGAATAACAGCCGCATTGTTATTCGGATAACAGAAACACGCATAGAATCACGGGGTTGCGAAAAGGGACTTTCCGACAGCGGATTACCCGCAACGCTCCCGCGCGGCGCGGCGGAATGCGGCAAAGGAGGGTGCGGCACAGCAAGGTGCGGCAGGGTGCGGCGGAACTCGGCGGAGTACGGCAGGACGGCGCGACACAGAAAGTGCGGCGGGACACGGTGATGGACGGCGCGGCGGAGCGCGAAAGACCCGGAGACGCAGGAACGGCCGCATCACGGTCCGAACACAGGCTCCCCCGAAGACCCGGAAGCCCGGCCGCCCCGACCGGACATTTCTCCGGAAACTCCGCACGAACTCCCTCCTCCGGACGGAACCGTGCGGAACGAAGGGTCCCCGACGACGGCTGCGGAAATAAATTTGACATTGCACGCTCCTTGCACTATCTTTGCCGTATGATCGCATACGAACGAACGACACTCGCCAACGGCCTGACCGTGGCGGTGAACCGCGACCGGGCCTCGAAGCTCGCCGCGGTGAACATCCTCTACAAGGTCGGGGCGCGCAACGAAAACCCCGCACGCACGGGATTCGCCCACCTGTTCGAGCACCTCATGTTCCGCGGCACGCGCGAAGTGCCGAACTTCGACCTGCCGGTGCAGATGGCCTCGGGCGACAACAACGCCTTCACGAACAACGACTACACGGACTTCTACATCACACTCCCGAAGGACAATCTCGAAACGGCACTCTGGCTCGAAAGCGACCGCATGGAAGGGCTGGAGATCACCCCCGAGAAGCTCGCCGCCGAGAAGAAGGTGGTCATCGAGGAGTTCCGCCAGCGCTACCTCAACCAGCCCTACGGCGACCAACCAATGCTGCTGCGGGCGCTGGCCTACAAGGTCCACCCCTACCGCTGGGCGGCCATCGGACTGACGACGGAGCACATCGCCTCCGCATCGCCGGACGATGTCGGGGAGTTCTACCGCACCCACTACCACCCGTCGAACGCCATCCTGTCGATCTCGGCGGACATGGAGGAGGAGCGGATGCTGGAGCTGGCCGAAAAATGGTTCGGAGGGCTGCCGGACACGCCCCGCCCCGCCGCACCGATTCCGCAGGAGCCGCCGCAGGAAGCCCCGCGGCGCGAGGAGGTAGAACGCGACGTGCCGGCCACGACGGTCACCGTGGCCTACCGCATGGGGACACGCACCTCGCCCGACTTCTATACGGCCGACCTGGTTTCGGACCTCCTGTCGGGCGGCGACTCCGGGCGGCTGTACCGCCACCTGGTCAAGGAACGGCGGCTGCTTTCGAGCGTCAATGCCTACGTGACGGGAGACCTGGACCCGGGGTTGTTCGTCTTCACGGGACAGTTGCTGCCGGGCGTGGCTCCCGAAGCGGCCGAAGCGGCCTTCCGCGAGGAGATCGAGGCGCTCCGAACCGCCCCCATATCGCAGTACGAGACCGAAAAGGTCAAGAACAAATTCGAGGCGAACACGCTGTTCGGCGAGCTGAACGTGATGAACAAGGCCATGAACCTCGGCTTCTACGAAATGCTGGGCGACCTGCCGCTCATCAACGGAGAGGTGGCGCGTTACCGCGCCGTCTCGGACGAGGACATCCGCGCCTTCTGCCGCAGCACGCTCCGGCCCGAAAACGCCTCCACTCTCATCTACAAAGCGCGCAAATGACACGACAACCCCGCATAACGCACTCCGAAGTCGAGGTTCCCGCAGCGGCGGAGATCCTCCTCGGAAACGGCATCCGCCTCTACACGCTCGCCTCGGAGGATTTCGAGGTGCTGCGCATCTCGTTCGTATTCCGCGCCGGATCGGCCGTGCAGCGCACGCCCTTCTCGGCCTCGGCCACCGCGAACCTGCTCGCGGAGGGGTCGCCGGAGATGACGGCCGCCGAGATCGCCGAACGGCTGGACTACTACGGCTCGTGGTACGACGTGAACATCGACCGCGACTACGCCTACGTCAATTTCGCCACCCTCTCGAAATTCTTCGCCGAGACGCTCGCCGTGGCCGAACACATCCTGCTGTGCCCCGCCTTTCCCGAGGAGGAGCTGCGCACCTACTGCGCCAAGCGGAAGCAGCGGCTGGCCATCGACCGCACGAAGGTGGACGTCGAGGCGCGCGAAGCCTTCGCCCGGGCCCTGTTCGGGCCGCAGCACCCCTACGGCACGTCGTACGACGAGGCGGAGTACGACCGTCTGACGCGCGCCGACGTGGTGGAGTTCCACCGCCGCCGCTATACGGCGGAGAACTGCTTCGTGGTATGCAGCGGCCGGATCGGCGAGCGGGAGCGGCAGGCCGTAGCGGCCCTGGCCGAACGGATTCCTCACGGCGGAGCTACGGTCCCGGCAGCGTTTCCCGCCCCGGTCACCGAACACGAAGCGTTCGTCGGACACCCCGGCGCCGTGCAGTCGTCGCTGCGGATCGGACGGCTGCTCTTTCCGCGCCAGCACCCCGATTTCCTGGGGATGCAGGTCGTGGCCACGGCGCTGGGCGGCTACTTCGGCTCGCGGCTGATGCGGAACCTGCGCGAGGAGCACGGATACACCTACGGCGTGGTGGCCGCGATGGTCAATTTCGAACGCGAAGGCTACTTCGCCGTGGCCACGCAGGTCGGAACCGACGTGACGCGCGCGGCCCTGCAAGCGATCTACGACGAGATCGAACGGCTGCGCACGGAGCCGATGCCCGCCGAGGAGCTGGAGATCGTGAAGAACATGATGACGGGCGAGATGATGCGCATACTCGACGGACCGTTCGGCATTGCGGACGTGACGATCGAAAACATCCTCTGCGGCACGGACAACGCCTCGATCGGCGAGAACATCCGCCGCATCCGCGCCATGACGCCCGCCGACGTGCAACGCCTCGCACAACGCTACCTCGCCTGCGAGGAGCTGGTGACGGCGGTGGCCGGCGCGGCGGATCCGCGGCAGGCATAAAACGACCGGCACAGGACGGTCCGGGCGCAGGAAGTCCGGACACAGGAAGCCCGGCGCATTCCGTCAGGCGCGGTGTTCGGCGACCCAGTTCGTCAGGGCGACGAAATCGGCGACCGAAAGCTGCTCGGCACGGCGGGTGAAGAACGGATGTTCGGCGCCGCCGAAATCCCCGAAAGCCGCCCGGAGCGCATTGCGGATCATCTTGCGCCGCTGGCCGAAGGCGGCCTTCACGACGCGGACGAACAGCGCCTCGTCGCACGCGAGACGCCGCGTGGCGTTGCGGCGCAGGCGGATGACGGCGCTCTTGACCTTCGGGGGCGGGCTGAACACCGTCTCGCTGACGGTGAAGAGGTATTCGATGTCGTACCACGCCTGCAGAAGCACCGAGAGGATGCCGTACTCCTTCGATCCGGGCCCCTCGGCGATCCGTACGGCGACCTCCCGCTGGACCATGCCGACGCACTCGGGAACCAGGTCGCGGTACTCGAGCACCCTGAAGAAGATCTGCGACGAAATGTTGTAGGGGAAGTTGCCGATGATCCGCAGCCCGCGGGGGAAACGCGCACGCAGGTCCATCTTCAGAAAATCGCCCTCGATAAGCCGCGGGGCGAACTCCGGGTAGTGCGCATGAAGATAAGCGACGCTTTCGGCGTCGATCTCCGCGCCCCAGGTCACAAGGTCCGTGCGGCGCAACAGGAACTGCGTCAGCACTCCCATACCGCACCCCACCTCGAGCACGTCGCACGCCTTCGCGGCCGTGTCTGCGGCCGGGACATCCGCCCCGGTCGCCCCGGCACACGGTACGGCATGCTCCGAAGCCGCCGGCCCCGGAGCGGCCGTTTCCGAAAACGCCGCATCCGGAACTCCGGTCCCCGGAGCGGCCGGATGCAGGCGGATCGCACCGCCCGACAGGGCGTCGCAGATCTTGCGCGCGATATTGAGGTCCGTCAGGAAATGCTGTCCCAACGCCTTCTTGGCTCTTACTTCCGTCATAGTGCCGCAAAGATAGCAATTCCCGCAGGGAAGCGCAACAGCACGCGCCGAAAAGCGGCCCGGAGACAAGAAAGAGACCGGAGACGCCCGGTCATCGCTTCGAACGGCGGAGGCGGCGCTTCTCGCGCAGCTCCTCCTCGCGCTGCTCCCGGCGCAGCCGCCGCTGCGTCAGGCGGAACGTGTAGAGCAGTCCGACGAATCCGACGCCGAGAAGCGCGACCCAGAACCACACGGCGATCCCGTGCGGCACGTACTCCAGCGCATAGATTATCCCCGCGACGGCCAACACCATCAACACCAGGCGCACGACCTGCATCAGATTGAATTTCATAACACGGTAAAAATTAAGGTATCCTGTATTTGTCCGCCTCGGCGACGTGTCTGCGCCGTTTCTTCTTCGCTTCGTTCCAGACCATGGCGGCCCCGAAGACGACGAACAGCAGCGAAAGCAGCGTGTTGTACACGTCCACCCTCCGCACGCAGTCCCAATAGACATTGACACCGAACCACACCAGCGTCACACAGAAAAACAATACGGCCAACGTAAAAGTCTTCTTGTTCATAGGCATCTATTTTTAAGGTTCCAGGTTGTCCTTCTCCACTCCCCGAGGCTGCCGCGCCGGCGCTGCGCCGGATCAGTTGCCCTGCTCGCAGATGAATTTGATCCGCACCAGACGGATCTCCTCCTCGGTATAGTCCGACCCCAGCTCCCCGATGGCCGCGTCGAGCGAATCGCTCTCGGCGTCCTCCTTGAAGTAGAGGTAAATGTCTTCCACCTTGTCCTCGTCCATGAAATCCTTCAGGTAGTACGAAATATCGAGTTTCGTACCCGAATTGACGATGCCTTCGATCTCCGTGAGCAGCTCGTCGAAATCGAGGTCCTTAGCCCGGGCGATGTCCTCGAAGTCCATCTTGCGGTCGATCGACTGGATGATGAAAATCTTGTTGCCCGACTTGCTGGCCACCGACTTGACGACCATGTCCTGCGGCCGGATGATCTCCTTCTCCTCGACGTAGGCCTTGATGAGCTTGACGAACTCCGCGCCGAACTTGCGGGCCTTGCCCACGCCGACGCCCGTGATGTTCTGCATCTCCTCGATCGTCACGGGATACTGCACGGCCATATCCTCGAGCGACGGGTCCTGGAAAATGACGAAAGGCGGCAGCCCGTGCTGCTTGGCGACCTTCTTGCGCAGGTCCTTGAGCATCGAGAAGAGCTCCTCGTCGGCCGCGCCGCCGCGCCCCACCGGAGCCACGGCCTCGGCCTCCTTCTCCTCCTCGTCGTAGTCGTGGTCGAGGGTCACGGTGACCGGATAGGGCATGGCCACATAGTCCTCGCCCCGCTTGTTGATCGAAATCAGGCCGTAATTCTCGATATTCTTGTCCACCAGTCCCATGATGAGCGCCTGCCGCAGCACCGCGCCCCAGAACCGCGCGTCGTGCTCGGCCCCCGCGCCGAACCACTTCGACTTGTTGTGGCCGTAGCTCTTGATGAGGGCCGTATTCTTGCCCACCAGCACGTTGATCAGGTAGTCCGTCTTGAACTTGTCGCCGAGGTCGCGCAGCGCCTCGAGGGCCATGCGGAGCGCAGCCCGGGCGTCGATCCTGGGCTTGGGATGGCGGCAGTTGTCGCAGTTGCCGCAGTTCTCCTCGGTGTACTCCTCGCCGAAATAGTGCAGCAGCGTCTTGCGGCGGCACATCGAACTCTCGGCGTAGGAGACCGTCTCGAGCAGCAGCAGCTTCCCGATCTCCTGCTCGGCGACGGGCTTGCCCTGCATGAACTTCTCGAGCTTCTGAATGTCTTTGTAGCTGTAAAAGGTCAGGCAGTGTCCTTCGCCGCCGTCGCGGCCCGCACGCCCCGTCTCCTGGTAGTAGCCCTCGAGCGACTTGGGAATGTCGTAGTGGATGACGTAGCGCACGTCGGGCTTGTCGATGCCCATGCCGAAAGCGATCGTGGCGACGATCACCTCGACGCGCTCCATGAGGAAGGCGTCCTGGTTGGCGGCGCGCGTCGCGGCGTCCATGCCGGCGTGGTAGGCCAGCGCGCGGATGCCGTTGGCCACGAGCAGTTCCGTGAGCTCCTCGACCTTCTTGCGGCTCAGGCAGTAGATGATGCCGCTCTTGCCCTCGTTCTGCTTGATGAAGCGGATGATCTCGCGGTCCACGTCGTGTTTGGGCCGGATCTCGTAGTAGAGGTTCGGACGGTTAAACGACGACTTGAAAACCGCGGCGTCGGACATGCCCAGGTTCTTCTGGATGTCGAGCTGCACCTTGGGGGTGGCCGTGGCCGTCAGGGCGATCAGCGGCGCCGGACCGATCTCATTGATGATCGGCCGGATACGGCGGTACTCCGGGCGGAAGTCGTGGCCCCACTCCGAGATGCAGTGCGCCTCGTCGATGGCGTAGAACGAAATCCGTATCTTGCGCAGGAACGCCACGTTGTCCTCCTTGGTGAGCGATTCGGGAGCGAAGTAGAGCAGCTTGGTCTTGCCCGCCAGCACGTCCGAGCGTACCTGCGTGACAGCCGTCTTGTTGAGCGACGAATTGAGGAAATGGGCGATGCCCGACTCGGCCGAGAAGGTGCGCATGGCATCCACCTGGTTCTTCATCAGGGCGATCAGCGGCGAGATGACGATGGCCACCCCGTCCATGAGCAACGCAGGGAGCTGGTAACACAACGACTTGCCCCCGCCCGTGGGCATGAGCACGAACGTATCCTTCCCCTCCAGTACATTGCGGATGACCGCCTCCTGATTCCCCTTGAACGACGAAAAGCCGAAATACTCTTTCAGTTTGCCGTGCAAGGAGGCCGAATCGTATTGTTCCATTTCGACGCTATTGCTCCGTTAAGATTAGAAAATTCATTGTAAAGATAAAAAAGATTTCGGAAAAAAACATAACTTTGTGAAAAATTTATCGAAAACACGCCATGCGCCTATACACCAGCGAACTCGTCAAGAAATACAAGGCCCGTACGGTCGTCAATCACGTCTCGATCGACGTCAATCAGGGCGAAATCGTCGGCTTGCTGGGACCCAACGGCGCCGGCAAGACCACGACCTTCTACATGATCGTGGGGCTTATCAAGCCCAACGACGGGCGCATCTTCCTCGAGAACGACGAAAAGCAGATCACCGAACTGACCGGGCTGCCCGTCTATCGCCGCGCGCAGCTGGGCGTGGGCTATCTGGCCCAGGAGGCTTCGGTTTTCCGCCGCCTGTCGGTCGAGGACAACATCCGGGCCGTACTCGAGATGACCGACTTTTCGAAGGAGTACCAGCGGGAGCGCGTCGAGGCGCTCATCGAGGAGTTCCGCCTCCAGAAGGTGCGCAAGAGCCTCGGCATCCAGCTCTCGGGCGGCGAGCGGCGGCGCACGGAGATCGCGCGGGCGGTGGCCATCAACCCGGCCTTCATCCTGCTCGACGAGCCGTTCGCGGGCGTGGACCCGATCGCCGTGGAGGACATCCAGTCGATCGTGGCGACGCTCAAGCACAAGAACATCGGCGTCATCATCACCGACCACAACGTGGACGAGACGCTGGCGATCACCGACCGCACCTACCTGCTCTACGAGGGCAAGATACTCAAGACCGGCACGGCCGAGGAACTGGCCGCCGACCCGATGGTGCGCAAGGTTTACCTGGGACAGCACTTCGAGCTGAAGAAAAGCCACCAACTGACGCAGGAGATGAAAAACCGCAAGGGACAGGAGGTTAATGAGTAAATATGGATAAAACGGTTCCGCCGGGCCGCGTCAAAGGCACGCTGACGCCGCCCTGTTCGAAAAGCTATGCACAGCGTGCCCTCGCAGCGGCACTGCTCTCGGAGGAGGTTTCGGTGCTGCGCAACATCGAATTCTGCGACGACACGCGTTCCGCCCTGCAATGTATCGAGACGCTCGGCGCGCGGGTGCGCCGGGTCGACCCCACATCGCTCTCGATCGAAGGCGGACTGTCCCCGAAGGGCTGCGTGCTCAACGTCGGCGAATCGGGCCTCTCGACACGTCTTTTCACGCCCGTGGCATCGCTCTGCCCCACACCCGTCACCATCGAGGGGCGCGGCTCGCTGCTGCGCCGCCCGATGCAGATGATGTTCGAACCGCTCCGCCGGCTGGGCGTGCGGGTCCGCGACAACGGGGGATTCCTCCCCATCGAGGTCTGCGGCCCGATCCAGGGCGGAGAGGCCGAAGTCGACGGGTCGGTCTCGTCGCAGTCCCTCCCGGGGCTGCTGCTCGCGCTGCCGCTGGCCAGGCGCGACACCTCGCTGCACGTACGCGGAGCGGTCTCGACACCTTATTTAGATATGACGCTGGCGACGGCCGCACGCTTCGGCGTAGAGATCAGCCAGCGCGACTACGAGGAGTTCTACATCCCCGGCGGGCAACGCTACGAGCCGGCGGATTTCGCCATCGAAGGCGACTGGAGCGCCGCGGCGATGCTGCTGGTGATGGGCGCCACGGCCGGAGAGATCACCGTAAGGAACGTCTCGATGCTCTCGAAGCAGGCCGACACGGCCGTCTGCACGGCCCTCGCACGCGCCGGAGCCGCCGTCATCCACGAAGGGCAGGCAGTCACGGCGGCGCACCGCCCCCTGCACGCCTTCGAGTTCGACGCCACCCACTGTCCCGACCTCTTCCCCGCCCTCGCGGCGCTGGCGGCGGCGGCCGAAGGGGTGAGCACGATCCGCGGCACGTCGCGGCTGGAGTACAAGGAGTGCAACCGTGCGGAGGCGATCCACGACGAGTACGCCAAGCTCGGAATCGAAGTGGACACCTCGGAGGAGGACGTCATGCGGATCCGCGGCGGCGCGATCCGCAGCGCACGGGTTCGCAGCTACGGCGACCACCGGATGGCCATGTCGCTGGCCGTCGCGGCGCTGCGCTCGGACGGAGAGGTGGAGATCGAAGGGGCCGAGAGCGTGGCCAAGAGCTACCCGGACTTCTTCGGAGACCTGGAGCGGGTCCGCATCTGATCCCCGGCCGACAGCGGCCGAAACCGTACCGGCACGAAGCCGGCTGCGGCAACGATAAACGAACAACCGAAATTCCATGAATCAATTCGGAACCAATTTCCGGCTCGCCGTATGGGGCGAATCGCACGGCCCGCAGATCGGCGTCACGATCGACGGCGTAAGTCCCGGCATTCCCCTCTCGGAGGCGGATTTCGCCGAAGACCTGGCCCGGCGGCGCAGCGGCGCGCCCGGCACGACGCCCCGCCGCGAGGCCGATGCGCCGCAGATCGTCTCGGGCGTCTATGAAGGGTACACGACGGGGGCGCCGCTGACCGTCGAATTCACGAACGCCGACACCCGTTCGCAGGACTACGCCGCCCTGAAGACCCACTACCGCCCCTCGCACGCCGACCTGACGGCCGTCCGCAAGTTCGGCGGGTTCAACGACCCGCGCGGCGGAGGCCACTTCTCGGGGCGCATCACGCTGGGGCTGGTGGCCGCGGGCGTCGTGGCCAAGAAGATGCTCGGGGAGCGCGTCCGCTTCTCGACGCAAATCGTCGAGATCGGCGGCTGCACCGACCCGGAGGGCTTCGACGAGGTGGGGCGCGCCGCGGCCGCCGAGCATGACTCCGTAGGCGGCATCATCGAATGCCGCGTGCAGGGCTTTCCG
>OGQQ01002663.1_pt1 | contig 11164 bp, 14 predicted proteins | sample 1553281 | NCBI WGS metagenome assembly OGQQ01 (sample SAMEA2579937, study PRJEB22360) | human gut metagenome | biome: human gut; feature: human-associated habitat; material: faeces | place: Denmark | collected 2008/2010 | reverse complement strand
AATTCTAATTTGTATTCATCGCATTCTTCTAATTCATTATTCCACCAATATTTAGAATGAGCTTTAGATAACTGACTTCCAGCCACTAATTTTTTCTCTAACAATGTATCTATTATTTTATTTGCTATTTCTTCCTTATCACAAAGTGTTGTTACAATTATATATTTATCCATAAATTACTCCTCAATAATATAATTTTTAATTATTTCTACAACTTCATCATGTACAATTCCATTACTTATTAATGCACCTTTTATACTTTGGTCATATCTTTGCTCATTTCCAAATAAATCAGTTACTTTTCCACCAGCTTCTTCAACAATAACTTTAACAGCAGCGATATCACAATGTTTATGTTCCGTTCCAGTAAAAATTGTTAAGCTATAATCTCCAGTAGCTACTAAGCAACTTGCTCTTGTAATACTTCCTATATCATTCAATCTAGTTTGCTTTCTTAATTCTTCAAATACTTTGCAAACATTATATTTTGCTTTTGACCACATATCGCAATGGCATACAGTTCTAATATCATCTAAAGTATAGTCATTTACAGATATTTTCTCGCCATTTTTATATGCACCTTTTCCTTTAATAGCTGTATATAAACTATCTGTAAAAGGGTCATAAACTACTCCAACATTTGGAACACCATCAATTACTAATGCTAAAGAAAATACTGCTACTGGTATATGTCTAGCATACATAGCTGTTCCATCAACTGGATCACATACCCATACAAAATTACTTTTTCCAGATTGTTCTTCTTCACCATCCACGGAATGGGTAGGGTAGTGTTCTTTTACTTTTTCAATTAAATAAGAATTAATCTCTGTATCAGCAGTAGTTACGATTGTCTTGTCTCCTTTATAACTAGCACCATTATTTTGATTAAAGTATTTAAGCATTATTTTTCCTGCTTGATATGCGATATCTTTTGCAAATTCTAAATATTCTTCCATTACTAATTTTCACTCCTTAACTTTGATATTAATATTTCTGCGTTTTTATAAGTTGTTGAATCTTCTCCATATCTACTTTTAATATCTTCAAGTCTTTTTGTATAACCAACATCATTACCATATTTATCAATTTGCATATCTGCTTTATTTAATATTTTTAAAAATAATGATGTGTATTCTGATTTGATATCTCCATGATAATAAATTTCTTTCCAATATTTATAATTATTCCTTTTTAATATTTCTCCACCAATACGTTCATGGTTAGAGTTATCTCCATATTCATAACCAATATCATGGTTAAAGCCTAATACATATAAATCTCTTAATTCATTATCTTTTAAATTATATAGTTTTCCTATTTCAACCATTTTTCTAGCAACTGCTAATGAATGATTTAATCTATCATTATCTATCATTTTTTGTATTTTTCTCCCATATTTTTCTAATATATCTTAGTGATAATGTTGATAAAGTAAAACCAATAACGGGAACTAATGAACTTAAAAATATATTATCATAATTTCTAACCATATAAGAATATATAACTACAACTATATATGTTAGAATACATATGCATAATTTTCTTGTCCAACTTGTCTCCCATTTTTTATCTAATTCAACTCTTTTATTTCTTTGTTTTATATTTTCAATTTCTTTTTCTAAATCTTTTAATTCCATTTTTTACCTCCATTTATAACAAATTAAGTATTTACTTAAAATTTATTTCTTTTAAAAATTCATCCAAAGTAAACTCAGTATTATATTCATCAATGATAATATACTTGGATTTATTTTCTTCATAAAAACGAATGAAATGATTTAAGTCTACAAAGTTGCGAAATCTAAAATCTCCTGCAATCTGTACTCCAATATCATATTTATTAATAGGGTCGACATATATTTTTGTTTCATTTATGTAGTTAGGCTCGTATTGTCTACATTCTTCCATTACATCCTCATTATTTATTGGTAAAATATTGGCAACTTTATTATTAAGTTCTTCATACAAATTATTAAGTTTTGAATTAAACTCTTTTTCTAATAATTCCAACTTATTTATTATTTCGCTAGTAATTTTTCTATCTCTTAAATAGTATGTACAAGACATATTTAAACCTCATTTCTCAAATTTGCCAATGCAATTGGCAAATTTATAGCTTATAAACATCGCCAAAACATCGCCAAAACTATGCCATTATTCTTTTAATTTAAATTTTTTATTTGGCGATTTTTCGTTTGAGCCAACTGCTTCAATAGTATTGTTATCAAGTAATTTTTTTAGTATTCTTCTAGCTGTTCTATCAGCAATATTTGTTTCTTCAATTATTTCTTTTGCACCTATTAAAACATTTCTTTTAATACATTCAATTATTTTCATTTCATTATCAGAAAGTAGTAATTGAGCTGTATCTTTCATTTCTTTTGAATTCATCAATTCATCTATTGTGTCATCGATAATTTTTAACATAAACTCTATAAATTCTGTTGATTCTCCTGCATTATTACAATTTTGAATAGCTTTATAATATTCTTCTTGATTTTTTCTAATCATACTTTCAATAGGTAAGTAGGTAAATGCTTTTTCCCAATGTGATAAGATTGCAGTTTGCCATATCCTTGCTGTTCTACCATTTCCATCATGAAAAGGATGTATGAAAACAAATTCATAATGGAATATAGACGATAAAATAAGTGGATTTATTGTATCTTTTACTTCATTCATCCAATTAAATAAGTTTTCCATTAAACTTGGAACCATAGTATGAGGTGGAGCCATAAATATTTGTATATCTCCATCGTAAACTGCTTCACCATGATTTCTAAATTTACCAGCATCTTTTTCAATTAAGAAAGTCAGTATTCCGTGTATTTTCTTTAAATCATCTACAGAATATGGATTTACTTTATCAATTTGTTCATAAGCTTCATAAGCATTTTTTACTTCTTGTATATCTTTTTGTTCTCCAATTACTGGTTTTCCATTTATTACATCTTCAACCTGAAATAATGATAGTTGATTATTTTCAATAGCAAGTGAAGAATGAATTGATTTTATTCTTGATTTCCTTCTTAGTTCTGGATATCTATTTAAGCTTTCGAAATAGTTTGTTTCTCCAATTTTTTTCATTATATCTGATACATAGTTTAACATTTTATTAGTAATTTTATATGGTGGATAATTAATTTCCATTTTCAACCTCCAAATAATTTTTATTTACTCAATATAATTATTTTTCTTTTGTCTGCTTTTGTTTATATTTTCTCTATTTCTACATTGTATAGTATCATACTCAGCTTTAATGTTTTCTGCAATAAATGGTTTGCCACAATGCTTACATAGTTTTACTTCAGTTCTTCCAGATGTTTCATTTAAAAGTAAGATAGTTTCTATTATTTCACTTAAAGACATAAAATTCCATTTAAATTTTATTTGTCCATCTTCAGCACTATATGAAATATTAGGCTTTTTTAAACTATCTCCAGTAATACTTTCTTGATATACTTGTCTTATATCTTCTGATACATCATCATAAAGGTAAGCACAAATTAAAAGCTTTTTATTGTATATAATTGTTGCAAAGTTAATAATTTCTGCAATAGTTTCAGCATAATTTTTTGAAAAAATTACATCATTAAGTCTATCTCCTTCAATTTGTTCAAAATCATCATTAAGACCAGTATTTCTATGATAATCGTTTGCTTTCATTGTTTTTGACCAGTCCATTTTTGAATCTTTCCAAAAATATTTCTTTTCAAATTCCAATGCACTTATAGATGTATTATTTCCTAAATTTACAGGAATATCTCCGTTATCCATAAATTCATAATTTTCTGGCAGATATCTAAAATTACCAAGTAATCCATAATCACTCACAAATTCAAGCACTAAATTTTGGAATTTTTCCATTTTACTTTGTGCTTCAACTGATACATCTTTATTTCCTATTTTAGACATTTCGTTTTCAGTAGATTCTTTACCGATTACTAATAAATCTTTTAATATTTGATTTTTTACTTCAAATGGATCATATGTACTTGGTTTTGCAGTTTTATCTGGTAATATGTAATATTTATCGTCTTTCTTTTCAATTATATACTTACTATACTTGCACCATTTTGCTGTAAATTCAATCTTTTCTTCTCTAATCATTTCACACCTCATAAAAAATCTTATAAAATTTTAGAAAACTAGTTGACTTTTATAATAATATGTTATATATTTGTAATAATTAAGTTACTATACTATTTCAACAAGATATATTAAACATCTTATAACTATATCTATATTATATAATTTTTAAAAAATAATGTCAATAGATGGTAACTTTACAAAATAAACTTAAATCGAAAGGAGGATTGCTTATGAATAAGGCACAAGTAAAAGAAAAGCCAATGCCAGTTATTTATACTACTGCAGATATTTGCAAAATGTTTCATATTGGTAGAGTAAAATGTTTAGAGTTATTTCACAGAGCTGATTTTCCAGCACAGAAATATGGCAGAGGGTTTGGAATTGAAGCAAATGCTTTAGCAAATTATATGAGCTCTAGACACATTATTTGTTAAAAAGAAAAAGAGATTTAGAAATGGCACTTCTAAACCTCTCACAAATCACATGGGAATGTCTTCCTATGTAAATTCTCTGAAATTATTATAGCACAAGTAAGTAGTTACTTGCAAGACATTCCCTTTTAAATTTTTATGAAGGGAGTAAAAAATGAGCAAGAAGAAAGAATTTGTCGAAGGAATCGACTATGCAATAACAATAAGAAAACGAAAGAAATTTATAAAAAATCCAAAGAAAAGTATTTGTCCTATATGTGAAAATTGTAATCATAAAAATCTATGTTTGAATAGAAGAAACAAAGAAACTATGGAAAGGTGCAATAAGTGTAAAAATTGTAGTGATTGTGATAATTGCGATAAATTCCACTTTTACAATGAGTATGAAGGAAGACTATTAAAATTAGGAATAAATGCTAATACAGGAAAAGCTATTAGACAATCATTTTCTGGAAAATCTGAAGAAGTTGTTTTAGAAAAATTAAGGAAGCAATTTATAAAAAACAAAGAAGAAGGAATTAAAGAAACAATTTATACACCAAACGAAACTTCTATATTAGAACTTGCTAATGAAATTGAAGAAAATAAATTCAAACTTTCTAAAACACATGGCTCAGGATACAATAGAAATATGCAGACAATAAAAGCTTGTAGTGCATACAACTTTATGTTTAAGCCAATTCAAAATGTAACAAGAACAGATATAGAAAGATTTTTACAAGCAGAAAAGCATAAATCTAATTCTTCTATTTCAAAGGAATATGCTATTATCAAGAATGCATTTGCACTTGCTTATAAAAAACATCTAATTGATAGAGATATTGCATTAGACTTTAGTATTGATCCAGTAGAAAAGCCTAAAAGTGAAAAACAAGATAAAGATGTTGTTGCTTTTACAATAAGAGAAGAATATATGCTTGTTCAGTATATTAATTCTCATTATAATGAATATAACAATATGGTTTTGTTAGCACTTTATACAGGAATGAGAATTGGAGAAGTATTAGCATTAACAATTGATGATTTGGATTTTGATGAAGAATATGGAACAATTAACGTAAATAAAACTTTAACTAAAACTAAAAGTGGCAAAATAATAGTAGGAAAAGTAACAAAAACTAAAAAGGGTAAAAGAAATTTGCATTTAGATAAAGTTTCAAAAGAAGTTACACTAAAAGCAATAAAAGAAATGAGGCCTAATAGTAGAAATTTATTATTCTATCGTAAAGATGGCAGAATATATTATCCTAGTCAAGTAAATAGCGCATTTAAAAGAATTTGTAAAAATGCTGGAATAAAAGTTATCACAGTTAAACACAAAAAGAAATCTAAATCAAAAGGTGTTCACTATGTAAATGAAAAAACAAGTGAGGCACATACTCATATGTTAAGGCATACTTTTGCAACTAGATGTATTGAGGCAGGTATGGATTTAGCAACACTACAAAAAGTTTTAGGACACGAAAATATACAAACAACAATAGATATTTATGGAGATATATTTGATTATCATCAGAAAAATCAAATGTATAAATACACAGAATATATGGACAAAATGAATGAAAAATATGAAAAACTATTTAAAAATAATACGATACAAGAATAGAATAATAATAAATAATATGATAGAAAATATATTCCCGACAATGTCGGGACAAAGATACGAAATTTGAAATCAATTGGTATTAAAGGGAAAGATAGCAAAAACAATTTGCTCATCTGCACCATTAGAACCTCAAGTAGTTCGTAAGATATGCTTGAGGTTTTAATTTATAAAAAATGCAGATTTTCCTAACATTTTTCCTAACACTTTTCAATTTTCTGTGTAAGTTAAGAAAATGTTTTGAAATATATTCTTTTGAACATTTATCTAAGTCGCAATAGATATTTGTTCTTTTTTATTGTCATTTGCTATAAATGACATATTAAATTTTGTTTCAATCATATTTGCTGGTATAGACTTATCATTCTGATCCAAATGAGAATATCTTTGAGTAGTAATAATATTTGAATGACCTAGCCATTTTTGAATTTCTGGAAGTGGTACACCATTTCTTAAAAGTAATGTAGCACAAGAATGTCTTAAATCATGTAATCTAATATGTCTAAATCCATTTTCTTTTAATATTCTACTAAAAGTTCTATCTACATAGTCAGGTTTTACTAATTCTCCATTATCCATTAAACAAATAAACTCTTTATAGTCTGTTATATAAATATTTGCAAAGATTTTTTCATTTAATTTATATTTTTCTTTATATTTCTTTAATAAATCAGAAATAAAATCAAACATAGGCAAAGTTCTATAACTTGATTTATTTTTAGGAATATCTTTTATAAGAAATTGAGTAACACCATCATATTTCCCTCTACCAACTGTTTTTCTAATAGTTATACTCTTGTTTTTAAAGTCTATCGCATTCCAAGTTAATCCTAAAATTTCTTCTCTTCTTAAACCATATATAATACCTAAAGTAAGTGGTAGTTCTAGTTTTTGAGTTTTTATAACCTCAATTAATTCAATAAGTTCATCATCTGTATAAAATTCTGGAATATAAACTTTTTTTTTCACACTTTCAATTCTATCCATAGGATTAGATGGTATTATTTCAGCAATAACAGCCTCTTTGAGAGCAGTATTCATATTAGAAGTATAATGTGCTATTGTTGAGCCTTTTAGTCTTTGTTTATATAAGTAGTTTATAAAATCTTGTATATCTTTCGGTCTTAAATCAATTAATTTTATTTTTTTAGATTTAAAATATAGTATAAATCTAAAATGTTCTCTTGATTTTCAAACCTAAAATACCTCCTTCCAAATTGGTTGACTTTTTGTTTACAAGATTTTTATACAATACATCTATTGACATTTTTTCCTAATTGTTGTACTATTATATTGTAAAAAATCTCACATAGTAATTTGATATTGTTATTATATAATCATACTTTATATTTGCCAATACAATATAAAATATTTTTGAAATTTTTTACATATATTTTATTGGAGGAATAGAAATGAGAGAATTACCTCGTCAGTTAATATTAAAAGATTTCTATTTATGGTTTAATATTAAAGAAAAAGAAGAATATTATTCAACACCTCTTTATTTATATGGTGTTACAAGAAAAGAACATAAAGATGATGAAACAAGGCTATATTTGAACTTAGAAAAAGATATTACAAAAATAAAATGCACAAATAAAAAAGAAATTCGTAAACAACCATCTACTATATATATTCATTATGCAGAAAGTATAGGGATGATTTTATTAAAATTATTAAATGCTGATTTTTCTACATTTGAAACTGCATATAATACTTTCTTTTATGCTTATGGATTTGAGTTAATAAAAGAAGATGAACACTATTTAGAATCTAGAGAACCACTAACAGATATGGAGTTTCTAAAAATATTAGAAGATACATATAGTGATCATTTAGAAGATTTATTAGAAATACAAAGTAAATTTAAAAAATGTGTAGATTTTGTATATAATTTAAATGGTAATGAAGAATTAAAAGAAAGTTCTATATATTCAAAATTTGTCGCATATACAATAAAAAATGATATTTATACATACTCACAAGATATTGAAATAATACTAGATAATTACATAAACATACATAATCATAATTACAATGAACCAATAGAGAAGTTGATAAAAAGAATAGATGATAAAGATCCTAATTTAGAATTGCACAATGTTTATACAAGTAAAAAATTAAGAAGTATTTGTTTTATTGTTTTGGATTTATTAGTCAAACAAGAAAATTTACCAATAAAAATATGTCAAAATTGTGGTAGATATTTTATTCCAACATTTAGACAAAATGAAATATATTGTGATTTGGAAAATGTTGATGGCAGCCCAACTTGTAGAGAGAAAGGTGCTAATGAAACTTATAAGAAAACATTGGAAAATACACCAGCATTATTATTATATAGAAGAACATATCAACAAAAAGTTATGAATGTATATAGGAACAAAGATAATAAACAATTAAAAAAAGATTTTGATAAATGGAAAAAAGAAGCACAGGCAAAGATAAAGCTATTTAAACAGGACAAATTAGATGAAGATGTTTTGTATAAATGGATGGAAGAAAATAAATAAAAATTTGGAGGAGGAAAAAATGGAATTTATGAAAAATATTGCACCTTATATTGTTTCAATTATTACAGCTATAATAGCATATTGCCAAGCAAAGAAAGGTTTTAAAGTTGAAATTGAAAAGTTAGAAACACAGCATAAGAATGATTTAGAAACATTGGTAAAACAACATGAAATAGATATAGAAAATCTAAAACAAAAACATGAAATGGAGAAAGAATTAAAAGAAAAAGAATATCAGCATGAAATTAATATGCAAAAACTAAAGAGTGAAACGGCAATAAAAGAAAAAAATGAAGAACTAATGGGAAATGCTATGTCATCTGTAATGGGAAATGTTATGAAAGATGTAATAAATGGTAAAATAACACCACAGGATTTAGAAAGATTATCTAAACAATTTCCGAATAAAAAATAGAAAGAAGGTAAATTTATGACAGAAAAAGAAATTATAGATGCAATAAAATATATGCAAAAATATCAAACAGAAACGGACAAGCTAGAAGCAAAAACAGCTGAAAAAGGTTGCCCACAAAAATGTTATGATACAATTTCTGCATTTGCTAATAAATATGGTGGAATTATAATATTTGGAATAAATGAGCATAATAATTTTATAGAGCAGGACGTATATGATGTAAATGATTTGCAAAAACAAATTACAGCATTATGTACTACTTCTCTTGAGCCTAAAATTAGACCAGAATTTTTAGCCATTACATATAATGATAAAAAATTATTAGCTGTAAAAATAAATGAATTGCCACAAAAAAAGAAACCTTGCTATTATAAAAATGTAGGGATAAACAAAGGCTCATATATTAGAATTGGAGATTCGGATGAGCATATGACTGATTATGAAATATATAGTTTACAAAGTTATAGTGATGGAATTGAGGAAGATTTAAGACCAATAAAAAGGGCTGAATTTGAAGATTTAAATCAAGAAAAAATTACAACATACTTAACTAATATAAAGAAAAACAAACCTAACCTTTCAAAGTTTTCTGATGAAAAAATTTTAAAACTAAATGGAATAATAGAAAACAGTACAGGAAAAATAAGACCGACACTTGCAGGAATGATGGTGTTTGGAGAATATCCACAAGGATATCTTCCGCAACTATTTATTGCTTGTGTTGTTGTTCCTGGAAGAAAATTAGGAGATGTTGGAGAATTAGGACAAAGATTTGATGATAACGAAAGAGTTGAGGGTACTATTGAAGAAATGCTAGATAAATCTTTAGCTTTTGTAAGAAGAAATATAGGAACGATGGTTATAATTGATAATGACGGAAAAAGAACTGATGTACCTCATTATCCTATGAAAGCATTAAGAGAAGCAATAGCTAATGCACTTATTCATAGAGATTATAGTTGTAACACAGAAGGTGCATATATCTATTTAAGAATATTTGATGATAGAATAGAAATATTAAATCCTGGTGATTTATATGGAAATAATAGATTAGAAAATTTAGGCACAGACAATATGCTTGAAGTTAGAAACAATACTATTATTAGACTTTTGGAAGAAACCACAGATATTGTTGAAAATAGGCATACAGGTATTGCTACAATGAGAGATGAAATGAAGAAAATGAATTTACCGGAACCAGAATTTGAAAACTTAAGAGGAACATTTAAAGTTACTTTTAGAAAAGAGGAACAAGAAATAATTGCACAGAATATTACAGAAAATTGCACAGATAATTTCACAGAAAATTTCACAGATAATGAGATAAATTTATTAGAATTGTTAAAAATAAATCCTAATATAACTCAAGTAGAACTTTCAAATAAATTGAGTGTATCAAGAAGAACTATTTCTACTTTATTAGCTCATTTGAAAGAAAGAGGAAAAATTGAAAGAGTTGGCTCAGATAGAAAAGGTTATTGGAAGCTTCTAAAATGAACCGAACAAGATAACCGAATAAGATGACCAAACATGTTAATAAGAAAAAACAATAATAAAGAAAGTAGAGTTAAATGTATGCGTTTATAAAAATAAATTAATGGTTAAAAATTGACCATTAATTTTATAAAGGGAGAAATGATTATATGATAAATTTAGAACTATATAGAATATTCAAAATTGTAGCCGATGAAGAAAATTTAACGAAAGCAAGTGAAATGTTACATATTTCACAACCTGCTGTAACAAAACATATTAAAAATTTAGAGAATGAATTAAAGGTAGAATTATTTAAAAGAAGTAAATATGGAATGATACTTAATAAAAATGGTAAAAAATTATATTTACAAATAAAGGATTCGATAGAAATTCTTTCAAAAACTGATTCAATATTTAACACACATAAAGACATAAAATTAGGTGTGCATGTAAATATGCCAGATAGAATATATAACAATGGCATTTCAAATTTCTATGAAAAAAATAATAACAATATTATTAATATACATAGGTTAAATGCTAAAAATATGTTTTTGGCATTAGAAAAACAAGAAATTGATCTTGCTTTTTCTAAGAAATATAGTGATGAATTATATGATACAAATAAAAT
>OGQQ01002661.1_pt1 | contig 11168 bp, 11 predicted proteins | sample 1553281 | NCBI WGS metagenome assembly OGQQ01 (sample SAMEA2579937, study PRJEB22360) | human gut metagenome | biome: human gut; feature: human-associated habitat; material: faeces | place: Denmark | collected 2008/2010 | reverse complement strand
TCTTTATATTTTTCAAGGAACTCTGTTGCTCCGGAAAATGCAATCTGTGTAATGTATTCTTCTACCTCATCGGAAGTCATACCAATACCATTATCAATGAATTTCAGGGTCTTGGCATCTGAATCAACTACAACCTGCACTGCAGGTTTGTAATCATCTGCAAATGTATATTCGCCCATTACTTCCAGTTTTTTTAATTTGGTGATTGCATCACAGCCATTGGATACAAGTTCTCGAACAAAAATGTCATGGTCAGAATACAGCCATTTCTTAATGATCGGGAAAATATTCTCACTGTTGATTGATAAATTTCCATGCTTTTCAGCCATATTATCCACACTCCTTAAATTCGTTTTTTCATCTTTTTATATACTAATCCCCTTTTTTCCAAAAGTCAAGAAAAAATTAGCACTCATTCAAAATGAGTGCTAACAAAAAACTTTTTATTTATTTGTTTTTATTTTTCTTTTTGTAAAATACTACTCCGCCGATTGCTCCGGCCGCAATAATCAGAATACATATAAATGGAAGAATCTGCGTACTATCTCCTGTCTTCACGGCGCCAGTCTTGCTGATTGCCGGTGTCAGATCAGCTCCCGGAGCTGTCACATTAGCCTTTGTGATGGAAAATGATACCTGACGTGTATCTGTTGTATTGGTCGGCTGCCAGGAATTGCCATCGTACTTCTGCTGCTCAAAATTAACTTTTAATGTGTAGTCTCCACTCTTTGCCAAACCAAAAGATGCTGTATACGGTGCCGCATCCCATCCCAGAGTATTATTGAGTACAGTCCATGACTTCGGTTTATAACGTGTGTCTCCTTTACGCGGAGATGTATTATCCATTCCTGCACCTACTGCTGTAAAGGAAATCTTTGACTGAGTCGTATATACACCATTGTAATCGATTCCGGTGATTGTATTATTTTCGGCAGAAGCAATCTTCGGACTGTATGCCTTTACATTGACATCTATGGATGTCGCCAGATTCAGATTGTTATCATTATCCACACCGTCCGGAAGAGTAAGCGTTCCTGATACGCTGAAGTTCTGTTCATCTGTCGCGGACTGTCTGTAGGATGCTCCCTTTACATTCCAGGAAACAGCCGCTTTCATATTACCTGCGGTCGTTTCAATCACAACTGCGGATGGAAGCTTCAATGAAGAAGCACTTTTCTTGGTTCCGTTCGGAAGTCCGCTGACAGCCGATGGCTGCTGAATCTTCGTAAGGGTCGCGGTATCTTTGATCACCTGAAACGCTACAGAAATCGGAGTTGTTGCTTCAAATCCGCTTTCTGTTGCTACTTTAATCGTTTCTGTATAACTGCCGACTGCCAGACCTGCCTTAGGACGTACGGAAAATGTAATTCTGCCTTCCCCATTCGGTGCCAGTTTCAGAGAATCTTCTGTAGTGATCTCATAATTTCCACTCTGACTCACCGGCATAATTACTGTCTCTGGTATATTTCCGTTATTTGTATATGTGATCGTCTTCGCGTCAACTGCAGAATAGCCATTCTTTGCAGTCGCAAAGTCCAGAGTCTCATTCGGATTCGGGGTAAGGTCATGTGAAATACCCTGTACCGTCACAGTAGCGGTGATTGTAGCTATCTCCATCATCGCTGCCGGATCATTGACATTATTGACCGTAAATGTCTGCTGATATGGATTCGCATTGGCGTCAAGTCCGGTTACCGGTGTAATTGTAAGCGTTGCTGATGCACCCGGATTCACTGTAACTGTGTTCGTCTGCGCGTCTGTCTGCTCAGCCCAAACCGCCATAGCTGCCTGATTCGCATCACCTGATGCAGTAACAGAAAGATCCACTGCTGTATCACTACTGTTATTTGTAAATGTTATTGTCTTCTGCGCTGCTGTAGCATCATCTGTCGTATAGTCCTGTACAAAAGAGAACGTCGGTGTAAGACTGTCATTTTCTCCGATTTTGATCTGATCTGCGGTTACCTGACTTGGATTCTCATTTGACGGATCTTCGTTTGATGGATCTTCATTCGATGGATCTTCGTTTGATGGATCTTCTGTTGTCCCGTTATTTTCATTCTCTGCTGGATAGGTATCATCGGAAGTTGCCGGTGGAATCCCACCTACGGCTTCTGTACCGGCCTTATCTTCTCCCGCAATAGAAGCATCTGCCTGCACCGATTGATCATCTTCCATCTGGCCATCCTTTACAAGCGTATCCTCTGCCGGCACTTCCTGTGTCTCGCCAGTCTGCTCCGACTGCTCTTCCTGCGGCTCTGTCTGCTGAGCATCAGAAGTCGCCGGTGGTATCTCATCTACCGTTTCTGCGCCCGCAGCTTCCGTATCCTCAGTGCTATCTGCATTGTCCTGGTGATCGTTGGTGTTCTCCTCATCAGTTGTCTGATCTTCTCCTGTTTCTTCGGAAGCATCCTCTGTCTGCGCCTCTGCTGCCGTTTCAAGTGCAGCTCCGCTCTCAGCATCAACCACTTCATCAGAAGTTACTGTCAGTGTGCCGCTATAACCTTTTTCTTCTTTTCCGGTAATTGTCAGCACAATCTTTGAACCGATGTCTTCCTTTGTCACTGTATAAGTCTTCTCTTTACCAAGCTCTTTCAGCTGTGGCGTTTCACCTGCATTTTCTGCGGCTTCATCATCAAATGTCTTTCTCGACCAGAGATATGTGACATCATCTTCTGTCAGTCCCTCCGTATCTACATTCTTAAAATCTGCGCTCAGAGTCTTTCCTTCTGCTGCGATTCCCTGAATCTTCAGTTTGCCGTTCAGAGTTGTCGTCTCTGCCGCAAATACGGTTATGGGAAGCATGGATAATGCCATAAGCACTGACATAATAACTGCAAGAATTCTCTCTTTCCGCATAACACACCCTCCTTTTAGTCTCTTTTTATAAGCGATCTGAAATTACGTCTTATATTATTTACGTGGGCATTCTGCCCTTCTTCTGTCAGAAATTATAGCACAGCATTTTTTACGGATGTAATTTGTATTTTACGATTTCCCGTATATATGCTTTGCCACCATTTTGTCCTTCAGACACAAAAAATATCCCCATCCGTTCATTGCCGGACAGGGATATTTCCGCAACTTTTCTTTCGGTTTCCAGTTCTCAGGCCTCTACAATCAGATATCCACCGGATGGCAGTGTAAATACCTCACACGCTTCTTCCAGATCCTCATCAGTCATTCCACTGACATCAGCACCTGCCTCATCCAGATACGCTCTGACTTCTTTGATATTTTCCACTTCTACCGCCATACAGTCTTCAAGAAATTCCTGCGCTTCCTCCGGTGTCTCTGCGACCGGTTCATCATAAAGTCTGCTCTGATCTTTGAGAAAAACTTCTACTGCTTCTTCTGAATACATTCTTTCAGCACCTCCTCTATATTTCCTTTTGCTTTGATCAGCTTTTTCAATATTGTCTGTACTCTGTCCGTTTCATATGCTGCCACTTCTTTTACACCCGATTTTGCATGTGCCATCGCGAAGCCATACGGAACTGATTTCAGCATATCGATATCATTGTATTCATCCCCGAATGTAATGCACTCTTCTGGTTTGATATTCAGAATTTTCTGGTATTCTGCCAGTCCTCTTGCCTTATTTGTTGTAAAAGGAATAAAATCCACCCATGCAGTTCCTGATGTTACAACTGTACACCTGTCACCAAATCTTTCTCTCCAGTAGTAAATCGTGTCTTCCTGCAGTCCACCCTGCTCATACACAGCAAGCTTCATGCATGGCTCCTTTATTTCTTCAAAGCTCTGAATTTCTTTGCAGACATTTCCCACTACATTGATCATATGATTCCTGAAATGCTCTGTCTTTGGTTTTATATAATAGAAATCTTTTGTAGAACAGGTAAATTCAGACCCTTCTCTGTTATAAATACACTCTGCAATTTCTCTGACCAGATTCTGATCAAAATAATTCTGATACATTACATTTTCATGATAAACTGCCAGCCCACCATTTTCACAGATAAAAGCCATATCATCTGCTACCGGAGCAAACATTTTTTTCATGTTGGCATACTGGCGTCCGCTTGCCGCTATAAAAAGAATCCCCAGATCTTTTAACTGTCTGATCAGCGGAAAAATATCCTCCGGAAGGCTCTGCGCACCTTTCATTAATAACGTTCCATCCAGATCACTTGCAACCAACTTAATCATTTTTCCATTCCTCACATATCTTCAGTAAATCCTGCGGTTTTTCTGCAATTACTTCTGCGCCGTTACTTTCAAGCTCCCGGCGGTCGCGGAATCCCCAGAGTACACCTACTGTATGCATCTTGGCTGCATTTCCGGTTTCCATGTCTGTTTTGGTATCTCCCACATACATACATTCTGACGGTGTCACTCCAAATTCCTGTGCTGCCTTTAACGGGCCATCCGGTGCCGGTTTTCGGCGTATCGCATCGCTCTGTCCGATCACCAGGTCAAAATATCCGTCAAACATCTGCGCAATTACTTTCACCGCTGCCACATGTGGCTTGTTGGAGCAGACGGCCAGCTTCATCCCGCGATTTTTCAGTTCTTTCAATGTCTCCATAATCCCATCATATGGAACCACTTTATAGAGTGGATCTGCATCAAATTTCTCTCTGTAGAGGCTGCGGCATTCCTCATAATGCATCAGTTCCGGATCACCTGCATCTTTCAGGCAACGTCTGATCAGCATATCCGCACCTTCGCCGCTGTAATATTTAAAGTTTTCCACCGGCTGCGGTGTAAGTTCCAGTTTTTCCAGAATCTCATTGGCCACATATGCCATAGATTCCAACGTATTTGCAAGTGTACCGTCAAGATCAAAAATACATGCTTTTATCATCTGTTTATCCTCTTAACTCAATCCCCAGTTTCTTCAATTCATAAAAGAGTCTTCCGACCGGAAGGCCGACTACATTCGTATACTCACCATGAATTTCCTTTACATAGATGCCAAAGCTTCCCTGAATTCCGTAACTTCCGGCTTTATCCATCGGTTCCCCACTCTTTATATATGCATGGATTTCTTCATCTGTCACAGGATAAAAAGTAACATCCGTACATTCTGCAAAAGAATATTTCTCCCATTTTCCATTCTTTTTGACCAGAACTGTCACACCGGTATAAACCTGGTGGGTATTTCCCTGCAGCATTTTCAACATTTCAAATGCAGCCTGCTCATCGGACGGCTTTCCTAAGATTTCATTCTTATAAGAAACAATCGTATCTGCTCCAATAATCACTGTCCCCTCTTCCAGTTCAACCTTCGAAGCGATCTCCTCAGCCTTCTGGGCAGATAATTCACAGACGATCTCATCCGGACTATCTGCTGTAATCTTTTCTTCGCCTTCTGCTACACATATCTGAAAAATAACACCTGCCGCCGCAAGCAGTTCACGCCGCCTCGGTGACGCAGATGCAAGTATGATTTTTCTCATAAAGCTCTTCCTTTTCTTCGTTTTACTTCGGTAACAGTATACCCTGTCTCTCAAAATCGTGCAACCGCGAAAAACATTTTTCATAATTAGAACATATTTATGCCAAATACATAGAATAAATTTTGAAATTACCTGTTGACAGTATATTGTTTTTCTGCTATTATTATCAACTGTGAGCGGTAAATTGCCCTCAAATATGTAAATGCTGCTGTGGCTCAGTCGGTAGAGCGTCGCCTTGGTAAGGCGGAGGTCACGGGTTCGATTCCCGTCAGCAGCTTTATTTTTTTGCCCTTTTCATAAAAAATGACGCAAATCTCTTTCCATCGAGATCTGCGTCATTTTTTTATTGAGTGTTTTTATTTGATTGTAATGGTAATAACCTTTGATTTCTTACCATAAATGCCTTTTCCTGCGGCTGTCACGGTAATTTTATATTTTCCTTTTGGTGTGCGTTTCCTGATGGTTACCTTTCCGTTTTTGGCAACTTTTTTTACTGTCAGTGTTACAACTTTGCTTGTTTTGGCATAAGCTTTGGTCGCGGATGCTGTAATAGTGATCTCCTCATCTTCCGTTTCTCCGGCAATGTCTTCTACAGAAACAACTGCTGCCTCCTCCTGCACCGGTATGTCCGCCGCAAGGACATCTCCGCCTAAACTCATGGTCATCATAAGAGAAAGACCCAGCGCTGCTATTTTTTGCTTTCATTTACTCTTATCTCCTTCCTGCATAAAGCATATTTTTATATAGTAAGTATGGATTCCCCCCGGTATTGCCGAGCAGTATTTCCATATAAAAATACTTTCTTCCACAAATGCTTTTCTTTTTTATAAAAATATTTTTTCTTTTCTATATTTTTCGCAGGAAATCTTTTAAATTCCACATTTTTATGATATGATTAACCTTTAAAGAACCATTCAGGAGGGAAAGAGATGGATAACGAAACCGTTTCTAAAAATTTTATTGAAAACATCATTGACAAGGATCTGGCTGATGGCGTTTATGACACCGTCCACACCCGCTTTCCACCGGAACCTAATGGATACCTCCATATCGGACATGCCAAATCCATTCTTTTAAATTACGGACTTGCCAAAGAATACAACGGCAAGTTTAATATGCGTTTTGATGATACCAACCCTACAAAAGAAAAAAGTGAATTTGTAGAATCCATCAAAGCAGATATCAAATGGCTCGGTGCTGACTGGGAGGACAGACTTTTCTTCGCTTCCGATTATTTCGGTCAGATGTATGAAGCTGCAATCAAGCTGATCAAAAAAGGCAAGGCTTATGTCTGTGACCTGACCGCCGACGAGATCCGCCAGTATCGTGGCACTCTGACAGAGCCTGGTAAAGAAAGCCCGTACCGCAACCGTTCTGTAGAAGAAAACCTTCAGCTTTTTGAAGAAATGAAAGAGGGCAAATATGCTGATGGAGAAAAGGTTCTCCGTGCAAAGATCGACATGGCATCTCCGAATATGAACATGCGTGACCCGGTCATCTATCGTGTTGCTCATATGACTCACCACAGAACCGGCGATACATGGTGCATCTACCCGATGTATGACTTCGCTCATCCGATCGAAGATGCGATCGAAGGTATCACACATTCTATCTGTACACTCGAATTTGAAGATCACCGCCCGCTGTATGACTGGGTAGTACGTGAACTCGAATATCCGCAGCCACCGAAACAGATTGAATTTGCAAAGCTTTACCTTACAAATGTCGTAACAGGTAAGCGTTACATCAAGAAACTGGTCGAAGACGGCATCGTAGACGGATGGGATGATCCTCGTCTCGTTTCCATCGCCGCACTGCGCAGACGTGGTTTCACACCGGAATCCATCAAAATGTTTGTAGATCTCTGCGGTGTCTCCAAAGCCAACAGCTCTGTAGACTATGCAATGCTTGAGTACTGCATTCGTGAAGACCTCAAATTAAAACGTCCTCGTATGATGGCAGTCATGGATCCGGTCAAACTCGTAATCGACAATTATCCGGAAGGACAGGTAGAATACCTGGATGCTCCGAACAACATGGAAAACGAAGCTCTCGGAACCCGTAAGATTCCATTCAGTGGTGAACTTTATATCGAACGCGACGATTTCATGATCGACCCGCCGCGTAAATACAAGAGACTTTTCCTCGGTACAGAAGTTCGTCTGATGAACGCATACTTTGTCACCTGTACCGGTTATGAAGCAGATGATGACGGCACTGTACGTGTTGTACACTGTACTTACGATCCGGCTACCAAAGGCGGTAACGCTCCGGACGGACGTAAAGTAAAAGGTACAATTCACTGGGTAGAAGCTACCAACGCAAAAGAGGCAACCGTACGTCTTTATGAAAACATCGTAGATGAAGAAAAAGGCGTATACAATAAAGAAGATGGATCCCTGAACGTAAATCCGAACTCCCTTACAACCGTTACCGCTTACGTAGAGCCGGCGCTTATGGAAGCCAAAGGCTACGACAGCTATCAATTCGTAAGAAACGGATTCTATTGTGCAGATATCCATGATTCCAAAGAAGGTGCACCGGTATTTAACCGTATTGTATCCCTTAAGAGTTCTTTCCGTCTTCCGAAATAATTCTTTCGGAAATGAATGATGCAACAAACAAGAGGCAGGTCAATTGACCTGTCTCTTATTATCTTCATAGTTCTTATTATTAAACTGAACCGGATTCAGATTTATTCTTCTTCCTGTTCTTCTTTCTCTTCTTTAATTGCTTCTTCTACTGCGTGCTCGGCATCTGCTGTTTCAGCAGTTTCTTCTACAGCCTTTTCTACAGCATCTTCAGTCTCATCCCATGCTTCAAAAGCTTCTGATGTTTCTTTCTTTTCTTCAGGCTTTGATGTTTCTTCTTCGGTCTCATCCTCGAAATCTTCATCAAAATCCTCGAAATCATCCAGCGGGTCTTTGCGGAATGCAAGTGCCGCGATTGCTCCTGCTGCTGCGGCAGCAACTGCTCCGACTGCTACAAATCCCCAATATTTATTAATCTTTGCCATAATTTCGTATCTCCTTTCATATACAGAAACCATCTATCCGATACTCTGAATAATGTTAGTGTTATTTTACTACTTTTGTATCAAAAAAGGAAGAGAAAAATTGCGAATCTTACCTCGGATACGCTGCAGCGCATTGTCGATGGATTTCGGTGTTTTGCCCATGATCTCCGCAATCTTTACGTAACCGTATCCTTTCATATAGTAATCCAGTACTTTGTTTTCCATCGGGCTTAAGACCTTGCTAATCTCCTGTTCCAGATTTCTCGTACTTTCCTGATCGATCACAATGGATTCCGGGTCTTCTGTGCGGGAATCCCACGAGTCTTCCAGATGCACAGATTCTTCCTCATTACTGAGCGAAATATACGTATTCAGTGGAAGATGTTTCTGCCTGTTTGAATTCTGTACCGCACTGTAAAGCTGCCGGTCAATACACAAACCTGCAAATGTCTGAAAAGACGCTTCCCTATCCGGCTGGTAATTCTGGATTGCCTTAAAAAGTCCGATCATTCCCTCCTGGATCAGGTCGTCTGTCTCTCCTCCGATCAAAAACATGGCTCTTGCCTTTTTGCGGACAAACTCCTTGTATTTTTCCATCAGATAATCCGATATTTCCGTCTCTCCCTGTCGCAGTCTGAAAATCAGTTCTTCGTCGCTGTACTGATCGTAACGGCTCATTCTGTTTCCCCTTTTATTTGCTGCTTTTTACCAGTCTCTGTCTTACGATTTCATAGGCAAGAACTCCTGCTGCCACAGAAGCATTCAGAGAATCAATGTCTCCCTTCATCGGTATGGATGCTGTGAAATCACATGCTTCACGTACCAGACGGCTGACACCTTCTCCTTCATTTCCGATCACAAGTCCCATCGGTCCTGTCAGATCCAGATCATACATGGTCTCTCCGCCCATATCTGCGCAGACAAACCAGATTCCTTTTTCTTTCAGTTCTTCAATCGTTCTTACAATATTTGTTACTTTTGCAACCGGTGTATAGTTGATCGCACCTGCGGAAGTTTTCGCTACAGTAGATGTCAGTCCTACCGCACGTCTCTTCGGTATGATAACGCCATGCGCGCCGGCAAGATTCGCTGTACGGATGATTGCGCCGAGATTGTGCGGATCTTCTACATTGTCCAGAAGAATCAAAAATGGCGGTTCACCCTTTTCTTCTGCTCTGGCAAGAATCTCTTCCACCGTACTGTACTCATAAGCTGCAACCTGCGCGATCACACCCTGATGTGCTCTTGTCTCACTGAGCTGATCCAGGCGTTCTTTTGACACATAGTTGATGATCGTATCGGTCTTGCGCGCTTCTCTTGCAATCGTACGCACCGGTCCATCCTGACATCCGTCAAGGATAAAAAGCTTGTCCACGCATTTTCCGGAACGGAAAGCCTCCAGTACCGCGTTGCGTCCTTCTATCTGTTCACTCATAAAATATCCTCTCCGATTCCCATACGGACCAAAGTGAGCATCCGTGTGTAATCCTCTTTTAAATATAAATATCCCATCAATGCCTCAAAACCGGTCGCACGACGGTAATCTGCCATTGTTGCATGTTTTGCCATAGTCGGAGAATGTGCATTCCTGCCCCTGCGGTAAACACTCAGCTCCTCCGGTGTCAGTTTCTCCTTGATCACTTCCATGATTGCAGACTGTGCACCGGCTTTCACCAGACTGCTTGCTTTCTTATGAAGACGATTCACCGGACAGTTGCCTTTCTTAACCAGGATCGTCCGGATGATCAGTTCATAAACTCCATCTCCGATGTATGCCAGAGTCAGCGGAGAATAACTCCGCAGATCCTGGTCTTCCAGATGAAACAATTCTTTCAGCTGTATCAGATTCGTTTCCATTTTACACCCTCACGAGTATCTTTCAGCTCGATTCCTTTGTCAAGAAGTAATCCTCTGATCTCATCTGCCCTCGCGAAATCTTTTGCCTTTCTGGCTGCCTGACGTTCTGCGATCAGATTCTCGATCTCTTCATCAAGGATCTCTTCCTTTTTGTCAAGAATCAGGCCGAGAACATCACAAAGTTTTGTCATCACTTCAAGAGTGTGTGCAGCAAACTCCGCGGAGCTTCCTTCCTGTACATTTGTATTGCCGAATTTAACCAGTTCAAATACTGCGGCAAGTGCATCTGCTGTATTGAAGTCATCATCCATTGCTTCTTCAAATTTCGTTACAAATGCAGCTTCTTCCTGCATCATCTTCTTTTCATCCTCGGATGCTTCCTGTACAGAAGCTGCTGTCTGACGGTCACGAAGTCTTGCAGCCGCATCCGTGATTCGCTCCAGTGCATTCTTAGAAGATTCCATCAGGTCTGCACTGAAATTAAGCGGACTTCTGTAATGAGCATTCAGCATAAAGAAACGAAGCACCTGCAGATCGTACTGCTCTCCGATCTGACGAACGGTACGGAAATTTCCGAGAGATTTTGACATCTTACGGTTGTCAATGTTCAGGAATGCATTGTGCATCCAGTATTTTGCAAAAGGAACTCCATTGCAGCATTCGCTCTGTGCGATTTCATTTTCATGATGTGGAAAAACAAGATCTTCGCCACCTGCATGGATATCGATTTCTTCTCCGAGGTATTTCTTTGACATAACGGAGCACTCGATGTGCCATCCCGGTCTTCCGTCGCACCATGGAGATTTCCAGAATGGTTCTCCTTCTTTTTTCGGTTTCCAGAGTACGAAATCCAGCGGATCTTCTTTCTGGTC
>OGQQ01002650.1_pt1 | contig 11205 bp, 9 predicted proteins | sample 1553281 | NCBI WGS metagenome assembly OGQQ01 (sample SAMEA2579937, study PRJEB22360) | human gut metagenome | biome: human gut; feature: human-associated habitat; material: faeces | place: Denmark | collected 2008/2010 | reverse complement strand
GTGGGGCGTCGAGCTCGGCAAGCAGCTTGCCAAGCAGATCACCCCGGCCATCTCCAAGGATGACGACGCCCTGGCCGCCCAGGATCCGTCCACCCAGTCCCTGATCAAGTTCTACCGCGCCAACCGTGAGTTCTGATTCCGCTGCGTTGCATCAGAACTCACGGTTGCGCGCGCCGCACGGTGTTGTCTGGTGAACGGTCTGGCGACCGTTCATGCCGCGAGTTCTGATCTTCCATCGAAACGTGGCGTCTAGCGCGTACGTGGCATACCCCATCCGTGTCTTACGGATGGGGTATTTTTGATTATTGCTGTGCCGAAAGGTGGGATGCCGCATAATCCCGCTTTTCTTCAGGTCCAGCCGGAACGTCCGCAGGTAGCTGCGGACGTGCGCAATCGCAATATTTCCGGCGGATCGGCAACCCTTCGCAGGCAGACCTGCGGAGCGGAAGAACAGGCCGAGACGGCAATCGCAAGAACGCCGTACGAGGCCCTTACCTGTGCGCTGATATGCGGCGGCGACTCGAGGAAACACAATGGTTAACGCTATTGAGGCATTTGACGCCAAGCACATGAAGCCGGCCGAGGAAATCCCGGCTTTCCGTCCCGGTGACACCGTCGAAGTCAACGTGAAGATCAAGGAAGGCAACAACTCCCGTATCCAGACCTTCACCGGCGTGGTGATCGCTCGTAAGGGCGCTGGCGTGCGTGAGACCTTCGTGGTCCGCAAGATCAGCTTCGGCACCGGTGTCGAGCGCCGCTTCCCGCTGCACTCCCCGGCCATCGATTCCATCAAGGTGGTCCGCAAGGGCCGCGTGCGTCGCGCCAAGCTGTACTACCTGCGCAACCTGCGCGGTAAGGCCGCTCGTATCGTCGAGCGCCGCGACAACTCCGAGAAGTGAGTTCGAATCGCAAATAAAGCGTGAAATCGGCTCTTCGGCAACCCGTCGAGGAGCCGATTTTCTATATTGGGCCGCTATGATAGGGGCCAGTGCGTGAAACCGGACGGTAAGGAATCCCATGAAGCATGCCAGAAGAAGAGTCGAAAGCGAGGAAAGCTTCGGCTTACGAGACACCCTGATCTGGTGTGGCATACCCATCGTCATCGTGCTGCTGGTGCGCATGTTCCTGTTCGGCTTCTACGTGATTCCGTCCGGCTCCATGCTGAACACCATCGAACCGGGCGACCGGGTCATCACCAGCAAACTCACCCCCAAAGTCTTCAAGCTCCAGCGCGGCGACGTGGTGGTCTTCAAGGACCCCGACCATTGGCTGCAGCAGGAGAACAGCGGCCGATTCGGCGGCGACTACCTCATCAAACGACTTATCGGCCTGCCCGGTGACACCGTGGCCTGCGAGGGGCCCGGCAAGCCGGTCACGGTCAACGGCGTGGCCATCGACGAAACTTCGTACATCCGCTCCGGCGTGGACCCCAGCTCCTTCGCGTTCAGTGAAAAAGTGACTGCGGGACATGTGTTCGTCATGGGCGACAATCGCGCCAATTCCGCCGATTCCCGCTACCATCAGGACGATTCCTCGCACGGCCTCGTGCCGGTTTCCGACGTGGTCGGCGTCGGTCTGGTCAAGTATTGGCCGCTGAACCACATCAGCACGCTGGACGCGCATCACGACGTGTTCAAGGACGTGCCGGAAGGATCTGCCGACTGATGTCCGTTTCCGTAGTGCCCACGCTGGATATGGAACGGGCGATCGCGGCCTCCGGCTACGACGTGATCGTCGGCTTCGACGAGGTCGGCCGCGGCTCGCTCGCCGGTCCCGTCATGGTCGGTGCCGCTGCGATTCGCGCGTGCGATCTGTCCGGTCCGTCGCCGCTGCAAGTGCCCGACGGCGTGGCCGATTCCAAAATGCTGACGGAACACCGCCGCGAAGCCATATTCGAAGAGCTTAAATCGTGGTGCGCGTCCTGGGCGGTCGGCTCGGCCAGCAACACGGAAATCGACGATTGGGGCATCTCCTATGCGCTTGGCATCGCCGCATTGCGCGCACTCAGCCAAGCGGAAGAGAAACTCGGCATCGACGGCGATGGCATGCTTGACGGCAAGCCGGTGAAGGTCGGTGCGATCCTCGACGGACCGAACGACTACATCACCAAAGCGCTGAACACCTTCGACGCGCCTGACGTGCCGGTTCCTGCGGAAGTCTCTACCAAAGTGAAGGGCGACCGGTACTGCGCCACCGTGGCCACCGCAGCCGTCATCGCCAAAGTCACGCGAGACCGGCTCATGGTCGAACTGGGAGCGCAACCCCAATATGAACCCTATGAATGGGCCCACAACAAGGGTTACGGTTCGGCCGCACACCGTGACGCCATCGCTGAATTCGGGCCCAGCGACCTGCACCGCCTCTCCTGGCATCTCGTCTGACATACGGTATCTCATCCGCAGTCCGCGATTACGCTAATCCTTGCGGATGATGCATGCCGGAAGGAAACCTGTAAGTTCATCCCGCCGTCTGATGGCCGGGACCAATCCGTTTCCGTACCGTAGGAAACATGGAACACATACTTCACGCGACCGATCTGGTCATGGATTATTCGACCCAACAGGCGACACCGAACGCCACACACATGCTGGCGCTCAATCACGTGGATTTCGGCATCCAGGCAGGCGAAAGCATCGCGGTCATGGGACCGTCCGGTTCCGGCAAATCGACGTTACTGCACGCACTCGCCGGCATCATCACCCCGACAGCCGGCAATGTGATGTTTCGCGGTGCCAACCTGGCGCGGTTGAGCGACGCTGACCGCACCAAACTGCGCCGCAGCGCCTTCGGCTTCGTCTTCCAATCCGGACAACTGCTGCCGGAACTGCCGGCCATCGAAAACATCGCGTTGCCGATGATGCTGGGCGGCGCAAGCTACCAGCAGGCCACCGACACGGCCATGCTATGGCTGGAACGCATGGGATTGCGCGCGCTCGCCACGCACCGGCCGGGGGAGATGAGCGGCGGACAGATGCAGCGCATCGCCATCGCACGTGCGCTCGCCGCGCAGCCGGCAGTCATCTTCGCCGATGAACCGACCGGCGCGCTCGACCAGACCACCGGCCACGAAATCATGAGCATTCTCATGCGGACCGCACGACAGACCGGCGCGGCCGTGGTCGTGGTGACGCACGATTCGAACGTGGCCGCATTCTGCGATGCCACCGTTACCATGCGTGACGGCAGGCTGAGCTCGCCGCAGCAATCCCAACCTACCGCCGGAGGCGCACGATGAACATGTTCCGATTATGGCGATTGTTCCACCGCTCCGGCACCCGCGGCACATCCGGCCGCACTTCTGCGCTGGCCATCGTTGCCTTCGCATCCGCCACCGCCGTCTTCCTAACCGTGCTCGGAGGCCTGCATGGCTTCATCTGGCGGGCCTCCGCCGACCACACGTTCGGTTGCATGATCAATTCCAACAGGTGCGCGCCCGGTACATACGAAACATGGTCCAAAACCCTGGCGCACGCCGACAAGCTCGTCGCCACGGTCGGCGACGGCCATTGGACGGCCGACCAGGCCACAGCCGTCATGAACACCTATTCCGACGGCTATGTGCTGCTCGCCGCATTCGCCAGTCTGCTACTCATCGTGCCGTTCGTGGCGCTCGCCGGCTCGGCGGCCCGTCTCGCGGCCTCCCGCAGGGACGCACGTCTCGCCGCACTGCGACTTGCGGGCGCCACCACCGCGCAGGTCACGAAACTCACCGCGCTCGATGCGGGTGGCCAGGCTCTGCTTGGCGCGCTGGTCGGCATGGCCGGCTACTTCGCGCTGATACCGGCGATCATGCTGCTCGACTTCCAAAACCAGCATTTCACCTTCGAACAGTTGTGGGTGGGACTGCCTGCTCTGGCGGCCGTGACCGTCGGAGTCACGCTGCTTGCCTTGGTCTCCGCGCTGGTCGCCCTACGCCGCGTGGCCATCACCCCGCTTGGCGTGATGCAACGTACCGGACAACCCATGCCGTCCGCATGGCGCGCACTGATTTTCCTTGCCGTGTTGGCCGTAGGCTACCTGCTGCTCAACAGCATCTCCGCATTCGCGCACTTGGGTCAGATGGTGGTCTACGCCATCATCTTCGGCGTCTTCTTCCTCGGTTTCGCCATGGTGAACGTCGTCGGTACCTGGGTGGTGGCGATGCGCGCCAGATCGCGTGCGAAACACCCGAAGGACGCGGCCACTATGATTGCCATGCGCCGTATCCTCGACAATCCCAAGCGTGCTTGGCGTAACGTGTCCGGTGTGGCGCTCGCTGTGTTCATTGCGGGGATGACGTCGGTGTGCGGATTGCTCGCCACCGGAATCGGAGGCAACCACGACCCGTTCGACCCATCTATGCTGTACATGCGCGATATAGCGATGGGTGGTTTCCTGACGCTCGCCTTTGCCGCGGTGCTCGCCGCCGTCAGTTCCGGCGTGATGCAGACGGGCAACGTCTACGACCAGGCCGACGAGTACCGCATGCTTGCGTTGGAAGGCACGGATGAGGCGACGCTCGACAAGGCACGCATGATGGAAGTGATCACCCCGCTCAACACGGTGATGGCCGTTTCATTGGGGTGCTCGGTGTTGTTGCTGTTTCCGATTCTGGCAACGTCGTTGCTCAATCCGGCTTCGTTGCTTACGTTGGCCGCGGGAATCGGCTTGTGTTATGCGCTGATGGTGCTCGGAGGGTGTGCCGCGAATCATGCGGCGCACGGGCTCGGTCATGCCGGCTACCGTATGGACGATTGATGGCCTCGCCGCGGCGCTCGTGGATACCGCGGCGAGGACTGGCGAGGTCAGCCGAGCAGCACCGCGATAATCGCGATGAAAATCGGCGACGACAACGTCGAGAACAGAATGCCGTCGCGTGCGAACGACAGACCCACGTTGTACCGCGCCGCGTAGTTGTAGACGTTCTGGCCAGTCGGCAGAGCGGCGAGCACCACGCACGCGTACAGCGTGGCGCCGCGGAAGCCCATCACGAAATACGACAGCAGGAACGCGATGATCGGCATCACAATGTTCTTCAAAGCGGCCACCGTGAACACCGCCGGAATATTCGACTTGTCCTGCAGCGGCTTCGTGCCGTGCAAGGACATGCCGAATGCCATCAGAATCATCGGCACCGCGGAATCGCCGATCATATCGATCGGGTCGTAGATGAAGCTCGGAATCACGAAAAAGCCGACTTTCGCGGAAATCGCGGACACGGCGATGCCCAGCAGCGAGCCGATGAGCAGCGGCTGGTGCAACGGCTGTTTCAGAATCTCCTTCGCGGAGACCTTGCCTTTGGTGGTCACGTCGAGCACGGTCAGGCCGATCGGCGTGAACACCGCCTGCTGCATGACCAGAATCGGTGCGACAAGCGCCGGATTGCCCAGAATGTACGTGGCGATCGGCAGGCCGATGTTGTTGGAATTGAGATACAGCGAATTCAGCGCGCCGATGGTGGCGTCCGCGGCCTTCATATGGAAGAACAGCCGATTGAGAATCAGAAAGACCACACCCACCAGCACGGCCGAGAAGAACGCCACGACGATGGAGGAGTGGAAGATCTCGAAGATCTTCTCCTTGGACAGGATGGCGAACATCAGGCACGGGCTCGACACGAAGAAGCTGAACCTGTTGAGCACCATCTGCGCGGTCGGCCCGCCGATGCGCATGCGCGCGGCCACATAGCCGGTGGCGATGACGATGCCGATGACGCAGAAACCTTCCATCGCGCTTAACAGACCCGGCATTGCACTCTCCTTTTCGCTGCGGCCGTTGCCTCGGACCGCTACCTAGTGTGTCACCAAGCGCACGACAGCATGGCCGACCGTCTCAAAAGCACGCCCGAAATGCGATTGTCACCGGCTTTTGCCGGATAATGGACGGCATGAGCGAACTTACGATTGGATTTTCCGCTTCCGCCAGCAAACAGGAGCAGTTGAACGAGCTGATGAGGCAGATCATGGGCTGCTATTCCGTCAGCGATGACGAAGGCCCGTTGACGGACGCCGTCGAGGTGTTCCTGAAAAAACAGCCGCATCTGACGGTGCGCAGGCACGGCGACACATTGGTGGCATCCACCGATTTCGGCCGCGAGCGCCGCGTGATTCTTGCCGGCCATCTCGACACGGTGCCGGTGATCGACAATTTCCCGCCGAAATGGCTTCAGCCGGGCGATCCGCTGATTCGCGAGGATGTGGCGGCCGGTCATGAGCATGAGCGTGTGATCTGGGGTCGTGGCGCCACCGATATGAAGGGTTCCGACGCGGTCATGCTGTATCTGGCGGCCACGCTGACGGATGCGAAATACGATTTGACGTACGTGTTCTACGACCATGAGGAAGTCGCGGCCGAGAAGAACGGCCTGCGCAAGGTGGTCGAGTCGCATCCGGATTGGATCACCGGCGATTTCACGATCATCGGCGAGCCGACCGATTGCGGCATCGAGGGCGGCTGCAACGGCACGATGCGATTCGACGTGATCACGCACGGCGTTGCCGCGCATTCGGCCCGCGCCTGGATGGGCAAGAATGCGATCCACGCGGCGGCCGAGATTCTGAACCGTTTGAACGCGCATGAGAACCGCGCCATCGAAGTAGATGGCCTGACCTATCAGGAGGGCCTGAACGCCACGCTGATTTCCGGCGGCAAGGGTACCAATGTGATTCCCGACGAGTGCCGTGTGCACGTCAACTACCGGTTCGCGCCGGACAAGTCGCTCGCCGAGGCGAAGGCGCTGATGATCGGCGCGGATGCGGGCGCGAAACTCGGCAACGGCGAGCATCAGGCCACTGGTGGCGTGTTCGAAGGCTTCGGCATCGAGATGAAGGACGAATCGCCGAGCGCACGTCCGGGCCTCAATTCGCCGCTTGCCCAATCGCTGGTATCGCTTGTCAAGGAACGTACCGGTCGTGACCCGCTTGCCAAGCTGGGTTGGACGGATGTGGCGCGTTTCGCGATTCTGGGCATTCCGGCCGTGAATCTCGGCGCGGGTAGCCCGCTGCTGGCTCACAAGCAGGACGAGCAGCTGCCGGAGACTGATCTGCTGCTCATGGCCGACCTGCTGGAGGACTGGCTGCGTTGAATCGCCGTTGAGTCGTTGCTGAGCTGCCGTTGAATCGCCGGTAATTCGCTGCCGCGGGCTTGCCGCAGAACCACTATTGGTCCACCGTTGAACCGCTGCTGAACCACTATGCCGGCGCACGTTCATTCACGGCGTGTCAACGCGAATCATTGGAAAACGGAGCGTGTAGGGGGAATAAATTTCCCGTCCTGTCACGCTCCGTTGTTTTTTGTGTCATACTTATAGACGGTGGTTCTGCAAGACCGCCGACGCATCCGATGGCGTTGATCCCCTCGCGTGAATGTTCTGTGAGTCGCGAGCGCAGGTGTCCGCCGTCGCATGATGAAGACTTTTGACGGAAGTTGCTTCCTACGGGCGCCATGATGCGCGGCCACGGTGAGAGCGTGGTGTGAGAACCGTTGGGGCTTGAGTGAAGGCGATGCGATTGCAGCGCGTTGCCGAGGAGCGTTGTGCCTACTACCAATGAGGGCCTCGATCAGGTCGAGGCTGTTGTGTCATCCGATAATTCAACCAATAATGCGGCAAGCAGTGCGGGTTCTGTGTCTGCCGATCCGGCTCCGCGCCGTCGTCGTGGAGGTCGCCGCGTGGTGCGTGGCGTAGGTGCCGCGGGCGCGTCTTTGGAGCTGAAGGTCGAGGAGCATGCCAAAGCCCCCTTGTTTGAGGAACCGAAGCTTGAGCCTGTCCAGCCTGCGCGTGATTCCGCCGATTTCAATGATGCCGATGACGCCGAGCCGTCGCGTCCGCGTCGTCGTCGCGTGACCCGTTACGATGACGACGATGAGATGCGTGACGAACGTCCGCGCCGTCGCCGTCATTCTTCCGTGGACGTGCAGGACGAGGATGATCGCCCGTCGCGTCGCCGTCGCCGTATCAGCGACGAGCCGCGTGATGACCGTGACGATCGTGACGATCGTGACGATTACGGCAATCGTGGCAATCGTGACAATCGTGACGAATCATCCGAAGACCGTGCGCTCGACGCCGTCAGCGCGTTGCCGGAAGGCCATGAGACGCGTCATAACCCGCGTCCGATGACGCCGCTGCTGTTCCAGGAGCCGATTCTGCCGGCCGCCCCCGCGGGCCGCGGATCGTCCGACGATGACGATGCTGACGATACGGGCCGCAGAGGTTCGGACGATGCCCGTGACAGCCGTGATGACCGCGACGATGACCGTCCGACTCGTCGCCGCCGCCGTCGCAGCCACGACACGGCCGACACGGACCGCACGGACGCTTCGAATGACGGTCGCGGCCGTGATGACGGCAATGACCGCAACAACGACGCCGAAGACGATGAGCATGGCGATTCCCGCCGCTCCCGTCGTTCCCGTCGTCTGAACGCGCAGGAACGTCGTGCCGCTGCCGAAGTGGAGCAGATCGAGGAGGACCTGGTCCTCGATGGCATCACGTATGCGCCGATCGATGACGAGTCCCGCAATGGAAACGATGATGACGACGAGCAGCCGACGCGCACCCGTCGCCGCCGTCGCGGACGCGGCAACCATGAGGAAGCCGACGAGCAGCAGACCTCCGAACGCGAATCCCGTCGCCGTCATGAGGATGACGATGAGGAAGAGGGCACGGTGACCCGTCGCCGTCGCCGCCGCCGTGGAGGGTCGAAGGCCGAGGAATCGGACGAGACGATGTCCCGTCGCTCCCGCAAGCAGCAGTACATCGACGAGATCACCGACGTCGAAGGATCCACCCGTCTGGAAGCCAAGAAGCAGCGCCGCCGCGACAACCGTCGTGAACGCAGCCGTCAGAACCAGCTCATGGAGCAGGACTTCCTGGCCCGTCGCGAACACGTCGAGCGTCTGATGGTGGTGCGCGAACGTGAGCGCCACACCCAGATCTCCGTGATCGAAGACAATGTGCTCGTCGAGCATTACGTGTCCGACATCCAGGAAGTGGCCACCGTCGGCAACATCTATCTTGGCCGCGTGCAGAACGTGCTGCCGAGCATGGAGGCCGCGTTCGTGGACATCGGACAGGCCCGCAACGGCGTGCTGTACGCCGGCGAGGTGAACTGGGATTCCGCACGTCTGGAAGGCCAGCCGCGTCGTATCGAACTGGCGTTCAAGTCGGGCGATCCGGTGCTGGTGCAGGTAACCAAGGATCCGATCGGCCACAAGGGCGCAAGGCTTACCTCGCAGGTCACCTTGGCCGGCCGTTTCCTCGTGCTGGTGCCGTCCGGCGGCATGACCGGCGTGAGCCGCAAGCTGAGCGAGCGTGAGCGCGCCCGCCTGAAGAACATCGTGTCGAAGATCGCGCCGAAGGATATGGGCGTGATCATCCGAACCGCGGCCGAAGGCGCTTCCGAAGAGGCCATCACCAAGGATCTCGAGAACCTGGTGCGCCAGTGGGAACGCATCACCGCTAAGCGCGACGAGTTCCTGCACGGCAAGCGTCCGAAGCTGTTGCAAGGCGAGCCGGACGTGGCCATCCGCGTGGTGCGCGACATCTTCAACGACGACTTCTCCAAGATGATCGTGGAAGGCGACCGCGTGTACGAGCGTATCGAGGAATACCTCGACACGATGGCCCCCGACCTGAAAGACAAGCTCGAGAAGTGGGATCCGGCCGAACATGACGGCAAGGACGTGTTCGACAAGTGGCAGATCGACTCCCAGTTGCGTAAGGGCATGGAACGTCAGGTCTACCTGCCGTCCGGCGGTTCGATCGTCATCGACCGCACCGAGGCCATGACCACCATCGACGTGAACACGGGTCGTTTCATCGGCCGCGGCAAGAGCCTCGAGGAAACGGTGACCCGTTGCAACCTCGAAGCGGCCGAAGAGATCGCGCGACAGCTTCGTCTGCGCGACATCGGCGGCATGGTGATGATCGACTTCGTCGACATGGTCATGCCGGCCAACAGGGATTTGGTGCTCCGCCGACTGGTGGAGTGCCTGGCGCGCGACCGCACCAAGCATCAGGTGGCCGAAGTCACCTCGCTGGGACTGGTGCAGATGACGCGCAAGCGCATCGGCCAGGGTCTGGTGGAGGCGTTCTCCGAGGAATGCCCGACCTGCAAGGGCCGCGGCTTCATCCTCCATGACGAACCGACCGTTTCGGCGGATTACGACGATCCGTACGCCCTGAAGGGCGGCGATCCGTTCGTCAAGACCAACAAGCATGGCCATGGCACGGACGTGCAGGTGCCGAAGGGCTCCTCGCCGGACGTGAAAGCCAAACTCGCGCAGATCGCGGCGGCTGCCGTGGCCGCCAACAATGCGGACCTGGGCGAGGAAGAAGAAGAATAAAGGAAAATCCCGGTATGTCAACTTGACACGCCGGGAGCAGACTTGCGGTTGTACGCGGGTATGTGTAAATTAGATTGCTGGTGTCTGGCCGCGAGGCTCGAACGTGCCGGGCAGTAAGCTTTCCAAGTTAATAAAGGAACGGATATGTACGCTATTGTGAAGGCCGGCGGCCATCAGGAAAAGGTCGAGGTCGGTGACGTCATCCTCGTCAACCGTCTCAACGCCAAGAAGGGCGACACCGTGGAGTTCCCGGCTGCCCTCGTGGTGGACGGCTCCAAGGTCATCCTCGGTGCCAAGGATCTCGCCAAGCTCACCGTCAAGGCTGAGGTTGTCAACGATGAGGCCAAGGGTCCGAAGATCAGCATCATGAAGTACAAGAACAAGACCGGCGTTGCTCGTCGCAAGGGCCATCGCCAGCAGCTGACTCTCGTCAAGATCACGGCTATCGCCTGATTCGCGTAGGGTTAGAGTCAAGGACCGAAAGGAACAGACATGGCACATAAGAAGGGCGCGTCCAGCTCGCGCAACGGTCGCGATTCAAACGCGCAATACCTCGGTGTGAAGAAGTTCGGCGGCGAAGCCGTCGTGGCTGGCAACATCATCGTTCGCCAGCGTGGCACCAAGTTCCACCCGGGCGAGAACGTCGGCATGGGCAAGGACCACACCCTGTTCGCCCTCAAGGACGGCAGCGTGAAGTTCGGCGTGCGTCGTGACCGCAAGGTCGTCGACGTGATTGCCGCCTGAGACACGCGCAAATAACGCTTTTGATGAAAGACCGCGCCCATATGGACGCGGTCTTTCTGTTATGTAAGGTAGATACATGAGTGATTTTGTGGATCGAGTAACCGTCCATGTCAAGGGCGGCGACGGCGGCAATGG
>OGQQ01002646.1_pt1 | contig 11209 bp, 8 predicted proteins | sample 1553281 | NCBI WGS metagenome assembly OGQQ01 (sample SAMEA2579937, study PRJEB22360) | human gut metagenome | biome: human gut; feature: human-associated habitat; material: faeces | place: Denmark | collected 2008/2010 | reverse complement strand
TTCCAAAAGAAATGGCTGTAGAATTATTCAAACCATTTGTTATGAAAGAATTAGTTGGTAGAGGAATAGCACAAAATATCAAAAATGCAAAAAGAATGGTAGAAAGACTAAGACCAGAAGTATGGGAAATATTAGAAGATGTTATAAAAGACCATCCAGTAATGTTAAACCGTGCTCCAACACTACATAGACTTGGTATTCAAGCATTTGAACCAGTACTAGTAGAAGGTAGAGCAATAAAACTTCACCCATTAGTTTGTGAAGCCTTCAACGCTGACTTTGATGGTGACCAAATGGCTGTGCATTTACCATTATCACCAGAAGCACAAGCAGAATCAAGATATTTAATGTTAGCTACTAACAACTTATTAAAACCACAAGATGGTAAACCAGTTGCAGTACCTAGACTAGATATGATTCTAGGAAGTTATTATTTAACAATGACATTAGATGGAGAATTAGGAGAAGGAAAATACTTCAAAGATCCAGATGAAGCAATAATGGCTTACGAAAATCACGATGTAGGAATGCATGCAAAAATATTTGTTAGAATAACAAAAGAAATCGATGGAGAAATGAAATCTAAAAAAATTGAGACAAGTGTTGGTAGAATTATATTCAACCAAGGAATTCCTCAAGATTTAGGATTCATAGACAGAAATGAAGATCCATTCCAATATGAAATAAACTTCCCAGTTGTTAAAAAATCAATGGGAGAAATAATAGAAAGAGTTATAAGAGTACATGGTGTAATTGAATCAGCAGAAGTAATAGACTATGTAAAAGCTTTAGGATTCAAATATTCTACACTTGCTGGTATCACATTCTCAATGAGTGATGTAAAAGTACCTGCAGCTAAAAAAGAATTATTAGCAGAAGCTGACAAGAAAATAGAAACTATTAGAAAACAATATGCAAGAGGTTTAATTACAAATGATGAAAGATATAACTCAGTAATTAAAGTTTGGGAAGATGCAACAAAGAAAATCAGTAAAGCAATGGAAGACAACTTTGACGACTTAAACCCAATTTATATGATGGTTAAATCTGGAGCCAGAGGTAACATGAACCAATTAAGACAAATTGCTGGTATCCGTGGACTTATGGCTAGTACAACAGGTAAAGCCGTTGAAATTCCTATCAAATCATCATTTGCAGAAGGTCTAGATGCCCTAGAATACTTTATTTCTGCCCATGGTGCACGTAAAGGACTTTCAGATACAGCTTTAAGAACAGCCGATTCAGGATACTTGACAAGAAGATTGGTTGACGTATCACAAGATATTATAGTTAGAGAACATGATTGTGGAACACATGAAGGACTAATTGTTTATGATATTAAAGATGGAAATCAAATAATCGAAAAAATGCAAGAAAGAATTATTGGTAGATATGTTGTTAATGATGTATACGATCCAAATACAAAAGAACTTATTGTTGACACAAACACAATGATAACAGAAGAAATAGCAGATAAAATAGTAAATGCAGGAATTGAAAGACTAGAAGTACGTTCAGTTCTAGCATGTAGATCAAAACATGGTGTATGTCAAAAATGTTATGGTATGGGACTTGCAAGAAGAGACTTAGTATCTATCGGTGAATCTGTAGGTATCATAGCCGCACAATCAATTGGTGAGCCAGGTACACAGCTTACAATGAGAACAATTCACTCTGGTGGTGTTGCCGGTGTTGCAGATATCACTCAAGGTCTTCCAAGGGTTGAAGAATTATTTGAAGCTAGAAAACCTAAGGGAGTTGCAATAATCTCTGAAATTGCAGGTAAAGTAAAAATAAAAGAAACAAAGAAAAAGAAAGAAGTTATAGTAACATCTAACGAAGACTCAAAAACATATACAATACCATTTGGTTCAAAAATGAAAGTAAAAGATGGAGATATGGTAGAAGTTGGAGATCCATTTATCGAAGGTTCTATAAATCCATCAGAAATTCTAGAACTAAAAGGACCAGAAGGAGTATTTGAATACTTAACATCTGAAGTACAAAAAGTTTATAGAAACCAAGGTGTTGACATCAATGACAAACACGTTGAAGTTATAGGAAGACAAATGCTTAAGAAAGTTAGAGTAGAAGATAACGGAGATACACATATGTTCCCAGGATCTTTAGTAGACATGTACGAATTTGAAGACATAAACAATGAAGCAATAGCAGAAGGAAAACGTCCAGCAACAGGAAAAAGAGTATTACTTGGTATTACAAAAGCATCACTTGCTACAGACAGTTTCTTATCAGCAGCATCATTCCAAGAAACAACAAGAGTTCTTACAGAAGCAGCTATTAAAGGTAAAGTAGATGACCTAGTTGGATTAAAAGAAAATGTTATCATTGGTAAATTAATTCCAGCAGGTACTGGTATGAAAAAATACCAAGACCTTCACATCAATACAGAAAAGAAACCTGAAGAAGCTGCAGATGTCCAATAGGGACCAGTTGTGTCCAATAGGGACGGTTCTGATTGGACAAAAATGTCCCAAAAGAACCGATCTTGGATATAATAAATTATAAAATTAAAATAAATTTGTTATAGAAAAAAAGAATTTACAATTTTTAGTTGTAAATTCTTTTTTAAAATTTTGTGTAGGGACAAATTTACTAAGAAAAATCAAAGATTTTTTCAGATTTATTCTTATTTTCGACAAAATTTTTAGGACATGCTTATAAAAAGATGGTATAATATAATCAGTTTTTTTCATATATAGGAATATTTTTTATTTCAATGAATATTATATCTTATAGAAATGGAGGTGCCCATGTTTTTATTTATTTCAATTATTTTTATAATCACATTTAGTTTATTCTTATGGATGTTGTTAATTTCAAGTAAAAAATCAATAACAAATGAAGAGCAATATATAGAAGATAATTTACAAATGCAATTTTTGAACAAATTTGCTACGACTGAAAATTTTTAAATTATTTTGACAAATTAATTAAAAATAAGTAAATTGTTACAGTTCAGTACGAATAATGCATGAGATACCTAAGGATGATAGTTTTCATATTTTTATTGATATTAAAGGTAATAAAATTTAAGAGTGTAAATTCAAAATTTTTTTGAATTTACACTCTTTTATATGAATACAATAAAGATTTGGTTAGGGTTAGTATGTAAATTTGTTAATAAATTATAAATATAGCTATCTAATATTCCTCAAAGCTTCAATTCTATCTTCTGTACTTGGGTGAGTAGACCAAAGAGAAGAAGATTTCTTTTTACCCTTTTTACCATTCTTTTTAAAAGGACTAATAATATACATATTAGCAGTTGCAGAGTTAGCACTTTGCAATTCATTAGGGTCACTTTCAAGTTTTTGCAAAGCAGAAATCAAACCATCAGGATTTCTAGTAAACTCAACAGCAGTACTATCAGCCAAAAACTCTCTTTTTCTAGAAAGAGCAAGTTGCATCAAAGTACCAAAAATAGGAGATAAAATCAAGCAAATCAAGCCTAACAACATCAAAATGCCATTAGCCTTACTATCACTATCTCTATCCTTTGTACCACCCCAGAAAAGAATTCTAGAAAACATATCAGACAACATTACAATTAATCCAACAAACACTGAAACAACAGCACTTAAAAGAATATCATAATTTTTAATATGGCTCATTTCATGAGCTAAAACACCTTCTAATTCATAATAATCTAACTTTTCTAGTAAACCAGTAGTAACACAAATTATAGCATGTTCTGGATTTCTACCAGTTGCAAAAGCATTGGGTTGAGCATCTTCTACAACATACAAATCAGGTTTTTTAGGTAATCCTGCAGTTACCATTAAGGCATCTAAAATATTAACAAGTTTTAAATCTTCTTCTCTTGTTGCAGGTCTTGCATGACATGAGGCTAAAACGATTTTATCACTATAATAATAAGATCCCCATGCGCTGGCAATAGAAAAAATTAAAGCAATTACTATAGAAAGTCCGCCTAAATCTAAAGCATTACAAATGTAATATATAATTAAAGTTATTACAAGTATAAATATTCCAATAATTAAGCCAGACTCAAATTTATTCTTCTTACTAATTTCAAACATAAAAACTCCTTTCCTGATAAAATAATATCAAACAATTATTAAATCAAAATTAAAATAGTAAAAGAGGTGCCAAAATTGACAACCCCTTTAAAATTAATTATGCATTTTTTCCAAAATCAACTTTAACATTTTTTCTAGCTTCAGCACTTTCTGCTGCAAATAATTCACGGGGTTGAAAATTAAACATATTTGCGATGATGTTAGAAGGGAAAAGTTGTAATTTTTGGTTATACATTGTTACACTATCATTATAGAATTGTCTAGAAAAAGAAATTTTATTTTCAGTATTTCTTAATTCTTCAGATAATTCAGAAAAGTTTTGATTTGCTTTTAAATCAGGATAATTTTCAGAAACAGCCATTATTGTTTTTAAAGCTCCTGAAAGTTGATTATCCAATTCAGCTTTTTCAGCAACTGTTCCAGCACTTGCCCAAGAAGTTCTTAGTTTTGTTATTTTTTCAAAAGTTTCTGACTCATGTGTAGCATATCCTTTTACAGTTTCAACAAAGTTTGGAATCAAATCAAATCTTCTTTGTAATTGTACATCAATTTGGCTCCAAGCATTATCTACTTTTACTCTTGCAGATACTAAGCCATTATACATTGAAATTATTGCAATTACTAATATTACTACTATTGCTAATATAATCCATCCCATAATTTTGCCTCCTTTTTTATTATATACATTTTACAAGTTGATAATAACATAAATTTGTTTTTTTAACAAGTAATTTGTTACTTTTTTTATAATGTCAACTGTTTTAGTAAAAATATACTATATAAATCATTTTATGCAAAAAAAGAAAAATATTCAAAAAAATTTAGTACTATTTCCAAGGGTTACAGCATATACTATAATGAAACAGTTGTAACTCTAAGCTTGTACAAATTTGACAAAAACAACAAAATATAGTATAATTTAAATCGATGCCAAAAGGAGGTATTAAAAATTTATGAAAAAAGAAGAAAAAGCTTCAATTTCTATAATGAAAATCATATGTGTTAGTATAATATTAATATTAATTTCAGGAATAGGAGTAATGGCAGTAAGTACAAATTTGAAAGATATTAAAATTGTATTACAAAACGGATATGAATTAACAGTATTAACATCAAAAACAACTGTTAATGAAATATTAAATGAAAATAATATTGTATTAGATGAAAATCAAAAGACAATACCAGAAGCTAATGAAGAAGTAGCAGCAGGAGCTGTTATAAAAATAGTAGATAAATCATATAGCGAAGTTCAAATAGCAAAAGTTTCTGAAGAAGGTGTACAAACAACATTAAACGAACTACTAAACAACTACGCACCAATAACAGAAAAAATAGTTACAGAACAAGTTGAAATACCTTATGAAACAATAACAAAAAATTCAGCAGGAACAAGTACAGACACAACAAACAAAGTATTACAACAAGGAAAAGATGGCTTAAAAGAAATAACTTATAAAATTAAATATCAAAACGAAGTAGAAATTGAAAAAATACAATTATCTGAAAAGGTAATTACAGAACCAGTAAATAAGATAGTACAAGTAAATAAAGTAACATCAAGATCTGGAACGACAACTAGGGAAACAGCAACAACAGTAAAAAACAATGGCGGAAAATGGTCATATTCATCAGGAGAAATGGACTTATTATGTGCAATTACAGCACAAGAATCAGGTTCAAGTTATACAGGAGCTTTGGCTGTTATAACAACAGCTTGTAATAGAGCAGAAAGCAGAAAATGGAAGAAAAATGGTTCAGACCCATTAAGTCAATACAAAGCATCAGGACAATTCTGTTATTCTATAGACAGCCATTGGAAAAAGAAATTAAATGGAAATTACCCTTCATATGTAAAACAAGCAGTTACAGATGCATTAAATGGAAAAAGAAATCATAATTATTTATCATTTAGAGCAGCTGGAACACACTCAGGTACTTATATAGGTGGTAATGTATATTTTTAAAGATATAAATTAATTTAACATATGATTTGTAAGAACTCTAGAAATAGAGTTCTTTTACTATTTTGATTGCTATTTTATGGTAAATGTAGTAAAATAGAAATATATGTAAATAAAAAATATTAATAAAAACGGATATAAGGAAGGAATAGAAAATGAAACTAATCTCATGGAATGTGAATGGAATAAGAGCATGTTTAACAAAAGGATTTGAAGAAGTATTCAAAAAAATGGATGCAGACATATTTTGCTTACAAGAAACAAAATGTCAGCCAGATCAGATTAATTTAGAATTTCAAGGATATACAAGCTATTGGAACAGTGCAGAAAAAAAGGGATATTCAGGTACTGCAATATTTACAAAACAAAAACCAATAAATGTAACATATGGAATAGGGATAGAAGAACATGATAAAGAAGGAAGAGTAATAACACTAGAATTTGAAAAATTTTATATGGTAGACATATACACACCAAACTCAAAAAGAGAACTAGAAAGACTAGAGTATAGACAAATATGGGAAGACGAAATAAGAAAGTATCTATTAAAATTAAATGAAACAAAACCAGTAATAATGTGTGGGGACTTAAATGTAGCACACAAAGAAATAGACTTAAAAAATCCAAAAACAAATAGACATAATGCAGGTTTCACAGACGAAGAACGTAACAAGATGACAGAATTACTAGACTCAGGCTTTACAGATACATTTAGATATCTATATCCAGAAAAAGAAAATGCATATAGTTGGTGGTCTTATATGGGACATGCAAGAGAAAAAAATGTAGGCTGGAGAATAGACTACTTTATAGTATCAAAATCAATAGAAAAACAAATAAAAGAAGCAAAAATATATCCAGAAATAATGGGAAGTGACCATTGCCCAGTAGGGTTAGAAATTTTATTATAGGAGGTAAGTGTATGGAAGAAATAAAACAAGGATGGAAAAAAAGAATATCATGGCTATTGATAGCTTTAACAGTAGTAATTGTATATAAAATGTTAGATAATTTCTCAAATGTCACAGAATGGTTTGGAACATTTTTTAGAATATTAAAACCATTTTTTGCAGGATTGTTAATATCATATATATTATTTATGCCATGTAAAAAAATAGAAAATGCTTTATCAAAATCCAAATTGAAATTTGTAAAAAAGAAAGCAAGAGGATTATCAGTAATAGCAACATATATAATTTTTGTGCTAATAATGGTAATCATAATAAACTGTATATTTCCAGTATTAAAAGAAAGCATAGTAGAATTAGTTAGTAATATACCAGGGTATTATGAAACATTAGTTAATAAATACAAAGAATTACCAGAAGATTCAGTACTAAAAAGTGATGTGATAAAAGATAAAATGACGGAACTATCAAATATAGATATGAAACAATTTTTAAGTATAAACAATGAAAAAATAATAGAATATGTTAAAAATATAATAAACATATTCTCAGGAATTTTTGACGTATTTGTATCAATAATAGTTTCAGTATATATTTTACTACAAAGAACAGCAATAATGAAATTTTTAAGAAGATTTGCAAGGGCAATATTTAAAAAGAATACATATGAAGCTGTAAATAAATATTTTACAAAAGCAAATGAAGTATTTTTTACATTTATTTCAAGTCAATTGCTAGATGCAGTAATTGTTGGAATTTTAACAACTGTAGCTATGTTAATAATAAAAGTAAAATATGCACCATTAATAGGATTTACAATAGGATTATTTAACATGATACCATATATTGGAGCAATTGTAGCAGTTGGAATAGGAATATTAATAACATTTATAACAGGAGGACTTGGAAAAGCAATTGCTATGGCTATTGTTGTTATAATTTTACAACAAATAGATGCAAATATTATAAATCCTAAAATTATAGGTGTTTCTTTGGAAGTAAGTCCATTACTTGTCATTTTTGCAGTTACTGTTGGCGGAGCTTATTTTGGAATATTAGGAATGTTCTTAGGTGTACCAATTGCAGTTGTAATAAAAACAGTTTTAAATGATTGGATAGATAATAAAAATAAGTTTAGAGATGAACAAGAAAAATTAATAGAAAAAAGTGAATAAAAAAATATATAAGTTCTAAAAAGTAATATATATCTTAACTTTTTAGAACTTATATATTTTTATTATTTCTTTTTCTTTTTACCAACAAAAACTGAAATAAGTATTGTAACTAATATAACAGTAATAATTGCAATTAATCCAGGCCAACCTAAAACAGCAACAAATTTACTTCCTAATGACATTATTATTCCAGCTAAAATTACACCTAATGCAACAGCACTTACACTTGTTTTAAAATCAAGATTTAAAAAGCTTGCTGCAAGTGTTCCAGTCCATGCACCTGTGCCAGGGAGTGGAATACCAACAAAAAGTAGTAATGCAAAGAAAATACCTTTATTTCCAGCAGTTGCTTTTAATTTTTCTCCACCTTTTTCACCCTTTTCTAAACACCAAGTGAAAAACTTTCCAATAATTTTTTTATCTTCTGCTTGTTGCTCTGAGATCGGTTTTGGATTACCGTTTTTATCTTCAATAATCCAACGTCCTTCGCTATCTATATCAATAGTTTTAAAACCGTAGAAATTACCAACCTCACCCCCTTCAAATATTCGATGGGTATATTGTTGGATAGGTTCGCCAGTCCAGCCATCTTCTATATAACCGGATTTTAATTGGAATTCCTCGTTGGATAAGGCAACCAACTTATTTTTGTTAGTCGAATAATTAAAGCTAGTTGTCCATGAGAATTCTTTTGTTTGTACTGGGATTGCACTGAGGTGTATCTCTAGTCCTTTATTTTGCATAGTTCCTGCGTTTGCGAGGATTTCCTGATATAAATAAGGAGGAGTGGCTACTTGATAGTTCCATAGCATATCTTTTGTCGTGCGTTTATAAAGGTCTATAGATCCACTGATACGGTTATCAAGGACACCGAAGTCTACTCCTAAGTTCCACTCTTCTTTTTTTTCCCAACGCAGGTTTGGATTTGCGTTACTTGAAGGTTTTAATGAAGGGAGCCAGCCAGAACCAGTATAGAGATTCTTATCGCTGGTCAAGCGGCTTAATGACATATATGGATCTTCAGGAATGGAACCCGTTACACCAAAACCTAAACGAGCTTTCAAGCTACTGATAAAACGTAAGGAGCTCATGAATTCCTCATTATGTATATTCCAACCTACGGATACGGCCGGAAAATTTCCCCATTTATAATTAGCTCCGAATTGTGTAGCTCCTTCATGACGGATACTGACAGATGCTAAATAACGATCATTGAAACTATAGTTGATACGAGCAAATACACCGATTAACTTAGACTTGTTTTTTTCAGACTTTTCCTCAACTTCTCCTCTTTTTAAGGCAGCTCCAGCCCCCATATTATTATAGCTATATTGATCGGATGGAAAATCCCAGTTTTGCATCCAATAATTTTCATAAGTATTGTCTTGATAAGAATAACCCGCTAAACCAGTAAGATTATGAGCACCAAAATTATTTTTGTATTGGGCTGTGATCTCTAACAGATTATCGATAGAAGCAGTTGTTCCGCGAGAAGCAAACCCGTTTTTGCCATTGCGGACAGTTGATATGTGTTTTTTAGTTTCAGCATATCCGCGGGTTTGATTATAAGAGGTTCTCGACACTAATGCTTTTACGAAAAATTCATCCATGGGAGTCAATGTAACGGTTCCGAATGTACGTAATTGGGTACTTTTATTTTCGCCATTACTTTCATATAGCGCAGCTACCGGATTCATATATCCGTTCATTGTCGGATGTTCAATCCAGTTTCCGTTATCGTCTTTCGGACGTTCAGTTGGAATATTGATTAACGCATTTCGGTAAATTTCCCCATTGAAGCTTTTGCCATCTCCTAAGGCTGTATATTTTTGTTCTTTACCCATGATGTTTAAATTAAACTTTAATAAGTTATCCCACATAGAGTGGTTGATTTCCAATCGTGTGGTTAATACTCTATTGTCTGAGCGTTTGATAATGCCTTGGCCAGACTTATAGTTTATGTTTGCGATATAATTAGAGTTGCGATTACCTCCGCGTAGACTGGCATTAGTTACGTAAGAAATAGGAGTCCTTAATATCTGGTCTAGCCAATCTGTGTCGTAACCATAATCAATAGCGCCGGGTTTCCCTTGTTTTACTAATTGACGGTATTGATCGGCATCCATCATATCTAATCTTTTTTTGATTTGCTGGGTAGTGACATAAGCTTGAATATCAATAGTTACAGGTATCTCTCCTTTCACTTTTTTTGTGGTGATGAAAATAACACCATTATTTCCTCTAGTTCCATAAATAGCGGCGGCTGAGCCGTCTTTTATAACATCTATGCTTTCGATATCTTCTGGTGCAACAGTGCTCATATCACCCGGAACTCCATCGACAATAACTAATGGAACTCGGTCTCCTTTTAGTGAGCCGATACCACGCAATACAATTTGGGATGAAGACGTCGGATCACCATTAGGCATGACAATGCCAAGTCCCGCAACCTTTCCTTGAAGCAACTGGGCTGCGTCTTGTACTGAACCTTGAATGAATGTTTCGCTTTTTATGCTGGAAATAGATGAAGTTAATTCCCCTTTTTTCTGTGTACCGTAGCCAACCACTACCACCTCGTCTAATTGTTGCGTATCTTCTACTAAACGAATATTGATTTGTTGTTTCCCATTTACAGGAACATCTTGTGTCAAATATCCGATATAGGAAATCTGCAAGATGGCAGAAACAGGAACATCTAACGTATAATTACCATCTATATCTGTAATAGTTCCGTTAGTTGTTCCTTTTATAACGACGTTAGCACCGATAATAGGTTCTCCGGATTTATCTGTAATTGTTCCCGTTTACAATGCGGCACTACTGATTAACAGGTGTCTTGACTCCATTCTATCACAACAAGGAGAATACGAAATAGAAGTAATCTGCGTAGATGATGGGAGTACTGACAATTCTATCGAACTAATTCGTAGCAGAAAGGAAAAAAACATTGTACTTTTAACCCAGTCCAATTCAGGGCCTGCCTCTGCTCGTAACAAGGGAATGAATGTAGCCCGAGGACGGTATATGGCATACCTCGATGCCGACGACTATTGGCTTCCAGATTTTATCAAGAAGACTATCACATTCCTCGATAACCACAA
>OGQQ01002641.1_pt1 | contig 11233 bp, 17 predicted proteins | sample 1553281 | NCBI WGS metagenome assembly OGQQ01 (sample SAMEA2579937, study PRJEB22360) | human gut metagenome | biome: human gut; feature: human-associated habitat; material: faeces | place: Denmark | collected 2008/2010 | reverse complement strand
TCATAATTTTGTGGATAACGTTTCGGATTTTTTTCAAAAAAGACCGAAACTTAAAATTTATTTACATCTAACAGTATACATGTAATTTGTCTATTTCCTTTTACTAACTCCAAGTAATAATTTATTTGCTATTGGTATTCTTTTTAAGATTTCTGTAACTATTGGTAATATAATTATTGTACCTATAAATAAAATTATATAATTAAACAGGAAATGACTAAATTTAAAATATTCTACTAAAACAAATGCTATAATAATTTGTATAGTATAATGTAACACATAAAAACTAAAGTTGTTTTTATTCATATACTTTGTAAATTTATTTTCAAAATCCAAAAATTTCTTTGCAAGTCCAAATGCTGAAAGAATTACAAACCATATATAAATATTAGTAAATATGTTAGTTAGAAACTCATTTGATCCAAAATTAGCGCCATAATTTACAATTGTAAATGTAATTCCAAGAATAAGTGCAATAATTCCCATTGGTATTGAAATTTTTTCTAATTTTTCTACGATTTTATCATTTGAAAATATGTAATATCCTAATAAAAACATAAGCAAATATATTCCAAATCTATATACAGTTACAACTGGAGTATTTAGTATAAACGATGATCCCCATACTAATAATACCAATGAAAACAATAAAGGTAAATTAATTTTACTAAACAAAATATCTAGATTTTTATTTTTATCAATTTTTCTAACTAAAACAATAAGCAAAGATGCTATAAACAATACATGTGCATACCAAAGTGGACCAATACCAATTAAAGAGAATATTATGTATTTAATTGGAGCTGGAATCATACTTCCATTTCCTGCAAATATATCGCCATAGTAATTTGTTGTCCATCCACTTATCCACCCATAAACAAATATTCCTATTAAACTTGGAACTAATATTCTTTTTGCTCTATCTTTTATAAATTCTTTATTTGTTTTGCTTTTTAACGAATAATTAGTAGATACTCCTGATACAACAAATAATAAACACATAATCCAGGGGTATATAAAAACACATATACTATCTAATTCTTTAATGCCTGTTACACCTATATTTGAAACTACACCACTTGAATTAAATATATAAAATATATGATATATAATTACAAAACATAATGTAATCCATCTTATATTGTCTAAATAATGCTTTCTTTTCTCCATTTTTACTTATCCCCTTTTTGAAATACTTTATCTGATAAATCTTCTATTATATCAGATTTAATAAGTGCAATTCCTTGCTTTTTATCACAAAGTACAATAATAGAATCTCCAGATTTTATATCAAACATATCTCTTGCTTCTTTTGGAATTACTATTTGTCCTTTTTCTCCTACTTTGCTTATTCCTACAAACTTATCTCTATCCATTTTTATCCTCCTTAATTTATACTTGTTATACTTTTCATACTTATTATACTTTGTTGGAATAAAAAAAGCAATAGATTTTTAAATAATCTACTACTTTCTCATTCTTTCTTCAATGTAACTTATAACTTGTAAGTTTCTGTTCTAATACTTGTTTAAAATATCAAAATCTTATTAACATCTTATAAATTTTATCTTTCATCTAAACTATTCTCATCTCTATCTGTGACAAGTTCTCCAATACATTTTATATATTGTGCAGGATTATTTATACTAAATTCTCCATGAGAATAATTTGGTATTATTTGTATTCTACTTCCTATTATTTTTTGATGGATTATATTAGCTGATTTTTTCATAATTGGTCTTTCTTTATCTCCAACAACAATTAGAACTTTAGCTTGGGTATCTTCTAATGTACTTTTAATCTCATACTTTGAATTAGCTTTCATAAAACTAATCATATCTTCTTTTTCAATTTTACAAGTATCTCTATAATAATCTTCAAATAAACTTTTCTTAATTTTTAATGAATTAAACTGCATTTTGGAAAACCATTTTTTTGCTATTAGCCCATAACTCATAGAAAAAACAGGTCTAATCATTTTATATGTAGTTTCCATAGGAACAGCTAATGCACTTTCAATTATTGCATAATCACAAATATCACTTTTTTTTGATAATATTTCTAATAAAACTTGTCCACCTAATGATAACCCACCTAACAAACTAATATGTCCGTTATAATTATCATTTATATAATCAATAATTTCCTGTGCATTATCTTCAATGCTTGTGAAATTTCTGTCACTACCAGCGTGTCCATCTAATATTGGAAGAATAATATGATAATTATTTTGCATCCTTTCTGCTTCTTCTTTATAATTCCACCAGGATAAACCTCCACCATGTAATAACATTATATTTTTTTTACTAATATCTCCATATTCTTTAAAATTCATATTCGTTCTCCTAAAAAGTCAATTTTGTATATATTCTAATATTAAATTTGTTCATAATACCAAAATCTTGTTAGCATTAAAATAAAGATATTTGTTCATTATTTGAATTATCTTTTTTATATGCTTTTATAATGTCTTCCATTTTATATAGTATTCCATACTTATTACATTCTTCAGCAAACACTTTAAATAAATATTTATAGTTTGGAACTACACAATTATATCTTTCTCCATAAGTTTTAATATATCTATCTTTTAATCCTTCAAAATGTTCTTCCAATCTGTCAAAATAATAATCTCTTTGATTTTCTCTTAATGTCATTCCCATATAAGTCTGAATAAATTTAGCACTATATTCATTTGCAAGTCTAACTAATTCCTTTATGTCTTCCTCTTTATCAGTTATAAATGGTAAAACAGGATTCATCATAATACCTGCAAATATTCCATTATCAGTTAGTTCTTTTATTGCTTGTAATCTTTTAGAAGATACACATACATTTGGCTCTATTATTTTTGATAGCTCATCATTTGGAGTAGTAATAGTAAATTTGATAATAACATTATTCTTTGAATTTATTTCTTTTAATAAATCTATATCTCTTAATATTAAATTACTTTTTGTATCAATACCAACTCCATACCCATATTTTGATATTAGTTTTAATGCACCCCTTGTTTGTTCATATTCTTTTTCTAATGGATTATAAGTATCAGACATAGAGCCTATTCCTATAATTCCTTTATTTCTCTTTTTAATTAGTTCTTGTTCTAAAAGTTCAAGTGCATTTTCTTTTCCTCGAACAATATCAAAGTTTTCAATATGATAACAATTACTTCTACTATCGCAATAAATACATTTATGAGGACATCCTCTATATAAATTCATATTATAGTCAATACCATACCAATCGTTGCCATAATTTACTTTAATTAGTATTGTTTTAGCTTTAATAAATTCCATTTTCATTCCTACTTTAATAGTTTTTCAAAAGCATTAGCATTTAATATTGTATTTGAAATAAATTTTCCTTTATAGAAATTAGCCCAATTATTAAAAATACAAGGAGCATTTTTAGCTTTCTCTAATGAATCTATTTTTATAAAATTAAGTTTAATGTTCTTTTCTTTAGCATAATCTGAAAGTTCTTTTACTTCATATTCTACATAAGGACATTCATTGCTATAATAAATTGTAAATTCTTGATTATCAATTTTCATAGCTCTTGCACTATCATTAAATTTAGGTGTTTCGCTTTCTTCAAATTTAAGTGCCATTAGTTCATAATCTTCAATACTATCTACAACTTCAAATCCATAATGTTCAAAAAATTTCTTTTCTCCTATAAATGGCTTTTTCTTTTTAGAAACTAAAGTACAAATACCACTTTTACCTTTTTCTTTAGAATCATTTATTGCATATTCTAATAATTCTTTTCCTATTCCTTTACCTTTGAAACTTCCTGCAACCCATAAACAATAAATATATTCATAATTCTTTCCGTTAATTGGAATCCAAGCTGTTTCTATTGGCTCATATTCAATAAATATTTTACCTCTTGCATTTAACTTTCTAAAAACATGACCATCTTTTAATTTATTTTTAATCCATTCTTTTTTACAATCAACACCTTCTTGATGTTTTGGATCACCTATTGCACAACAAATGTGTTCTTTTTCAATATTTTCTAAACTTAAATTAATATACTCATTCATACTATTCTACTCCTTCCAATGATTTCATTCCATTAAATATAATATCTAATGACAAATCAAAACTTTCTTTAATTGAAATTGGATTGCCAAAAGCATTATTATTAACCAACAATACAAAACCTTCTAAAAATCCTCTTAAAGTTCTTATAATGTGTTCTATATTATTATCACTAATATTTAATGGTTGTAATACTCTAAACAATAAACTAAATAATTTTGTTGTAGCCTCGTTTTTTTCTTCACTCTCAAATTTGTTATACCAAAGCATTGCAGTAAATACACCTTTGTTATTTGTAGCATAATCATAAAAGGCAAAACACATATTTCGTAATGCTTCATAACCTGCCACACCAACAGCTGATTCTGTTGCTTTTTCTCCTAATTCTTTCCAACCATAAATCATAAGTTTTTCTTTTATATCATCAAGACTTGAAATATGATTATACAAAGATGGAGATTTAATATTTAGTTCTTCAGCAATCATTTTTAGAGATAAATTGTTTAGTCCTACTTCATTTGATAGTCTTGCAGAAGTTGTAATAATAAGCTCATCACTAATATTATTCTTTGACATCTCAACCTCCTTAACTAATTATATTCATATTATAACTAATCGCATTAGTTAAGTCAATAATTAAAAGAGAAATCATTAAATAATCTCTCTTAAAAATCTTGTTAGCATCTTGATAAATTGTAATTTAGCGAATAGTAACTTAATTTTCTTTTTTATTAAACATATGGCGTACTTTATCTATTCGATTATTTGGTCTACGTGATTGAATAACTGGTTCACAAGTAGCAATTTGATAATCTTTAAATTCTGTCAAAAAAACTGCTTGCCCATTTGTATATAGAGTTAAAGTATTACGATATTCATTAATACAACGTACAGGAATATGTCCTGTAAAAATAATTTCATCATTTTTTGATTGACTAGTTTCAATTATTGCACAATGTTTTTGTGCATCATTATATGCACGAGAAAAGTATCCCTGTGGTGTAAAAAGTATAAACGAACAATATGGCTCTAATAATTGCGTTCCCGCTTTTTTCAATGTTTGTTCAAGTACAATTGGGGCAAGAAAGCGAAAATCCGAGGGAGTACTAACAGGGCTATAATAAACACCATATTCAAAACATATTTTACAATCTGTTACTTCCCAACCATACAAACCTTGCTCCAGTCCATAATTAATACCTTCTCTTACTGCATTTTGGAAACTTTGATTTAAATAACCGAGTGAAACTTTGCTTTCGTACTGTATTCCACTGCCAATTGGAAGTGGAGTTATTGATAATCCAATCGATGCCCAAAATGGATTTGGTGGTACTTCAATATGAATAGTATAATCTGCCTTTTGTAATGGTTTTTCCAAATAAATTACGGTTGGATCTTCGATTCTTATGTTTATGTGATATTTTTCAATCAACAGAGAACAGATAACTTCTAACTGCACTGTTCCTAAAAAAGAAATGATGATTTCATGTGTTATCGTATCAACATAATAACGTAAAAGAGGATCAGTATCTGCAATTTCTGTAAGAGCATCCAATAATTTTTCTCTCTCTTCTATTTTTATCGGTTCAATTCTTGTTCGTAGTATTGGTACAGTCTTGTCATTCCATACATTGCATGGCAAAAGCTTTTCATTTCCTATAATATCGTTCAATCTTAATGTATTGTTAGGTATAATAAAAATATCTCCAGAACAAACTGTTTTTGTCTGTATCATTTCTCCATTTGAAGGAATATATATTTCTGTAAGTTTCACTTTCTTTTTTTCTGGCAATATAATTGTATCTCGTAAGTGTAATGTTCCACTGTAAAGACGCAAATAAACTAATCTTTGCTTATGGTCTGTATATTCAATTTTAAAAACCCTTCCACATAGTTCTGAATCATTCTCATTCATTTCAGGACAAAAAAGATTTGAAATAGCTTCGATGAGTTGTTGAGTCCCTATATTATTTCTAGCACTTCCATGGTATATAGGAAACAACGAACCTTTTTTAACACACCTATATTCTTCATACGTTAATTCTTGTATAGTCAATTTTTCTCCTGCAATATATTTTTCTAAAAGTTTATCATTTTTGGAAATTACAGGATCCCAATCATCTAAATCAATAATATTTTTAATTGATATTTCTGGAGTTAATGTTACATTTTGCATAACAATAATATCATTTGAAAGTTTTTCTTTGATATTTTGATAAATATTATTTAAGTTAATTCCATCCTGATCTATTTTATTTATAAAAATAATTGTTGGTATATTCATTTTTTGAAGTGCATGGAATAGTATTCTGGTTTGTGCTTGTACACCATCTTTAGCAGAAATTACTAAAATAGCTCCATCAAGAACAGATAAGGAACGATACACTTCTGTTATAAAATCTGTATGTCCAGGAGTATCTACAATATTGATTTTGTAGTCATTCCAATTAAAAGAAGTAACTGCTGCCTGAATTGTGATTCCACGCTGACGTTCTAAAAACATAGTATCTGTCCTTGTTGTTCCCTTATCTACACTGCCTAATTCTAAAATCGCTCCACTTGTATAAAGCAGACTTTCCGTTAAAGTTGTCTTTCCTGCATCTACATGAGCAAGAATACCAATGTTGATTATTTTCATTGAATTTCCCTCCCTACAAATTTATCTTTTAACTTAAAATCAATATTTGCTAATTTTGTTCTTTTAAACTATTCTCAAAATCAATTATCCACTTTTCTAATGTTTCTACTAATGCTAATTGTTGTTTGAACATTTGTTTTCCAACATTAGGAATATGTTGTCTATGAGATTGTCTTTCATTTAGTAATTCTTTTAATTCTAATATCTTTGATTTTATATTAGAAACAAGAATCTTTTTTTGTTCATCATCTACTAAATCTAAATTCGTGATAATAATATTAAAATCCAAATATAGACTAACATCAGAATTTGAAATATCATTCATAAGTTTATTAAAATAATCATTACCTTTGTTAGTAATAGTATATATTGCTTTATCTGGCATATTTCCCTCTTTCTCTTTATGGCTAACAATATATTCTTTTGATTCTAATTGTAATACTTTCTTATAAATAGACTGTTCACTAATTTTTACCCATCTTGGTATATTACGATATTCTATATTTTTTTTAATATCATAAGCACTTTGTGATTTTTGTTTAATAAGTCCTAATAATACCAAATCTATATTTGACATAATCTCTACTCCTTACTTAATATAATCTGTAACGCCAAGTCTATTTCCAAATGGATCTTCAAACTCGACTGCATTACCAGTTCCAATTTTAAAAGGCTCACTCAAAAATTTTATACCATTATTCAACATTTCTTTATAGAAGATTGCAACATCTTCTACTTTAAACCATATTGTAGGCTTTAAATTCTCAAATTTATTTTTGTCTTTTAAAATTATTGCAGGTTCTTCATTTCCAATATTATAAGCAACCATTCCCTTATTAGAGAAATCAAATTTCTTTTTAACCCCAATATTTCCTCATAATATCTTTTTGCTTCTTCCATATTATCTACAGGAAGAAAATAGTTGTCATAATTTTTCATATATTTAAGCCCTTCTTTCTACTACAAACTATACTACTATATTTTATAGTAGTTATAATTAAATGTCAATAAATAATAAAAAAATAATTGCATTTAATTCGTTTATAATTCTTATAAAAAATAGATTAGTTGCACTGAACTAATCTATTTGTATAACTGCTTGTCGTACAAAAAAGACTGTCATTACTGACAATCTTTTCGGTAAATTACTATAAATCAATAACTATAAAATTGTAATTTGTATCATTACTTATCTTTGTCTTTTTTTGCGAAAATTAAACTAAATGATATTCCAAAAGATACACCAAAACATATCCCAATTCCTATCCCTGCCATACTATCCAATATATTTACAAAAACAAGACTCCAAATTATTGCCATTGCTATTCCTATTATTAGTCCTATTATTATATTTTTGTTTTTCATAAGTTATCCTCCCTTCAAATTACTAGTTATCGTTAGCATTATACCATATTTTTTAAATATTGCATATATTTTTTGATATCAAATTATTTAAAGTAGCAAGTATTCCAACTTCAAAGTAAATATCTTGCAAATAACTTCTTACAGTACTTTTAGAAACATACAATTCATCTGCAATAATATCTTCAGGAATATTACCAAAAAACTTATATTCAACTATTTTTAATTTAGTTTTATCACATTTTCTAAAATCCTGAAGCACATTATCTATTAGCTCTTTCCACTTTTTGTATTCATTTATTTTACTATCTATACTAATATTTTTTATTACTTGTCCTTCTGTTGTTCTACTAATTTTATTTTTGCTTCTTATTGAAGAATTTATATCTCTACCTTCAGTAGTATCTTTTTCTAATTCTAACTCATTTATTAATCGATCATATATTGGATATTCATATAATTTTTTTCTAATAATCTTTTTTACCTTTTTAGTAACCACTTTGTACCTCCTAAAATAAAAAAATCACAACTCTTTAGTTGTGTTACATATCTAAATCCATTTCATCTTCTTCAGTATTTGCTGAAGTAAAATTATTATTTTCATATAAACTATCTAAAAATTCTTTAGGATATTCTCTTTGTTCATAATTATTAAAGCTTTTCTTTTTAGTATCTTTTTTATCTTTTCTTGCCTCCAATTCTTCCACTCTTATAAATACCCATCTTTTTATTGTTGCATAATCGCTTTCATACTCTACTCCCTTTGATTTCTTATATAAAGATAATTCTTCAATACATTTTTTGGTTTTATTTTCTCCGTATTCTTCTAGTAATTTTTTATATTCATAATCATAAAGAAATACATTTTCATTAAATTTTTCTTTTCTGACTGTGTGTGTATTTATATTATTATCTATTATATTATTATCTTTGACTTTTTCATCAATACCCTCTTGATTTTTTAGTATATAGGGGTATTGATTATTTAGTCTATAGGGTACATCATTTGGAAATATTCTCCTACAAATTATTTCTTTTTTCTCGTTTCTCATTATATCTACAAAAACATAATTGTTCCTTCTTAAATCAGTTATCCATCTTGAAACTGTTACAGGATCTACTCCTAACTTTTCTCCTAAATATTTATTAGAAGCATAACAATATCCTTCTTTATTTGATAGTGCTGTTATAAGAGCATAAAGCAATTTTTCATTAGGTTTTAATCGTTCATTAAATAGAACAGTAGCAGGTATTACTGCATAATATCCTATTCTTTGTATCTCTTCATCTTTCACAACGGCTATCACTTTCCTTTCCTACAATTATACAAGCATATAATATCAAGCTTATATTTGCTCCTACTATTAGTCCTATAATTAATCCTATCCAAAACATTTTTATTACCTCCATATTTAAACCAAATTTCTCATTTTCGCATTTTTATATACGAACTCAATTAACTTGTCCTTTATTATTTTTTGTTTCTTAAAATCGAATTTAAGAGTTTCCTCAATCTCATCTTTAGATTGCTTTTGAAAATATTTTAGATTTATAAAATCATAATATTTTGGATATTTTTGCAACAAAAAAGCAAGTACCTTTTTTATAAGTACTTGCCATCTCTTAAATTCTAGTATTTTTTTATTTTCTATTATCTTAATAACTTGATTTTCTAAAGTATTATTGCATACTGTTATTCCTTTTCTCCATGCACTCCCACTTACATTAACACTATTTATCAAGCCATCTTTTATCTCATCAATTAGTTTATCTATATTACTATAGTTATATAAATAATACTCTATCTTTTTGTAATCAGTTTTATTCATACTGCCCTATTCCTCCTTCTAGTAATTTTTCTAGTTCAAGGAATAGGTAATCTTCATCTATTTCATACATATTATTTTCAATAAAATTCATTATTGTATCTTTTATGTAATTGTCATTATATAGCTCAAAGTCATTTATATAGTCTCCTAATTCTTTTTTATTATATGCTAATATCGAATTGCATATAATATCAACTTTATCTTCAGCATTATAGATTGCAATTTCTATTTCTTCTAGTATTTGTTCAAATAACTCTAGCATATTATTTAATTCTTCTATTTGTGTTATTCCATCTTGCGACATTCTAAGCCATTCCATAAAGTAATAATCCTCAATAAATTCATCATATTCTTCATATATATTTTCTAATTTATATGATATTCTTTTTAATCTTGCAATTTTGTTTATTTCATTAATTAATTTATCAATTTTCCCTTTATACATATAAAACCTCCAAAAAAAATAATCCCAAATGCCTTGAGATTACTTAGTATATTTCACTTCACTTTAATATTATTTCTTTCCCTTTATTTTCCCTTTATGAAACAAATTTTAATGATTTTTAACGGTTTTTAATGTACTTAAATGGATTACTTCAAAATTTATAAAAGTCCCTATTTCTCAACGAAAATGGGACTTTTCAGTGGTTGCGGGGGTAGGACTCGAACCTACGACCTTCGGGTTATGAGCGAGGTTTGACGCGTTTTTGTGGTTTTGTGAAAATTAGAGTTTTTGTTGGTATTTCAGTATTTACGAGAGTTTTGGTTTATAGAACATTTGTGCATTTTTAGGGCATTTTTTGAGATGATTTTACCCAGTTTTTACCCAATGGGTAGTGTACAAATGTTCATGATAGTTCAGCTTTTGTTAATACTTTTTGAAAATGAAAAATTTTAATTTTTAGGAGGATTTAGCTTATGAATAATTTAAGAGAAGTTAATGATGATATTTTAAAAGATTGGTTTATTTATAGAGATGAAGATATCTCTGCTTTAAAATCTAATGAAGACAAAAAACATTGGATTTATTTTGATGAAATAGCTGAAAAAATTTTAAGGAATGTACCAGAACAAAATAAAAAGTATGTTAAGAAACAACTTGATCTGCTTGATGAGAATTTTATGGATTATATTTTCTATTGGAATGAGAAGTATTATAGAAATGGTTTTTGTGATGGTGTACAATTGATTGGCGGATGCATAGAGAAATAAGTTTTGTTTTGTAAAATATTTTAAAAGTGGGAAGTTTGATTTTTTTACTCAAACTTCCCACTTTTTTCATTAATAAACAGCATGAATCGAGTATATAGAAAAAATTGTGTAAAGTTTAAAAATAAGCCTTCTTATGATAAAAT
>OGQQ01002639.1_pt1 | contig 11243 bp, 10 predicted proteins | sample 1553281 | NCBI WGS metagenome assembly OGQQ01 (sample SAMEA2579937, study PRJEB22360) | human gut metagenome | biome: human gut; feature: human-associated habitat; material: faeces | place: Denmark | collected 2008/2010 | reverse complement strand
GAAGCGTCCAAAGCTGACAAGATTTTGAACTTTTTTCAAAAAAGCTGTCACAAACACAATGTGAACTACGTTGACTAAACAAAAGCTCCTGCTGGAGTACACAAAATGGAGGTTATGTCTGATGAAACGATTTCAAATAGTGATTCTCACAATCATGCTGGCCAGTTTATCCGCCTGCGCAACAAATTCGCTACCGTCATCCTCCACCGAATCCTCTGTTTCCATATCGGTATCAAATCCACAAGATTTTTTATCAGAACTTGAGGATATGGAAACGGGTCAAATATTAGAAGAACTTAAAATTTCAGATGGCGGATATACCGAAGATTGTTTTTCGGTATTGTCTAAGCGGCTTGTTGAATTTCCAGAAGATACGCTTCGGATACTGAAGCATAGTAAGCTGATGACCGATGAGAAGTTTGAAGAACTTGTCATAACGGGAATTAGGTTAGAAATTTCCTATACTGGGTCAGATGAAGAAAAGAAGGCGCTTTATAAATATTTGAAGTCTGCATCTACAGGTGGAGAATATGCTGAAATGGCATCAAAAATTTTAGATGGATGGACATTTGAAGGTGAAAGAATTCCAAATCATAAAATTGAATTTTCTGCACAAGAATCGGAACAATCGAATTGCGCGATTTCCATTACACTTCCACAGGGGTGGAAATTTCAGGAGAAAACAAAAAAGTCAGACACCGAACATGAGCCGCTCATGCTTGCTGGATTGAATCCGCTGTACACCGTGTATGACATTTATGATAGTGATCACACACTTATCGGTGCAATTGGTTACAGCAATTATGAACCATACGAGGGAGATAAAGATTCCGTGCAGGTCGTATATTCTGCACTTCGGCTTGGGTCGGTCTACAGATTTGATACAGACAGCAGGTATGATGTGGTTAAAACAAACAAATATGGAACGACTGCACTTACAACAGTAGTTTATCAGGATGGTGCAAACGCTGAGTCTGTGAACAACTGGGGCATCCTCTCTTATAACAACGAGAAAGAATGCTTTGTTGCCGTTGAACTTGAATCGAATTCCGTGTCGGAAAGCCAAGTGTTAGAAATAGCAAAATCCATTGAGTTTTAGATTGCGTTTTGAACCACAAGAACTTGATAGCAACATCAAATAATCCAAGATAACAGCTGATCTGCCTGCTTGTGGGGCATGGCATTATTTGGTCACCAAAAGCTAACGCGGCCGTCCACTGTATTTCAATACAGAAACGGACGACCTCGTTAGCTTTTTTACGAGATGAGGTCTCTTTTTCTTTCTCTTAAGTCACCTAACCGCACTACCCTGCATCCGTTGCGCAGATAATGCTCTCCACATCGGCGCGGTGCATGAGCTTTTTCAGGATTCCGAACTGCTTTTTTGTGCTGGCAGACACAAGGTACTGCCACCTTTGCGGCAGGATAGGCAGATCGGCTACATTCCATTTGACGTACTTTTCATCGTAGGTGCTGGGCGGAGCCAGTTCTACCAGATGGCCGATACACCAACTCACGATATAGCCGCTGCCCTCAAGGTAGCCATCCTGCCGCCCCTGCACCCCCAAAACCTTGGCGTAAGACATGGCAACGGACGGCTTTTCGGTCACGATCAAAATTGCGATAAGCGTTCCCTCCAATCTATTTCGGATTATGGTATGTAGGCGGCAACCGCCGCCCTAAAATCAGATAGGAGTTACATCCTGTTCCTCGGAAGTATCCTCATCTTCCGAATCATCCTCCGGGGGAATCTCAAAGTCACCCGTATCCTCGGTGTAGTCCGCGTCCGGGTCAATAGCTTCTTTTTCTGCCTGTTTCTTGTTCTTCTGCTGGATGAAGAAATAGAAACCGCCGCCAGCCGCCAGCGCGATCAGTGCCACGACACCGAGAAAAGCCGCAGCATATTTTGTCATTTTGTTTTCTTTCGGAACGTCTGCCGCTTTTTCCGCTTCCTCTGCGGCTTTCTTGGCTTCTTCCTCGGCTTTCAGCTTGTCCAGTTCAGCCTGCTTCACCGCTTCTTTTTCAGCATTGTAGGCTTCTGCATCTTCTTCCTCCATTAAAGCCAGCAAGTCTGCTTCATCCACCAGATTCATGAAGTGGACGGTCTGCTGGCCTTTGGCATTGCGGTCAATGACCAGATAAAAAGTCGCACCCGACTTGCTGACGAGTGTGATGAACTGCTGGCCGCTACCATCGGAATAGTTTGTGTGATAATCGTCCACCAGCGTCAGATTGCCCTCCGGGGTCAGTGCGCCGGATTCCTCATCCGTGATAGTGACGGTATCCTTCTCCACGACTTCCGGCAGAACGGGCTGCTCCACCGGGGTAGTATCGTCCTCATAGGCAAAAGCAGGAGCGGCCATGCCGATGCACAGCACCGCCGACAGCAACAGTGCGCCAAATCTCTTAAACTTCATCCGAATCATCCTCCTTGTCGAAAGTTGCGCCTACAGCAGCCAGTGCAGCCGGATTTGGAGTGGTATTAGCCGACTGCCGAAGCAGAGCAGCAAGCTGTTCCGGGGTGACTTTGGCGGTGCGCACCATTTCATTCACCTTGGCGGCTTCTGCTTCCTGAATCCGCCGCTCAAGGCTTTCGATGCGGTTGTTGATCTTAATGCGCCGCTCCTTTTCCTTTTCCAAAGAAGCGCGCAGCTTATCCAGTTTTTCACTCATAGTAAAACCCTCCATTTCATTTTGAAAGCCGTCCAAATCCAGCGAGATACTGCTGCCAGTAGGACGAGTGAATGTCAGCATATTTGATGGGGTCACCAGCACTGACCATTTTTCCGTTGCCGAGATATATTCCAACGTGGCTCATCCCCGGCGTATCATACGTTCCTTTGAAGAAAACCAAATCACCGGGTTTTGCTTCGGCTTCGGAAATATGCTGACTTTTTTGCCATAATCCGTTGGCGGTGGTGCGCCCAACATCATAACCGTTTTGGTTATAAACCCAGCAGACATAGCCGGAGCAGTCAAAGCCTGTTTCCGGGGTAGAGCCACCCCAGACGTAGGATGTGCCAACATATTTTTTGGCTTCCTCATAGATAGCGGCAAACTCCGTGTCAGTTAGAGCTTCCGCAGGAACCGTGTAGACGATGCCGGGTGCGCCGGAGCCATCCGAGCCACCGGGCGGCAAACCACCATTAAAAAGATATGGCCGACCACCCAAGGTGTCCTGAAAAATCTGATACCTCTGCCACTGATCCTCGGTCAGCTCTTCCCGAATAACAACCTCCAAACCTCGATTTTCCAGTTTGGTGTGGAAAATCTTGTATTCATACGGCACCTGCGTAGGAACCGGGATTCCTGCCGGGCTGATGACCCAGACCGTCTTATACCGTATCTGAACCTCTACCCATGTGGTCAGCTTGTACTGCTTTTTGAAGGTTTCCTTCAACTTGCCCTGCACCTCCGACCGGGTATAATCATCGTACAAAGTGGTCAGGAATGAGGTGAGCTGCCATGGGTCATGTTCGATGGGGTCAAGGTGATACTGGTACTCGTTGTAGCCGGGATGGTCGGTGGGGGTGCGTTTGATTTTTTTATCCAGTTCCTTTTCCAGCTTCTTGTAGTCCTGCTCTGCGCCGCGAATGTCCCTGTCCTCGGCAGAGTACATGGTCTGCCCGGACACCTGTGTGCCGCCCGAAAAGAGGATGCCGCAGGAGGAAAAACCAGACATCACCATCAGGATGAGCAAAACAAAAACGCCCACGATCACAAGAACGTGCGCGTTACTCTTTGCGGCGGTCATAAGGCTGTTTACTGCCGAACCGACCACAGATTTTCCCTTGTCCACTACTCGTTTTACACCAGACCGTGCGGCAGATGCACCGCCGGATACGGCTTTTTTGCTTCCAACGGTCTGTGCCGCTGTGCCACCAGACCGGGCTGCGGCATAGTAACCCTGCCGAATGTCGCGTTTCTGCCGCCATCGGGAGAGCCAGTTGGAACCACCCTCACGGGTGCCGATGCCGGAATCTCCTGCATTTTGCGAGGCAGTCGGTTCCTGCGTAGAAGATTTTGCGATTTTAGATTTTTTCTTGCCCTGCATCTCGGCTTTCTTTTTCAGTTTTCGGGCATAGCGGCTCTTGGAAATATCGCGGACATTTCCAGCAGCCTTTTCGCCCTCGCTCAACGCCTGCACACCGACATTATCTTCCTCATACTGTTCGATTTCCCGATGCACCGCAGTCCGGGCGGCATTGGCAGCGTACATCTCGCGTTTCTGTGCCTTGCTCAATCGGCTCAATTCATCCGGGGTCAGTTCTGCCTTGCCAAATCGCAAATGCTGGGCTTTTTCTGCGGCCTTGTCAGCATCGAGTTTCAGCTTCTTCTTTTTGGGCGTGGACTGCTCGATTCTCGCTTTCTTCGGGGGAGAGCGTGTCTTTTTTACTGACGTTTCCTCTTTGAAGTTCAGCTTCGGATTACTCATTTCTGTGCGACCTCCGAAACCTCACCCAGCTTCGTGGTCATGATGCGGTACAGTTCCAAATCGGTGGGGAATCTGTCCACGAACGGCAGAATAACATTGCCGAAGAACAACAGACCTTCGCCCTCGCCGGAGTGGGTCACATAGGAAAGCTGGTGGGGCGAGATGTTGAGTTGCTTTGCGAGGATTTGACGGTCGCCAGCGGCCTGATTCAGCATTATAATCATGTCGCTGTTCTCGAAAATATTCTCGACCTCACGCGAAGAAAGCAGGTCTTTGACGTTCTGCGTTAATCCAGTCGGGATACCGCCCCATTTTCTGAACCGCTTCCAAATCTCCACGGAATAGGCGGCGGTCTGTTCCTCTTTTAAGAGGAGGTGCATCTCATCCATATAATATCGGGTGGACTTTCCGCTGCTGCGATTGGCAGTGACACGTCCCCAGACCTGATCCTGCACGATAAGCATACCCAACTTTTTCATCTGCTTGCCCAGTTCTTTAATGTCATAACAGACGATTCTGTTGTTGATGTTCACGTTAGTGCGGTGGTTGAACAGATTCAGACTGCCCTTGACGTAGATTTCCAGAGCGGTAGCAACATGATGAGCTTCTTTCTCGTCCTGCTGGAGCAGGGCGTTGTACAAGTCCTCCAGAATCGGCATATTCTCCGGGCAGGGGTCAGCAAAATATTTCCGATAAATCAGATGCACACAGCGGTCAATGACCGTCTTTTCCACCGGGAGCAGACCTTCCTTGCCGCCGACAACCAGTTCGCACAGAGAAAGAATAAAGTCTGCTTTCAGGGACAGCGGATTATCCTCTTCCGAATAGTTGGCGTTAATGTCCATCGGGTTGATGAACTGGGTACTGTTAGGGCTGATTTTAATGACCTGACCTTTCAGCCGATTCACCAGCGGGGAGTATTCGCCTTCGGGATCGTTGATGATAATATCATCGTCTGTAACCAAAAAGGCGTTGGCAATTTCACGCTTTGCCGAGAAACTTTTGCCAGAGCCAGGAGTGCCGAGGATGAGGCCGTTGGGATTTTTGAGCCGCTTTCTATCAACCATAATCAAATTATTGGAAAGTGCATTCAGACCGTAGTACAAGCTCTCTTTGCCGGACTGGTAAAGCTCCTGTGTGGTAAACGGAATGAAAATGGCCGTGGAACTGGTGGTAAGACCGCGCTGAATCTCGATTTGGCAGTCAGCCAGTGGCAGAGAGGACATAAGCCCCTGTTCCTGCTGGTAGTCCAGCCGACAGAGATTGCAGTTGTGCTTCTGCGCAATGGAGCTGGCCTGAAACACATTGTTTTCCAGCTCCTGCTCGGTACGCCCGGTGTTCAGCACGAGGAATGTCACCAAAAACATTCGCTCGTTCTGGCTCTGCAATTCTTTCAGCAGAGCCTTGGCATCCCGGCCATAGGTCGCCAAATCGGACGGAAATAGCGATAGGTAAGTCTTTGAAATCATCTCCGACTTTTCCCCCGCTTCACACCGGACATGCGACTTTCACCGCATCCGGCGTTCCCTCAATTAAACAGTTTTCTTAATCTCCTTAGTCATACCATTGTGAGACTGGTTTTCTAAAGCTACTTCTTCCAATTCTATGGGTTTTACCTCAGCCAAAATCCTCAACTTATTCAACTTTGCCAACTGCTGTTGGTTCAGTTTTAGAGATGAAAGACTCGAATCTATGGTGCTTTTGTTTGTGGCGTGAATCAGCTCATGCACAGGTGCTAAGACCAGCACAAGATTTCCATACTTTTCGGTTCCACCAAGGCTTCTCGGCCTCTTGTGGTGACAGTGGATGTCTGTCACGCATTCAAACGGCTTTCCCGTGATTGCACATTTTCCCTGCTGGGCAGAGAAAAGCGAAATACGGTTGTCCATATATTCTGCGCTACGGCTGTATGCGGTTGATTTCATAAGCCGCAAAAGCAGGGTAGTATCTATCCTCAAATCATTGTGGATTTCGCTTCGACCCTGCGGGGTATAGGCACATACATTCCGCTTTAAGTCCATCGGCTTTTTACACCGCACATAGCTTACCGGATAAACTGGCTCTTTTGATTGGGCGAGATATCTCAGCTTTTTGGATTTCCCATATCTTTGAAATTCGCTTTTGGTCAGGTCACGGCCTTCCTTTTTCAAACGATGAGATTTTCCAGATTTCAGTCTGTTCTTGAGAACTATATCAACTGCTCTGCCGATGTCGCTACAATCAAGGCTGATGTCCGTAGCTAACCGGTAGTAGTTCTGGATTCCCATGACCATGGAGTTGAACAAATGAACTTCACCTGCTTCTCCTCGGTCAGCTCTGGGGGACTTGATGTTTCCAACCTGCTTTACAAGGTCGGCTTTGACCCGCTTATATGCTTTATCGCACATGTGCGACTGCACAACACGCTTTTTCCCTTTCTTGCGTAATCTGATTTTGAATCCAAGAAATTCCGAATAGCTCCGCCTGACATCAACAATCCTCGTTTTCTCTGGAGAAACCTCAAGTTTTAAGCGTTCAGTCAACCATTTTGTCACCGCTATCAGCGTTCGATTCGCTTGTTCTTTTGTTCTGCAAAGAATCCGAAAATCATCTGCATATCGCACGATATACATTTCTTTCAGGTTTGTATTCCGCATTGCCCGATACGCATGACTGTGTATCGGGCATCCTGCTGCATTTTCCCTGTAGGAGTATTTCTCTATAACCGGATGGTTCTGCCATTGGCTTTCGACCCAGTGGTCAAGCTCATTTAGCACAATATTTGCCAACAGGGGAGATATTATTCCACCTTGCGGTGTTCCTTTCTTGGGATTTTCCAGATGTCCGTCCGGCATCTGAATTGGAGCTTTCAGGATTCTGCGGATAACATGGAGCAATTTTTTATCTCGGATATTCAACGACCACAGTTGCCGTATCAGCTTCGTGTGATCTACATTGTCGAAGAACCCTTTTATGTCAAACTCTACCACATAGTAAAGTCCTGACCTCTGCATCAGACGGTACATCGCAGCGATTGCATTTTCAACCGACCTGTTCGGGCGGAATCCATAGCTATTACTGCTGAATTTTGCTTCGCAGACTGGTTCCATGACTTGCTTGATACATTGCTGTATCAGCCTGTCCCAAATGCACGGTATTCCCAGAGGTCTGGTCTTGCCGTTCGGCTTTGGGATTTCTTTTCTTCTTACGCTTCTTGGGGTATAGCCGTTCCTTCCTCCGTTGACAATTTTTCGTACCCTTGCGACAACTTCATCGGCAGACAGTCTGCCAATATCCGTTATCCGCAGTCGGTCTGTTCCCGGAGTTGCACTTCCAGAATTCGCCTTGATGTTCCGATACGCCAACATGATATTTTCTCTTGACAGAATCAAATCCATCAGGTCATCGAATATTTCTCCGGCCTGACTTCTGGCGTATAGTTCATCGAAGGTGCGTTGCATGTCGTAGTATTCTGCATGGCGAAGGGATTCCATGCTTCTTGCTTTGGGGCGTTTCTCACGTGGCATTAGGCATCACTCTCCTTTACGGCGAGTGACTTCTTTTTGTCATACTCGCAATCCTAATTGCGACTAAGTGTTAAGGGTGTCTGTTTAACTGACTTGAGGCCATTCCTGTGCTTTTCTCTTTTTCGCAAAAAACATTATCGGTTCGACCTCTGCTTTTCAGCAGTGACTCAGGGGCTTATATGATTCATCCCCTTACTTTCAAATGAGAAAGCTCGCTGCCTTTCCTCGTTCCAACAATCCTATCTTTTCATATACCTTTAGGTTTCCGCTTTGGTCCTGCCAGCTTGAACAAGCCTGTAACTTGCTATGGCGTTTCATAACATCAATTCTTACTTCACCACACTGACGAGCGATTAACGCTCCCGGCACATTTCTATGCCGTCATCGTATAGACCCGTACATTCGCGGTTTTCGTCAGTTATCTTGCAAACATTCTAACCTTGGGTATCTTGTAGACCTCCGGCCTATAGGCAGCACCGTCCACCTCTGGACGGCTTTCGTGGGGCTGGTGACTTTCCAGCATTTCTTACGGCTGCTCTCGGCCGCCTTCACCGAGCTTCTGACACCGGATGTTTCCATCTTTGGTGCCAGTCGGAGTATTAAGGGGGCGTTTCAGGGCGTTACCCCATCATTCCACCGCTTGGATTGTTAGTTCTCCTAACTTTAGAACCTCGTTCTTTTGTTAGTGCCTGATTTTATCCTTCAACCACGAAGGTTTTGTTCAGGAACGAGTCGCACTGATGTCAATATCATACCCGGCACGGATTGCGCGCTTCTGTTCCTCAATCTTGCTTCTATCAAGTTCAGTAATCGTGCGCTTGACCGTTTTGATGGCGCGGTTCTGGTCTACCGACTGGATGTGCATGGTAACAATCTGGCTGGAATCCATGTCCAGAAAATCCTTCAAAAGCTGATCGCTGATGTCGGATGCCGTAATATTCAGAAAGCTGGCTGCGCAGTAGATGCCGCCCATCTGGAAAGTGCGACTGTTTTTGAAGGCAAAAGCGGTCGGAGCAATGGCATCTTTGACGGAAAGGCCGCTTTTTACGAGGTCTTTCCAGTCAAAACGAAACTTCGATGAACCGTCCATGTTGAACATATCGTGCATGAGTTTCAACCGCTCAGTACCGTTCAGGGGCTTGGCCTGCACACCCAGCCGATGAAAATTGTTGAGCAAATCATTCTGAACATGGTCGAGCCGGGTTTTCACCTGACGCATACTCTCGCCCTCAACGCCAAAGGTGATGAACTTGGTCTTTGTCAGACCATTGTTGCCCTTGGCAAGCTGCTGGCGCAGCATCTGCGAGTATTCGGCACGAACATCATCGAAACCATCTTTCTGGAACGGAATACGGATGCTTTTCTCAAACTCGGTGCTATCCGTTGCCATGTTCACAAAAGACAGTTCAAACTTGATGGAGCTGTCGAAAAAATTGAGGAACGAACACCATTCCTCGAAAATCGAGTTTTTGTCCTCTTGTTGAGCAAGCTGGTAATTGATGTCTTGGTAGGCAATCGTCCGGGTGTAGTAGTTCGGCTTCACCCGGCAGGTTCCATCCTCGAACATCCGCTGCATGGGGATGGACTGCTGCGCTGTCCGGGGAACAGTGGACTTCGGCGGCTTTTTCTTGCCGCCCTTACTGGTCTTTTTCCAAAACGGCATGGGCTGACCCTCCTTTCATGAGCAACGCATAGTAGTTTGCGGTCTTATAAGGCCGGATTTTCGGGCGAAGGAATCGCGCCCGGATATAATATGACAGCAGCTTTTCCAGCGGTTGACCATTTTTCTCGTACATACCGAGAAAGAACGCCGGGAGCATAACTGCCATCATGCCAAGGGTAGCGGCAGAGTTGCCGCCGGAATCTCGGAGCAAAAAGAAAAGCGGCACTCCAATCAGTGCCGCCGTTCCGAAGCAGATGAGCTGCCGCTTTGTCAGGTTGAAAGCCACTTTTGACTTCACCTTGGTCAAATCGCGAGGAACAGAAATATACGCAGCCAATAAAGCACCCCCTTTAATGCGCTCCGAGAACAGATTTCGTCACGGAGCTGGTTTTGAACAGACTGAAACAGAGCAGGACGGTGTAGCCGACAATGCCCCAGATCGAATTGATGGCATCGCCGGAAATCGCCACATTCTGAATCAACACGGCATAGATGGCCACGCAGATGAGGATGAGAAAGCCCTGAAATCCCAGCGCAAACAAGCATTTCAGATAGTTCTGTCCCATATGGCTCTGTTCATGGTTGCCCCATGTTGCCATGGGAATCGGCGCAAGGCTCACCATACAGTAGATCTCAATCATGCGTCCGTACACAATGACGAAAATCACGATTGAGAGGATTCTCATGGTGATGCCGATGAAGAAGCTCTGCAAAAAAAGCCCGAAGAGTGGACCGACATCCATTTGCATCAGACTGGCTTCCAGCATCGACAGGCCGATTTCATTGACGCGAGTATTGCCCGCAATAATGCCGCTGGAATCGGACACGACTTTCTGCGTCAGGTCAAAGACTGCCATCACAATATCGAACGTGTTGGAGATGAACCATACTGAAACAGCGGTCTTGAAAATCCAGCGCATAATAAGTGCTGGCTCAAACTGCGCCATGTTGTTATGCTGGGTTATCATTTCAATCAGTTCGTAACAGGCGATAAATGTGAGGATAATGCCCGCAATCGGCAGAACCACGTTCCGGGAGAGCGATTCGATCATCGCAAAAACGCGTGGTTCAAAGGCCGATGGCCGTGTGCCGACCTGTTGCGCAATGTCACCGACCTGCTCATTTACGGCATCGAACAGCCCGGACAGGTTTGACATGATGCCAGCCGTCAGGATACCCTTTATCCAATCGGCTATGGCTTTGAGAACGGTTTCCATTCAGCAGTCACCGTCCTTTAGGTGAAGTGGTTGATAAGGGTCTTGAGAAGGTTCAGAACAAAAATAATGTGGGTCAGAAGCTGCATAATAGCACCGCCTTTCGTTGATGGGTGGATGGTCTTGCAGCAATTCACTTCCTATTATAATAGGGGCTGTTATCCACAGCGAGGATTGAAGCGATTGCGTATGTACAGGCGGAAAACCCGCCTGCGGCTCTTAGCCGAACAGACCAGACAGCAGAGGAATCAGGGTAATGCCGACCAGCGCGACACCGCCGCCAGCCATGAGCTGCTTCATACCCTGACTCTTGCTGCCGGGGTTATCGTTGCCATAACCTTCCAGCAGGTTGATGGCACCCCAAACGCCAAGACCGGCACCCAGAGCGACAACCAGAGTCTGAAGAACTTCGATAGCAGAGTTAA
>OGQQ01002637.1_pt1 | contig 11245 bp, 8 predicted proteins | sample 1553281 | NCBI WGS metagenome assembly OGQQ01 (sample SAMEA2579937, study PRJEB22360) | human gut metagenome | biome: human gut; feature: human-associated habitat; material: faeces | place: Denmark | collected 2008/2010 | reverse complement strand
ACCTTTATTTCTAGATAAATTAATTCCACTAAATATATTATCTTGATTATAAAGTGCTTCAATTATTGGCCATGTTTTATCCTTTGACCCATCATTTACAAATAATATTTTACTTTCTTCTGATACTAAACCACTACTAATCATACCCTTAAGCCTATCAGACAATCTTTTTGCAGTTTCATATAAAACAGCTTCTTCATTGTAACAAGGAACTACTAAATATAAAATTTTGCTCATTATTAACCCTCCATAAAGTTCTTACTTTATTCCAAAGTAATTATTCTTTATAATCTTTTCTCCTATTTCATAAGACTTTAGCATATGTTCCATTTCTTCCTTATTTTTCACGTTTCCCTTAATCTCATTCCCCTTTATAATTGTTGCATCTCTATTAGTATTTACTAGCACTCTTCCCATAGATGTATTCATATACTTTTTTTTATCAACACCAAGTAAATATAAAACAGTTGTTGGGATATCAACTTGTCCACCATTTACATTTATAACATTAGATTTTATATCTTTTGAATATATAATTAGTGGTATTCTATTATCATATTCCTTCCACCAATTCCCTTCATAATCTAAGTCCTTTATATCATCATTATAATATTTATGAACACCAGCATGGTCTCCATATATTACAACCATAGTATTATCTAGGATTCCCTTTTCATCTAATTCAATAAAAAATCTCTCTATTTGTTTATCAGTGTAGAGAACACTTTCAAAATAACCTCCAAGATAACTCTCATCTATCTCTTTAGGTAGCTCCAACTCCCTATATTTTTTATCAATATTAAAAGGCCCATGATTAGATAATGTTGGAGATTGGAAGAAGAAAGGTTCATCTACATTTTCTAACTTATTAGCTACTTGTGTAAAAAAACTTCTATCAGATAATCCGTATCCTACAGTTTCTTCATATATATAATCACCTATATCCCATAAGTTTTTAACTCCGAATCCATTCTTATGAATCTCAGTCCAATTAAATTCACCTATTTCCTCAGCATGGGATGATATTGTATTATATCCTTCCCCTTCTAATATTCTAGGCAGGGAATTACTATAAGTATTTTCTCCATAATTCAAAGCTGTTATCTTATCTCCCAATGGATAAATTGAAGTATTAACCATAAAATCACAATCAATACTATTCCCAGCATTATTTTGTTCATAAATATTTGTAAAATAGTTGTGCATATTGGAAAGTCCGCTTGCTGCTGCCTGAGTTCCTGTTGCATGGCAGAACTGTACGTCCGGATACTCTCCTGCTGCTTCAAGGATATAGGTCTCATGACCGAAGCTGTTTGCAAAAATAATCTGACATCCCTGATCTGCAAGGTCTGCTGCTGCATCATAGCATCCTTCGTCTTCACCGATCAGTGTTTTTTCGATAACCTGTGAATCATCAAGTCCAAGATTTTCTACCATTTCATCAATACCAGCCATATGTGCAGCTGTATAGCCTTCGTTTTCATCACCGATGTAAATCGCACCGATCTTTAAATCTTCTTTTGCAATACCTGCACCACTTTCACTGTCATCACTTGCATATACAGGTGCGGTCATCGTAACTGCCATTGCTGCTGCAAGTCCAATTGCCAATGCTTTTTTCATCTTTCTTTCCTCCATTTTCTCCTCTTACTCCTGTTACCGAACAAAAGAGGCACAACAATTTCTGTTACGCCTCTTTGCAAGTGCTTTTACTATACATGCCATTTTGTGAATTGTCAATAAATTCAAGCAAAAACGTACTATTTATTTGACACCCTAATTTTTTTTGTATATTTATAAGAAAGGAATCCACAAAATATATTCACTTTATTTATTTTTTCATTCCGCTTTTGTTGAATTTTATTTATTGCTTCTTGACTTCTTCGCGTTAAAGCGTTATACTTTAAAAAGTTAATTCGATTCGGAACATGAATCAACAATACAGGAGGACTTAAAATATGAAAAAGCAGATTTTAGCAGGCGTTCTGTCTGCAACAATGATAGTTGGCATGGGTGGTGTCAGCGTATTTGCAGCAGATGGTGCTGACGATAAAACTTATAACATCGGTATCTGCCAGCTCGTACAGCATGAGGCTCTGGATGCTGCAACACAGGGATTCAAAGATGCCATTACAGAAGAACTTGGTGACAAGGTAACATTTGATGAGCAGAACGCACAGGGTGATTCCAATACCTGTTCTACTATCATCACAGACTTTGTTTCCGATAATGTAGACCTGATTCTTGCAAACGCAACTCCTGCTCTTCAGGCAGCTGCAGCAGGTACAGCAGATATTCCGATTCTCGGAACCTCTGTTACTGAATACGGTGTAGCACTTGACCTTGACGATTTTGACGGAACTGTTGGAAATAATATTTCCGGTACATCAGACCTTGCTCCACTTGAAGATCAGGCAGCAATGCTTAACGAGCTCTTCCCGGATGCCAAAAATGTCGGACTTGTTTACTGCTCCGCAGAAGCAAACTCCCAGTATCAGGTAGATACAGTAAAAGCAGCTCTTGAAAAATTAGGTTACACCTGTGAATACTATGCATTCTCAGATTCCAACGATCTTTCTTCCGTAGCTACAACAGCTGCTACAGAAAGTGATGTTATCTACTTACCAACAGATAACACCGTTGCATCCAACACAGAAATCATCAATAACATCTGCCTTCCGGAGAAAGTTCCGGTAATCGCCGGCGAAGAAGGTATCTGCGAGGGATGCGGTGTTGCTACTCTTTCCATCAGCTATTATGACCTCGGTGTTGCTACCGGTAAGATGGCTCTGAAAGTTCTGGTAGACGGCGAAGATATTTCCAAAATGCCTATCGAGTATGCGCCACAGTTCACAAAAGAATACAATCCGGAAATCTGTAAAGAACTCGGAATCGAAGTTCCGGATGATTATGTAGCAATCGGTGCAGACGCAGAAGAAGAAACTTCTGAGGACGATGCAGATGCTGCAGACGATACAGCAGAAAAAACAACTGAAGAAGCCGAATAATTTCTCATAATTAAGTAAAAAACACAAATTTATACAGACAGCGGGAGAGGAATATCCTTTCTCGCTTTCTGTGTCGTCAGGAGGAATCACAAAATGAATATTCTTAGCTTAGTAAACGCACTCCCGGGTGCAGCCGCGCAGGGGCTGATCTGGGGAATCATGGCAATCGGTGTCTATCTTACCTTTCGTATTCTGGATGTTGCCGATCTGACTGTTGACGGTACCATGTGTACCGGCGGTGCTGTCTGTGTCATGATGCTGATGAGCGGACATAATATCTGGGTGTCCATGCTTGCCGCTACCGGAGCCGGAATGCTTGCAGGACTCGCAACCGGAATCTTTCACACTTTTATGGGAATCCCGGCAATCCTCGCCGGAATCCTGACACAGCTTGGTCTCTACTCTGCCAACCTCAAGATCATGGGTAAGGCAAATCAGGCAGTCAACGGAAACAAATACAATCTTCTTGTTTCCCTTCGTAATGTAAAAGGTGTTCCATTTTATCAGAATACCATTCTGATCGTTGCTATTTTTATCGTCGTGCTGATTGCAATTCTCTACTGGTTCTTCGGAACAGAACTCGGATGTTCACTCCGCTCTACCGGATGTAATCCGAATATGTCCCGTGCACAGGGAATCAATACCAACGTATGTAAAGTACTCGGCCTGATGATTTCCAACGGTCTGGTTGCACTTTCCAGTGCACTTCTGGCACAGTATCAGGGATTTGCCGATGTCAACATGGGACGTGGAGCAATCGTTATCGGTCTTGCTGCAGTCATCATCGGTGAAGCAATCTTCGGACGTATTTTCCGCAACTTTGCCCTTCGTCTTCTGAGTGTTGCATTCGGTTCTATTCTCTACTATCTGGTACTTCAGACAGTTATCTGGCTCGGAATCGACACTGACCTTCTGAAGATGCTGTCTGCACTTGTTGTAGCTGTCTTCCTTGCAGTGCCTTACTGGAAAACAAAATATTTTACAAAACCTACGAAACGTGGAGGTAACAACTGATGCTTGAGCTGAAAAACATATATAAAACATTTAATCCGGGAACCATCAATGAAAAAGTGGCTCTGAACGGTCTGAACCTCACACTGAATGAAGGTGATTTTGTTACTGTTATCGGTGGTAACGGAGCCGGTAAATCTACCATGCTGAATGCAGTTGCCGGCACATGGCAGGTCGATGAAGGACAGATCATTATCGATGGTATCGATGTCACCAAATTATCCGAACACAAAAGAGCCACATATCTCGGTCGTGTATTCCAGGATCCTATGACCGGAACCGCTGCTACAATGGGAATCGAAGAAAACCTTGCCCTTGCAAAACGCCGTGGCAAAACACGTTTACTGAAACCGGGAATCACAAAGAAAGAGCGTGAAGAATATAAAGAACTGCTGAAAGTTTTAGGTCTCGGACTGGAAAACCGTCTTACTTCCAAGGTCGGACTTCTCTCCGGTGGACAGCGTCAGGCACTGACACTTCTGATGGCTACACTGCAGAAGCCAAAGCTTCTGCTTCTGGATGAGCATACTGCTGCTCTGGACCCGAAGACCGCAGCCAAAGTACTTGAAATCACAGAAATGATCGTCAATCGCGACCATCTGACAACTATGATGATCACTCATAATATGCAGGATGCGATCACACATGGAAATCGTCTGATCATGATGATGGAAGGTAAGATCATTCTGGATATTCAGGGTGAGGATAAAAAGAAACTGACTGTGAGAAATCTGCTGGATCAGTTTGAGAAGGCAAGCGGACAGGAGTTTAGTAATGATTCTGCTCTGCTGAGCTAGGATGGGAAATAAGTAAATTTATTGTTTTCACGCATCCTATAAAAATTATATGATTCTTTATGTTATATATGAAATATAAAAAGATATGGTTTCGTCAACGGCCTCGAAATCCGGAAGTGCTAAGGAATAATCCAAATGCTAATTGCATTCATAAAAATCACAAACTCGCTGACGCTCAGACAGTGTGATTTTTATGAATAACGCATCCGGAACATTCCTAAGAACTTCTCGGATTTCTGCAGAGGCTGACGAACCATATCTTTTTTATTGCAGGTAAGTATTGAATAAATCATATATCTTGTTTGGTAACTTCTTATATTTCCCCTTCCATCCGGTGCTCAGCTACCTTCTGCCCGGAGGGTACCCGGACCACGCGCCGTTCAAAGCAATCTATAATAGGATAATTTCGATGGCGCGCTACACTGCTTTCTTCCCACGCACCACTAGCAATAGCGCTGTCCAGGACGATGGGGATTGCTATAAAAAATGAACGACAAAGCAAAGAAGGATCGGCAGATATTCGATATCAGGATGCTCTGTATGTGTCTGATGAAGTACTTAGTACATAGGTTTTTGCGTTAATACAGAAAATGACACTGTCTGAGCGTAGCGAGTTTGTCATTTTCTGTATTGCGTTTAGCAAAGTTCTATGTGCTTAGTACTTCCAGATACATGCTGTCGCATCCATGTATCGAATATCTGCCAATCCTTTATATACTTTACTTTGTTTTATTTAATCCCCTTCATGGACAAGCTGATTCTCTTCTTCTTCATATCCACTCCAAGTACTCTTACATCCACCACATCCCCGACAGAAACTGCCTCAAGCGGATGTTTAATATATCTCTCACTCATCTCGGAGATATGCACCAGTCCATCCTGATGAACACCGATATCCACAAATGCCCCGAAATCAATGACATTACGGACAGTTCCCTTAAGGATCATACCTTCTTTGAGGTCTTTCATATCAAGAACATCTGTACGAAGTACCGGTTTCGGCATCTCATCACGTGGATCTCGTGCCGGTTTTTCCAGTTCTTTTACAATATCGCGAAGTGTCGGCTCACCAACTCCCAGCTCTTCCGCCAGCTTCTTATAATTCTTGATCTGTTTGGAAATACCACTCAGCTTACCGCCGGTAATATCTTCCAGTGTATAACCCAGTTTTTCAAGAACTTTCTTTGCTGCATCATAGCTTTCCGGATGCACACTTGTCGCATCAAGCGGATTCTTGCCTCCGGTGATACGCGCAAACCCTGCACACTGCTCAAACGCTTTCGGTCCGAGTTTCGCTACTTTGAGAAGCTCACGACGGCTTTCAAATCTGCCGTTTTCTTCACGGTATGCAACGATATTCTTAGCAATTACTTTACTGATGCCGGAAATGTATTCCAGAAGGGACGCGGATGCTGTATTCAGGTCCACACCGACTTTATTTACACAGTCCTCAACAACACCACTTAAAGCTTCGCCAAGCTTCTTCTGGTTCATATCATGCTGATACTGACCGACACCGATAGACTGCGGTGTGATCTTGACCAACTCTGCAAGCGGGTCCTGCAGACGTCTTGCGATTGAAGCCGCGCTTCTCTGTCCTACATCAAAATTCGGAAACTCTTCTGTTGCCAGCTTACTTGCAGAATATACAGACGCACCTGCCTCATTTGTGATCACATACTGTACCTTTTCAGGAATTTCTTTGAGAAGTTCTACAATGATCTGTTCAGATTCTCTGGATGCAGTTCCGTTTCCAAGAGAAATCAGAGATACATTATATTTTTTGATCAATTTTTTCAGAGTTTCTTTTGATGCACGAATCTTTGCATCGTTTGTCGGCGCAGTCGGATAAATAACTGTTGTATCGAGAACTTTTCCGGTCTCATCTACAACTGCCAGTTTACATCCTGTACGGAATGCAGGGTCCCATCCAAGCACCACTTTGCCGACGATTGGAGGCTGCATCAGAAGCTGTTCCAGATTCTTGCCAAATACATGAATTGCTCCGTCCTCTGCCTTTTCAGTCAGGTCACTTCGGATCTCACGCTCAATTGCCGGCGCGATCAGACGTTTGTAACTGTCCTCTACAACTTCACGGAGAACCGGTTTTGTAACCGGATTATCTCTGGTAATCACCTGTTTCTGAACCCATCCCATTGCCTCGTCTTCCGGTGCACTGATCTTAACTGTCAGAATTTTTTCTTTTTCACCACGGTTCAGCGCAAGCACACGATGTCCTGCAAGTTTTTTAATCGGTTCTTCAAATTCATAGTACATCTCATAAACAGAAGATTCCTCAGGATTTTTGGCTGCGGATACTACAGTTCCTTTGTCCATGGTAAGTTTACGGAGATAGATACGGTAATCTGCTTCATCGGAAATATGCTCTGCGATAATATCTTTTGCGCCATTTATCGCATCTTCTATCGTTTCCACACCTTTTTCTTCGGATAAAAATGCCTTTGCCTCTTCTTCAAGAGATTTATTTGTCATCTGGAGCATGATGATATTTGCCAGTGGCTCCAGACCTTTTTCTTTTGCTATGATTGCACGTGTACGACGTTTCGGACGATAAGGACGATAAAGATCCTCAACGACCACAAGTGTCTGCGCATCCAGAATCTGTTTTTTCAGTTCCGGGGTCAGCTTTCCCTGTTCCTCGATGCTTCCGAGCACCTGATTTTTCTTGTCTTCCAGATTTCGAAGATAAGTCAGTCTTTCGTGAAGTGTACGAAGCTGTTCATCATTCAGAGAACCGGTAGCCTCTTTACGGTAACGGGAAATGAAAGGAATTGTGCAGCCTTCGTCGATCAGTTTAACAGCTGCCTCCACCTGCCATTTTTCTACTTTAAGTTCTCTGGTTATGATCTGAATAATGTCCATTATGTTCTCCTTTATGTCTCACTGTAAAATGTATTATTTTGCGGCTCTATATCGACAAGCTCCATATAAAAAACTGTCTCACTCATATAAATATAAGGAAAGAGCCAGAGAAGACCGATATACATCGAAAAAAGTGATAAAATCGCCAGCGGAATAAAACTGAGCATCATCAACCAGTATTTCAGAATATGTCCTCTCATCAAACGTGCACTTGTTTTCAGTGCTTCTATTCCGCCCATTTCCGGACTGTCTGCAAGCAGACAGAAAGTCAGCATAAACGGACTCGTCAGGATTACCTCCAGAACAACTCCGACCAGAAGCATCACAAGACACAACTCGATCCATGCGATCTGTTCTTCTTCTGTATTTCCCGACTTCACTATAAACAATACATAGTAAAATGGCAGCTGTGCCACAGTGTTCAGAAGCGAAAGAATAAATCCTGCCACCAGCACCCGATCCGGTCCATTATGAAACAGATAAAGAAGGTTTCCTAAGGAAACCTCCCTGTCACGAGCCATATTCAGAAGCATGTAGCTGTACCCAGCGCGAAAGACCATGGCAATCAGTGAAAAGACAAATACAAAAATCTGTCCTGCCACCATTGGCCATAGTGTGCTTCCGGGAAATAATTGTATGGAAAGTATATTTCCGATAAAAGTCACCGCGCCAACTGCGAGTATTCCGGCAATTGCAGAACCCCAGTGTCCACTGAGGTTCATTTTTGCCTGTTGTTTCCAGTACTTTATACTGCCGTTCATAAAAACTCCTTTTCAGCAGTTTTGAAAAAAGTATTTCCGGTTTTATTCGTGATGAGCTGTTATAGAAGCAGCTTTGTTGCTGTCCTCATCTTTGTTGAACCAGAATTCCACATAATTTCTGATCTTTGCATCTTTGTTTGGATAAATTCTTAAATAATCATCATTTTCTTCGGAAATGTAACCTTTTTCATCTGCCATTTTTATAAGTTCTGCCTTGTCCGCTCCAAGTGTAATGTCTCCGGAGAGTTTCATTGCAATGCTTTCCGGATCATAAGTTGCGAAAGACAGTTCTCTGACAAAACAGTTCTCAAGAGCTGTTGCATTTTCTGTCTCGTTATAAACAGAAAAATGAATGCTCTGGTTATTTTTCATCATATCGATAAAAGCAAGACCGTTGCCTTCTACATATGGGGTGTCTTCTGCATTCTGAATTTCCCATCCGTTTGCTGTAAATGCAGATACCGGTGCCGGAAGGCTGTAAAAATCTCCCATGTATTCGACAGCTGTATCCAGCATATCACTTCCCAGTGCGTCCGGTGCTTTATATGCGGTAACGATATCCGGAACCTCATCGCTGACTGCTCCCTTATCGTATCCTTCCGGTTCCTCAAGGTTTTCCATATCTACTTTTTTGAGTGTATTATCATCTTTAAATACAGACAACTCAACTTCCTGATACGTATCCTTCTCATAGGTCACCTTTGTATAAAGATCGCCCTCATACGTATCGCTCGGATCTCCATATGCTGCCTTAATATCATCCAGAGTAGATTTTCCAAGCTCAATTCCGCCCGGAAGCTTTACGGAAACGGATGTCAGATCAATGTCATAGCTTCCATCTACTGTAATTCCACCGATCAAGCTGTCTTCCAGTCCCACTTCATTGATTCCAAGATTCATGACCTCTGCACTGACACTGTTCTTGCCTTTGTTGAAAGATACAAAGCCATAAGAATTTGTTGATATTTTCATATCTGGATCTTCTCTGGAGCTTAACTCCCATCCCATACCGACAAAATCCTGATAGGTCATAGGAAATTTCATTGTCTGACCGTCAAACTCCATGCTGAAACTGTAGATATCATCCCCCAGCCCCTCTGCGCTCTCAGAATCTGTCGCTTCTCCTGCTGCTTCTGTTGTTTCGGCAGCCGCTTCTTCTGTCGCATCTGCTGCATAGACAGACACCGGTGAAAGCACCATACAACCTGTCAGTACCACAATCAGTGTTTTCTTTTTCATTAGTGATTACCCCCTGTGCTTTTTATTTTATTTAATCTGCAGGATCAGTCTGCCAGATTAAAAGCATCATGTACGGCATTCATAGCTCTTACGCCGTCTTTTTCATTGATCAGAACGGTGACACGGATCTCGGAAGTAGAGATCATGTTGATGTTGACTCCTTCATTATAAAGGCTTTCAAACATCTTAGCTGCAACACCCGGATTGCTCATCATTCCGGCGCCGACAATGGAAAGTTTCGCAATATTTCTTTCGGCATGCAGTTCCTGATATCCAAGACGTGTTTTGTGTTCTTCCAATGCTGCCATCGCATCATCCAGATCTTTGCCGTCAACGGTAAAAGAAATATCCTTCGTACCGGCACGTCCGATAGACTGCAGGATCACATCTACGTTGATATGTTTTTTGGCAAGTACATCAAATAATTTAAATGCCACACCCGGCACATCTCTAAGTCCGATCACGGCAATTCGTACAGCGTCTGTGTCAAGAGCCACTCCGCTGATCAGCATTCTTTCCACTGTTACTTCCTCCTTTACGACAGTTCCTTCACTGTTATTCAGACTGGAACGTACCACAAGCGGTACGCCATATTTTTTCGCCATTTCGACAGAACGGTTATGAAGCACACCGGCTCCAAGCGTTGCCAGATCCAGCATCTCATCATAAGTGATTTCTTTCAGTTTGCGTGCATTCGGCACCTTTCGCGGATCAGCAGTATAAACACCATCCACATCTGTATAGATCTCACATGCATCTGCATGAAGGGCTGCTGCCAGTGCAACGGCTGTCGTATCGGAACCGCCTCTTCCAAGCGTGGTATAATCGTCGTATTTGTTGATTCCCTGGAAACCTGTAACAACTACGATTTTACGGTTTTCCAGTTCTCTGCGGATACGCTCTGTATCAATTCGTTTCAGACGTGCATTTCCGTGTACACTTGTCGTATGCATAGATACCTGAAATGCATTCAGAGATACCGCCGGTACTCCAAGCTTGTCAAGAGCCATTGCCATCAGTGATACAGACATCTGCTCACCGATCGTAAAAAGCATATCCATTTCTCTTTTTGGCGGTTTTTCGTTGATATCTTCTGCCATGGTGATCAGCTCATCAGTGTATTTTCCCATTGCAGAAAGTACAACCACCACGTCATTGCCTTTTTTGTATTCTTCTACGCATCGGTTCGCAACATTGTAAATTCTTTCTTTATTCGCTACAGATGTGCCACCGAATTTCTTTAATATTAACATAGCTTCCTCCCGGAATTATATTTTCAATCCTTTATACGGATCATGGTAATTACATTACCATTTAATTTATGTACCTTTTCTTCGTATGTGCCCTGCTTCATGCATTCTGTGATAAATCCAAATTCACCCGGAAGATTTTTAAGGTTTACGATCTGCACATTGTCAAACACAGCTTCCACCTGCTCTACCGTCGTACCTTTGACACGTACAAAGAATCTTCCTTCGACTTCATCCATTGTCATAAGCTTCAGAGGACGGCTGGACCAGTTTGTCATGATATTTCTGTGAAGATG
>OGQQ01002634.1_pt1 | contig 11254 bp, 11 predicted proteins | sample 1553281 | NCBI WGS metagenome assembly OGQQ01 (sample SAMEA2579937, study PRJEB22360) | human gut metagenome | biome: human gut; feature: human-associated habitat; material: faeces | place: Denmark | collected 2008/2010 | reverse complement strand
TCAGATCATAGGCAGTGCGTTGGCGCCAAAAAGAACCTTGATGTCGGCGAACAGGCCGGTCTCACGACGCACACGGAAGCGATCGCCGAGGGTCATGAGGGTCACGCCGCCATTGTCGTCGACGATGGCAAGCCTGACCTCGCAGGCACCGGGATGATTGGAGAGGATCTGCGAGAACTGTTCGAGCCGTTGCATATCGAGGGCGTGCGCAGGCAGCTGGACGAAAACAGGACGGTCCTCACCGGCTTCGATGACGGGCACCATGAGGTCGGTGGCGCGCAACGAAATCGTCTCGTCACGTGCCTCGACCATGCCACGCACCTGCACGATCGTGTCGATGGCGAGTTCCGCCGCGTGCGCCTCGTACACCTTGCCGAACAGCAGGCATTGGATGGAGCTCTCCATGTCTTCAATCGTCACGATCGCCCATCGGTTGCCTTTCTTGGAGACGCGTGAGTCGACGTTGGTGATGAGCCCGGCGACCATGACCTGACTGCGCTCGGGCATCGTGGGAGCACGGTCGATCAGTTGCGCGATGGACATGTCACGCAGGCTGGCGAGCACGGACTGCATGCCTGAAAGCGGGTGGTCGGACACATACAGGCCCAGCATTTCGCGTTCGAAGTTGAGCTTGGTCTTCTTGTCCCACTCCTCCACGTCAGGTACGCTGATCGACACGTCGCCAAGCGCTTCGGCCTCGCCATCGTCGGCACCGGCGTCGAGGTCGGCGAAGAGGTCGAACTGCCCAGTGGCCTGCTTGCGTTTGAGGTCGGTGACCGAGTCGATCGCGGCCTCGTGAATCTGGTAGAGGGCACGCCGGTTGGGGTCGATCGAGTCGAAGGCACCCGCCTTGATCAACGATTCGACCAACCGCCTATTGAGTGCGGTCAGAGGCACACGGCGAATGAAGTCCATGAAGTTGACGTACCTGCCGTGGCTGCCCTGACGCTCGGCAATGATGTCGGCGACTGCCTTTTCACCCACGTTCCTGATGGCACCGAGTCCGAAACGCACCACATCACCGACGGCGGAGTAGGCGTACACGGATTCGTTGACATCCGGCGAGAGTACCTTGATGCCCATGCGGCGCGCCTCGCCTAGGTACAGGGCGGTCTTGTCCTTGTTCGTGGAGGCGCCTTGCAACAGGGCGGCCATGAACTCGGCCGGATAGTGCGTCTTCAAATAGGCGGTCCAATACGAGATGAGCCCGTAGGCGGCGGAATGCGCCTTGTTGAACGCATAGCCCGAGAACGGCACGAGCACGTCCCACACCGCCTGCGCCGCCTCGCGGGAATAGCCGTGCTCCTTCATGCCTTCGAAGAACGGCACCTGTTCCTTGGCCAGCACCTCGGGCTTCTTCTTGCCCATCGCGCGCCTGAGCACGTCGGCCTTGCCCAGCGAATAGCCGGCCAGAATACGGGCGGCGGATTGCACCTGTTCTTGGTAGATGATCAGGCCGTAGGTCTCGTCGAGCACCTCCTTGAGCGGCTCGGCAAGCTCCGGATGGATCGGCTCGATCTTCTGCAACCCGTTCTTGCGTTTCGCGTAGTTCGTATGCGAGTCCATGCTCATCGGGCCCGGACGGTAGAGGGCGATCAATGCCGAGATGTCGTTGAAGTTATCTGGCTTCAGCTGCTTGAGCAGCGCACGCATGCCGTCGGAATCGAGCTGGAACACACCCAGCGTGTCGCCGCGCGACAGCAGTTCGTATGTCTCCTTGTCGTCGAGCGGAATCTTCGTATGGTCAATCGGTTCCTTGCCGTTGGCCTCGATGTTCCTGAGCGTGTCACCGATCACCGTCAAGTTGGACAGACCCAGGAAGTCCATCTTCACCAGACCCAATGTCTCACACGTGTGGTATTCGAATGTCGTCGTCACCGTGCCATCCGTGCGCTCCAGCAGCGGCGACGTGTCAGTGATCGGCTCCGAGCCCATGATCGTGGCGCATGCGTGCACACCCGTCTGGCGAATCAGGCCCTCGATGCCCATCGCCTCGTCGGTGATTCGCTTGGCATCGGGATTCGACTCATACAATTCGCGGTATTCACGCGCCTCCGCATAGCGTTTCGCACCTGGATCGAAAATGTCGTGCAGCGGCACGTCCTTGCCACCCGTTGCCGCCGGCGGCAACGCCTTGGTAACCAACTCGCCCATCGAGAACTCGTAGCCCATGATGCGCGCTGAATCCTTGAGCGCCTGCTTCGTCTTGATCGTGCCGTAGATCACGCATTGCGCCACCTTGTCGTGCCCGTATTTGTCGCCGCAGTACTCGATCACCTTCAGACGGCCCTCCGGGTCGAAGTCCACGTCGATATCCGGCAGCGACACGCGCTCCGGGTTCAGGAACCGTTCGAAGATCAGACCATGCTCCAGGGGATCGAGCTCGGTGATGCCCATTGCATAGGCGACCATCGATCCTGCCGCGGAGGCCCGGCCCCACCATGATCCCATGGTCTTTGGCCCATTGGATGTAATCAGCCACCACCAGGAAGTAGCCTGGGAATTGCATCTGGCAGATCACACCGCACTCGTAATCCGCCTGCGCCAGCACATGCGCCGGCACATTGCCCTCGTACCGCCGTTCGAGGCCCTCCTCCACTTTCTTCAGGAACAGCGAGGTCTCGTCCCAACCCTCCGGGCATGGGAACTTGGGCATGAACGCGCCGTCCTCGTGGTCGTCGAACATCACATTGCAACGTTCCGCCACCTCGATCGTATTGTCGCACGCCTCGGGCAGGTCGCGGAACAGCTCGCGCATCTGCTGCGCGGAACGCATGTAATACCCTTCTCCATCGAACTTGAACCGGTCCGGATCATCCAGGTGCGAGCCTGAATTGATGCACAGCATCGCGTCCTGCGCGCCAGCATCCTCCTCGTGGACGTAATGCGAATCGTTCGTGGCCAGCAGCGGCGCACCGAGCTTCTTCGCGATCTCAAGCAGGTCCTTCGTCACCTTGCGCTCGATCTCGAGATTATGGTCCATCAGCTCAATGAAGAAATTGTCTTTGCCATAGATGTCCTGCAACTCACCCGCCGCACGCAAGGCCTCATCGAACTGACCGAGGCGCAAACGGGTCTGCACAATGCCTGACGGGCATCCCGAACCGCAGATCACGCCTTTGCTGTAGGTGGAGAGCACCTCCTTGTCCATACGCGGATAGCGCATCACACGTCCTTCGAGATTCGCCACCGAAGAGGCCCTGATCAGGTTCCTCAATCCTTCGTCGTCCTCGGCCCACAGCGTCAAATGCGTGATCAGGCCTCCACCGGACACATCATCACGCCGTTGCGCCTCCGTGCCCCAATGCACGCGCGATTTGTCTTGCCTCGCCGTCTCCGGCGTCACATAAGCCTCGATGCCGATGATCGGCTTGACATCCTGCTTCACCGCCTCGGTGTACATCTCATACGCGCCATGCATGTTGCCATGGTCCGTGATGCCCACGGCACCCATTCCCAATTCCTTCGTGTACTTCACCAGATCGGGAATCTTCGATGCACCATCAAGCAACGAATAATGCGTATGGTTGTGCAACTGCACGAAATCAGCGGAATTGGTCATAGTGTTCTAATGTACCTTGAAATCCGCTTGCTGTACAGAGCGCGAACCGGGGTGCCCCGCAACCCTTCGAACACGCCATGTCCGTTTCGACACGCGGCATTTCCAGCGCATCAATCGCTTCATATGGAAACAGCGTCGCCTCGTCGCTAGAGTGTTGGCAACATTGCCGAGTAAGTCGACGCGAGGGAAGGAAGGCTGCCTATGACGGCATCGAAGCCGGCCCGCGGCAGGCGCATCGCCGTATATGTGGCGCTCATTCCACTCTGCGCCCTGCTTGCCCTTCCCGGAGCCATCGGCATGGTGCAGGCCATTCGCATTCTGCTTGGCTGCGATCATGCGGCCGGCTATTCCACCGGGGTGCGCGAGCTGGAGGCGTGGACCAGTCTGTTGTTCACCACGCCGTTGGCCGTTATGCCGACCTGCGCGATGATCATATTCGTGGTATTGGCGATTACGGAAGCCAGTCGCGGGAAATCACCGCCATCGTCACCCTCGCGACGACTCTAAACGCTGGTGCTCCCGTTGGGCGAAGCGCTCACGCTCCGTCTCCAGCGCATGCTGCAGATCGGTGGGGTACCGCGAGGTGACCACGGTGTTGATGTGCGTGCGCGGATGCCGGAACTCCAGCTCCATGGCGTGCAGCCATTGACGTTCGAGCCCCAGTGCCTGAGACAGACGGGGATTGGCCCCGTACATCGGGTCTCCTACAAGAGGGTGCCCGATGGACGAGAAATGCACGCGGATCTGGTGGGTGCGTCCGGTCTCGAGATTGATTGACGCGAGTGTGGCCTCGCCGAAGCGTTCCATCACGTCCCAATGGGTGACGGCCTCCTTGCCCGCGGGCGTGACCGTGAAGCGGAAATCGGAGACCTTTGCCCGCCCGATCGGAGCTTCGATGGTGGCCTTGTCTTCCTTGAGATTGCCTTGCACGAGCGCATGGTAGGTCTTCTTCACCTCATGCTCGGAGAATTGCCTGCGCATCTCCTTGTAGGCGAGGTCGGATTTGCATACGAGCATGAGCCCTGAGGTGCCCACATCAAGCCGCGAGACAATGCCCTGCCGTCCCGCAGCCCCCATCGAGGTGATGTGCACACCGCGCTGGATCAACGAACCCAGCACTGTTGGCCCGGTCCAGCCGACCGAGGCATGCGCCGCCACACCGACCGGTTTATCCACTACCACGATGTCGTCGTCCTCATAGGCAATCGTCATTTCGTTCGAAACGGGTTCGGGTTCCCGTCTCTCTTCTCGCACATCAATCTCAACGGTGTCGCCTGCTTGCAATGTGGCGGATTTATGGATATCACGCCCGATCACACGTGCCTGCCCGGTTTCGATGAGTTCAGTGGCCTTGGCCCGTGAGATGCCCATCATCTTGGCCACAGCCACATCGAACCGCTTCCCGATCAGTGCATCGGGCGCCGGAATGATCGTGCTCATTGAGCTCCTTCCATATGCCTAGTTATCGGAATGTCCGGCTGCCTATGAGCCATATGCTTATTTAGCGGAAGGCCCGCCAGCCGCTGTATCAGCCGGCTGTCGCTCGTCGCTCCCCCTATAGGGCACTCCACACAGAATGAGCACGATGATGCCTATTCCCGCGATCATGAGGAAGATGTCGGCCACATTGCCCACTGACCAACCGTAATTGAGGAAATCGACGACCTTGCCATTGAGGAATCCTTGGGCATATGCCACGCGATCGATCAGGTTCCCCAACGCCCCGGCGAAGGCGAGTGCCAGGAACACGGTCCAGGCCATCGATGTGGTGCGCCAGGCCATCCAGACAAGCACACAGCATGCGACAATGGCGAAGAGGCTGATCACCCAGGTCGAGTTGGCCCCCATGCCCAGCGAGGCCCCGGGATTATGGACCAACGTCAGGTGCAGGAACCGTGGGATCACCTGAATGTAATCGGTCTCGGTCAGGTAGGTCTGCGCCAGGTATTTGCTAAGCTGGTCTGCCCCAAGGGCGACGATGGCGATACATGCAAAGACGGCCACGCGTACACGCGGCCGTCTTGGTTTCGAATTCAACATTGGCTAATGGTATCAGTTGGCCTTGTCGATGTCCTTGTAGTTGTTCGTGTCGGAGACCTGTGCCTGCAGCTGGCCGAGGAACTCGGTGAGGCGTGCACGGTATTCGGTCTCGAAGGTCTTGAGGCCCTGAATGTTGCCTTCGATCACCTTCGACTGGGTCTCGAGGTTCTCACGCACCTGCTGGGCGTAGTCGTCGGCAGCGGTGCGGGTCTTCGCCGAGTAGTCGTCGGCACGCTTCTTGGCTTCGGCCTCGAATGCGTTGATCTCGTCGTGGCGTTCGACCACGTACTGGTCGGCCTCGCTCTTCTTCTGCTGGGCGTAGGTGTTGCCCTCGTCCTGCTTCTTCTGAGCGTATTCGTCTGCCTCATGGGCCTTCGAGTCGGCATAGGTGTCGGCCTCGTTGGTCTTGGCGGCGGCGTAGTTGTTCGCCTCTGCGATCTTCTGATCCGCGTAGGTGTTCGCCTCATTGGTCTTGTCGACCACGTACTGATCCGCCTCGGCGTGCTTGTTCTTCATGTATGTGTCGGCATCTTCATGCGTCTTGGCGCTGTACGAATCGGCATCGTCACGAGTCTTCGCACTGTAGGCATCGGCAGCCTCGCGGGTGCGGGCATTGTAATCGTCGGCCTCGGAACGAGTGCGGTTCGAATAGTCGTTGGCCTTGGAGATGAGCTCCTCATACTTGCGCTGGGCCTGCTCGGTGATCTCCTTGGCGGTCGCCTTGCCCTTGTCGACGTACTGGTCGTGCAGCTGCATCGCGAGGGTGAGCATCGCGGTGGCGCGCTCCGGCTCGCTGTTGGCGGCCGCAGCAGCGCTCTTGATCTTCTGCAGGCTGCCCGTCTCAGTGTTCGGTTCGACCTTGGCCACCTGATCGCGCAGCTGTTCCTCACGCTGCTTCGATTCCTCGAGTTGCTTGGTGAGGTCCTTGACCTGGGCTTCGGCCTGCTGGGCGCGCATCGTCTGCTCGTGGGCAGCGGAGAGCTCATGACGCAGATTCTCGCTGTCGGCGCGGAACTGATCGCGCTGGCGGGTAATCTCCTGCAGCTCCTTGGCGAGATCCGGCTGATCGGAGTTCTGCGCCGCCTGTGCGGTGAGCTGATCGACCTGCGCGGAAAGGCGTTCAATCTGGTTCTTCAGCTGTTCATTCTGAGTGGAAAGCGCCTGATTGTTCGACTCGGCTTCCTTGAGCTGCGCCTGTGCAGCCTGTGCGGCCTGATTCGCCTGGGCGATCTGCGCCGTCGCCTGTTCGCCTGCACCTTGCGCGGCGGCGGCCTTGAGCGACTGGTTCTCCTGCTGCAGGGACTGCACCTGTGCAGTCAAATCGGAAATCTTCGTGTTCAGCGCGGAGACATCAGGGCCGAGTGCCTGCGTGGACTGACCACCTGCAACAGCCTGCTTGCCCAAAGCCTCCACGGTTTCGGTTACCTGATCGAGGAAGTCATCGACCTCGTCGACATCGTACCCTTCCTTGAAGCGCACCGTTTGGAAGGTGTGCTCCCGAATATCCTTTGGCGTCAAAAGAGCCATTATCTTACCACCTCGCTTTGGGATAGACCCAGCTTAGTTGACCTTATTTTTTGATGCTATCACGACACCTGCGCAAGCACACCGCATGGGCGGCTTTTTTCACATGACCATCGGACTTTTTCCATCGGTCAGATCAGTATGCGCAAGATCACCAATACGAAATACAACACCAGAAAACTCACATCGAAGTAAACGCGCCCCAGGGGAATCGGCTTGATGTATCGTCTCAGGAAGCGCAGTGGTGGCTCGGTGAGCTGGTAGATGATGCGCAGCAGGGTCGCCACAAAACCGGTCGGCCGCCATCGCGGAGCCAGCACCAGCACCCAATCGAAGATCATGCGGGCGAACAGCACCGCGATGTAGGCCTCGATGAGCAGGTCGACAATATGGAAGAAGAAGCCGAATAACGTCGAAAGCATGCTCCCAGCCTATCGAATGACTAGGAACATGCTTCCTCGAACAGCAAATGACGTGAATGTGGGGGCCGCTGCCCCGCCTCATCAGTTCTCGAACAGGTTGTCTGACATACCCGATTCAGTGTCCTCCGCGACAATGTCCACACGAGCGGGACTCAGCAGGAACACACGCTCGGTCACGCGTTCGATGGAGCCGGAGATGCCGAACACCACGCCGGACGAGAAATCGATGATGCGGTAAGCCTGTGACTGCGAGACATCGGTGAGATTGAGCACCACCGGAATGCCGTCTCGCAGTGCGCGACCGACCAGTTGCGCATCTTCGTAGCTCTGCGGGTGAATGGTCGTGATCCGATTGATGTTCGCATGGAACGGGGCCACCGACTTACGCTGGCTCGTGGAAGGCTGCGTGGACGCGGCCGGGATGGGCGTGACGGAACGATCGGTGTCGAATGACGACTCCGGCTCCTCGTCAATGACCTCGTCATCTTCGTCTTCCGGCACGACGTCGGACATTCCCAGATAAGACATGGTCCTCTTCATGAATCCGGCCATTCGCGTTTCCTTCTTTGCTGTCCTGTTTCAGGTTGACTCTTTGGGTTCTACAGGTATTGTAATTCAGACCGTGCCGTAAGCGGATCGACTACTGCAGGAACTCCGGAATGTCGAGGTCACCCAGATCACCAAGCGCCGTATACGGATAGCTGCTGGTGTCGGACGAGGCATCGTATTCGGAGCGTTGCTTCGGCGTCGGCTGCTGGGCCACGATCTTCTCATCCGTCTTCTTCTCCTCTTCGAACACCGGACCGGTGGAGGGAATGGGAGACGTGAGGATGGTGGGCTGCCCGGAAGCCGTGGCGGTCTTGGTCACCGGTTTGACGGTGCGCTGAGGCGCCGAGGCGGCGGCCTGGGCGTCCTCATTGGCCTGAGCGAGCTTCTTCTTGTCGTTGAAGCCGGCGGCAATCACGGTGACGCGCATCTCATCGCCATAGGCATCGTCGAGTGCGAGACCAAAGATAATCTGCGCCTCCGGATGTGCGGCCTCGCGAACGAAACCGACGGCCTGATTCACCTCGGCGAGCTTCAGGTCGTTCGAAGCCGCGATGTTAATGAGCACGCCGCTGGCGCCGTCGATGCTCTCCTCGAGCAATGGCGAGCTGATGGCGATCTCTGCGGCCTGCGCTGCACGATCCTCGCCCCGTGCGGCGCCGATGCCGAAGAGTGCAGTGCCGGAGTTCTGCAGGATCGACGTGATATCGGAGAAATCGACGTGAATGTACGGATTGATCGTGAGCAGGTCCGTGATGCCCTGAACACCAGCGAGCAGAGCGGTGTCGGCCGTGCGGAACGCATCCACGATGCCGATGGAGCTGTCGTCGAGTTCAAGAAGTCGGTCGTTCGGAATGACGATGAGCGCGTCGACCTCTTCGCGCAGATTGTCGATGCCCAGCGCTGCCGAGGCGGCACGCTGCGGGCCTTCGAAGGAGAACGGACGAGTGACGACTGCAATGGTGAGCGCGCCCTGCTGGCGTGCTGCGCGGGCGACCAGTGGGCTTGCACCGGTGCCGGTGCCACCGCCCTCACCGCAGGTGACGAACACCATGTCGGCGCCCTTGACGGCCTCTTCGATCTCGGACTGGTGATCCTGGGCGGCCTTCGCGCCCTTCTCCGGATCCGCCCCCGCGCCGAGCCCTCGGCTCGAGGCGTCGCTCAGCGAGATCTTGACATCGGCGTCGGAACGCAGCAAATCTTTCGCATCCGTGTTGATTGCCACGAATTCCACATTCTGCAGACCCTCGGCAATCATTCGGTTGACTGCATTGCCACCTGCGCCACCGACACCAACGACCTTGATGATCGTGGTGTCGTTGAAATTGTCGGTCTGGGCGATCTCGCTCACGTTAGTCTCCTGTCACTCACGGTTGTACACAACTGTACCGCAGATGGGTGAGAAAACAGGCCTCCCTCCACTGGCCAAGGCCAATCCGCTCACCCTCCTCTTTACATTCCTCGTAGACACCGTAGACCCGATTTCCGAAAGTTTTCTTAAAACGTGTCGCTCAGTAGCTCGCATCCATCGGGTCGTCGCCGAACAGTCGCTCGCGCTCCTCGTGGGTCGTGGTCCGCGAATCGAGCCAACCATATGGCAAATGCACCTTCTTCGCAAAGCGAACACGACCCCTCGGCTGGTCCACCACCCGTTCAGGATACTCGATGTTCGGGTCAAGCGCGTCCACCTGCTCACGAACATCCTTCAAACTCTCGCATTCCATGAACGCGCGCCTGGTGGAGCCCCCCACCGGGAACCCTTTCAGGTACCATGCGACATGCTTACGCAGGTCGTGCACAGCCATCCGCTCGTCACCATCGTAGAACTCGGTGAGCAGCTCGGCATGGCGCATGATGATGCGCCCCACCTCGCCGAGGGTGGGGTTGATACGCACGTCGCTGCCGGCGAAGGCGTTGCCTATATTGCCGAAGAGCCATGGCCGCCCTTGGCACCCGCGACCGATCGCCACTCCGGCACACCCGGTTTCGTTCACCATCGCGATGGCGTCCTCGGCACCCCAGATGTCGCCGTTGCCGAACACCGGTATGTCGAGCGTGCTCACGAGCTCACCGATCCGGCACCAATCCGAATGACCGCCATAGTATTCGGCAGTGGTGCGGGCATGCAGGGTCACTGCGCTGCACCCCTCCTCCTGAGCTATGCGCCCGGCTTCGAGGAAGGTCTCATGCTCATGGTCCAGCCCCACGCGGATCTTCGCGGTCACCGGAATGTTCGCCGGCTCGCACACCGCAACTACGCGCTGGACAATCTCGGTGAACAGATCCGTTTTCCATGGCAAGGCCGATCCTCCACCACGCCGGGTGACTTTGGGAACCGGGCACCCGAAATTGAGATCGAGATGATCCATCATGCCGTTGTCCACCAGGAACCGCGCCGCTTGTTCCATAATCGACGGGTTCACGCCATACAGCTGCAGCGATCTGATGCGCTCGCTCGGTGCGAACCTGCACAACCTGAGCGCCTTCGGATTGCGCTCGACCAGCGCGCGTGCAGTGACCATCTCGGCCACGTAAAGGCCGTCGGGCCCATATTCCTCGCACAGCACACGGAACGGCCAGTTCGTCACACCTGCCATCGGGGAGAGCATGACCGGAGTGTTCACCATGACATCGCCGAGCCTGATCGGTGCCAACGGACCGGCCAAAACCGGTTCAAGCCGTGCACCGGCATCTGCGCAATCCTTGGCATCTGGGCTTGCCTCGCGTTGCCGGGATGTGTTCAGTATCGTCTCCTGCTCGCTCATATCCCCTCGTTCATGTGTCCGAATTGTACAGAGTATCGTATGAATTATTCGCACGCTCGCCTCGTACGCAAAATCGCCTGCGTCCCGCAATCTCAGGCATACGGGGCGCAGGCGATTGATGCATGGCAGATCAGTACAAACCGCCGGCCTCGGCGATATGCACGGTCTCGGGCCATTCGGCGCCACCCATCGACACCGGTTTGAGCGGCACACGTGTACGTTTGTCGTTGATGCGCTTGGCCACGTAGTCGGCAACCTGGGTGAGCGCCACGCGCTCCTGCTGCATCGTGTCACGCTCGCGAATCGTCACGGCCTGGTCATCAAGAGTGTCGAAGTCGACGGTGATGCACAGCGGGGTGCCGATCTCGTCCTGTCGACGATAGCGGCGGCCGATC
>OGQQ01002632.1_pt1 | contig 11263 bp, 9 predicted proteins | sample 1553281 | NCBI WGS metagenome assembly OGQQ01 (sample SAMEA2579937, study PRJEB22360) | human gut metagenome | biome: human gut; feature: human-associated habitat; material: faeces | place: Denmark | collected 2008/2010 | reverse complement strand
TGTATGGTACGCAGCAGACGGGCCTGCAATTTAGGCGAGATGTCGCCGATCTCGTCGAGAAAGATCGTGCCGTGGTTGGCTTCCTCAAACAGACCTGTCTTGCCCTTGGACTGGGCCCCTGTAAAAGCACCCGGCTCATAGCCGAAAAGCTCACTTTCAAGCAGTGTTTCCGGAACAGCGGCACAGTTTATGGCAACAAACGGGTAACGGCTCCGGTACGAAGCATTATGGATAGACTGGGCCATCAGTTCTTTTCCGGTGCCGCTTTCACCTGTTATCAGGACTGTATGGTCTGTGAGAGCGATCTGCCTTGCGGTGTTGATGACCCGCTGCATATCTTCGGAAACATGAATGATATCCTTAAAATGGTGCTTTGCCGTAAACCCTTTCTGATGGGATGAGCGGCTTGTCGAAACCATATCAGCTTCATCCTGGAGAGTTATGTAGTAGCCTGCTGTCTCGTCCATGAGGGTTATGGGATATTTATCGTAGTAATACCGGTTACCCAGTATGGTGATTGGCTCTGCCGCCGAATCGGACGATGTCAGTATCAGCGGGTCTATATAATGGGCGATCTCTATGGAACTGGTATCGTCACACTGAAAGATCCGCCTTGCCTTGTCGTTTATGTAGACCAGCTCATAATAACTGTCGACCAGGACCATGCCCACATTGCTGGTGTCCACTATATGGCTCAGCATTTCGCTTTTCAGATATCCAAAAATATAATTGGCATGAAAAGCTGTATTGGACTCGACGATGGAGTGGATATGACGGAAAAGGTTGCGGTTCACAGCAGGAACATCCAGATCCAGCAGCTTCATCAGTTTAAAAGTGGTGTCAAAGCTGACCTTTCTGTATCCTATATCTATTATCTTTTTAATATGCTTAGGGACAAGGTGGGGTTCTGCAGGAGTTATGGCCACATCTATATTGTCATATATACCTGTACGCTCAAGCATTTCATCATAAGGCAGCATATTGATGTGGCTTATCCCTATATCGTAAAAAGAATATGTGGTATCCAGGGCGCTGTCATAAGTATCGTTGACGATGAGTACGGTGGTACCGGCAGGGATCTTTGAGATCTTTGTCAGAGCCTCCCGGCCAGGGCTCCTGCTTATCTTGATGATCCTGGAAAAATCGTCCACATGAGCCTTGATATCATGCATGGCGGGATCGCTGAGTATCAGGAACGCATCGGCAATGAGCTTTTCATCCGGCTTCAGATCCGGCAGAAAGCAATTGGTAAAATTTATATAATGGCCGAAGATTTCCTCAAGATTATTTTTGATAAAAGCGATGGCGTTTGCATTTTCATTATCGCGGTAGAAAATGATAACATCTTTCATTGTCCTGCTTCTCCTCCGAACATCTCATGGTTCATGCCATACGCTTATCTGAAGCTGTTTGATAAGCGCATCCATTGCGCCGCCAGGCGGTATGATCCACTGGGTTTATTATAACACAAAACCGCCGTCCGGGAAAGATGGCATAATATTTGCTTGATAATAAAGACAGAAAGCAGAAAAAGAGGTGATGACAGATGAAATATCCGTCCAAATTAAAAGACGGTGCGACCATTGGTCTGGTGTCTCCAAGCTCGCCCATACCGGCCGAAAGGGTAGGGCTGTGCAGGAAAGTCCTTGAAGACATGGGATTCCATGTGAAACTGTCCGACAACCATGCCGATTCAAAAGGCGGATATATGGCGGGAGATGAGAAACTGAGAGCCGCCTGGATAAACAAGATGTTCGGGGACCCGGAGGTCGATGCGGTTTTCTGCGTAAGAGGCGGAGACGGGGCCACCAGGATCATACCTTATATAGATACAGAGATGATAAGGAAAAATCCGAAAGTCTTTGTGGGATACAGTGATATAACATGTCTGCACCTGCTGTTCAACCAGACATGCGGACTGGTAACATTCCACGGGCCCATGGTGTCCTCAAACATGGTGGATCATTTTGACCCGGAAAGCAAAAAGGCGTTCTTCGACTGTATAAATGCAGACAGGGAATATGTTTACCAGCCGCCGGAGGGCTATCCTCTCAAACCGCTGAAAGACGGCCGCGCTTTCGGACCGATGACCGGAGGAAACCTTACGCTGATGGCCGCATCATTGGGAACGCCTTATGAGATGGATACAAAAGGCAGGATAATCCTCATCGAGGAGATAGGGGAGCACATGGGCAATGTAGACAGGCATATATATCAGCTGAAGAATGCAGGAAAATTCAAAGAAGCCGCAGGTATACTCATCGGACAGTTTTCTGACTGTACAGGAGAAGAACCGTATGGGATCGAAGATATAATCATGGATGCCACAGAAGGGCTGCATATTCCGATAATGTCAAATATCCAGTCAGGCCATGGTTTTCCTATGATAAATCTGCCTATGGGTGCCTTTTGTGAGATAAACACCCAGAGGAGATCCCTCAGATTCTTTACGGAAAGGTAAAACAATGGGATAAAACGAGATAAAATGCTCAATTTGTTTGAAAAAACAGTGTAAAATCCATGGAAAAACCCCGAAAAAACGAGCCTTTACCTTGGCACAGAATTTGCTGATTTAATATGATAAAAGATTTACTTACAGGAACAGAGAGGTTTTATGAAACGAGATCATGTTGAGCTGGAAAAAGAACTGAATAAAATCTTCCAAAAAAAAGGCTATCCCGGAATGGCGGTTTCCATCAGGGGACCGGAAGGTATCATGTTTGAAAAAGGATTCGGCATCAGAAACGGAGACAGCAAGCTGCCCGTTGATCAGGATACCGTATTCGGCATAGCTTCCATGAGCAAGTCCATGACGGCTCTTGCTCTTTGCATCTTGCAGACCGAAGGCAAGCTGGACCTGAAGGATCCCATAGTCAAATATTTTCCGGACATGCACATACCTGGAGCTCCCGATGAATGTGTGACACTGGAGATCATCGCCATGCACAGAGCGGGTATACCGCCCATGCCGCCCCTTGAATGGTCCATAGCCATGAACAGCATAGAAAGGGACAGCAAATGGTATCGCCACATGGTGGCAACCGCGCCAAACAAGATGGACAAGATAGAGGACATAGTCGAGTACATATCAAAAGGCGACTATAAAACTCTTGGCGCTCCGGGAGAGTATATGAGCTATTCCAACGACGGATACGCACTTCTGTCTTATGTGGCAGATCAGGCAGCGGGTATCAGCCTTGAGCAATTCCTAGACGAAAAAGTGTTTAAGCCTCTGGGAATGACCAGGACGGTGCTCGACCTGGATTGCAGCCGGGCAAGAGAAATGGCCGGGGGCAATATAACCAGCCTGTTCGAGAGAAACGACGACGGCAGTCTTATCTGGGACGACAACTGGTCTGTCCTTCCTCCGTTCAGAGGATGCGCCTGTGTCAAATCCACAGCGGCGGATATGGGCAAGTATTACAAGGCCCTTTCTGACGGCGGAATGTATGAGGGAAAACAGGTCATACCTGCTGAAGCAGTAGAACTGCTCATAGGAAGAGCTTTTCCCACCAGGAAAAAACCGTTTTACTGCCTGGGCCTGGAAAAATTCCTGATAGAAGGCAAGGCTGTCTGCCAGCATTCGGGCGGGCTCCACGGAGTATCATCCATGGGAGGCCTTATAGAAGGCGGGTATTCGGCAGTAGTCCTCTGCAATGAAGGAGACGCAGCCGTAGAGGAAGTGCAGTGGATGTGCTACCACTATATCCTCGGCCGCTGGCCACCACCCACTACTGGGCAGTACCTAACGGAAAAGAATTCTCAATGCCTGAAGCCCTCTGCGGAGACTTCCTCTGCAACGAGGGACTGCCTGTACATACTGTAGTCAGATATGAAAACGGAAAGTTATCTGCTGACTATGGGGATACGAAAGTGGATCTGCTGTTCTGCGGTGAAAGATACTTCGCAGCAGTTGCACAGGACGACCACAACAAGCGGATCTCCACATTCCGGTTCTACATCAGAGACGGAAAAGCGTGGGCAGTCAAATGCTATAACCGCATATACCAGCGGGTGGATCAGTTGTAACCATAGAAATTATTTGAGAGAAGATGTTATTATGAGAGACTATGTTATCAAACGAATTTTCCAGGGCCTTTTGCTGGTCATCTGTGTGTCATTCCTGGTTTTCTGCCTTATGTATGCAATGCCGGGAGATCCCATAGACATGCTGGTGGACCGCAAGGTATCTGAAGAGAGAAAGGCCGAAATAGCCCATGAATACGGACTGGACCAGCCTTTCATGACACAGTATGTAAACTGGATAGACGGTATCGTCCATGGAGACTTCGGCGATTCGGTAAGGTACAAGAGCGATGTGTGGAGCCTGATAGAGCAGAGGATCCCTTACAGCTTAAAGCTCTGCGGATGGTCGCTGGTACTGGAGATAGTGGTGGCTTTGCCGCTGGGTTTGCTCTGCGCCATGAAAAAGGACGGATTCCTGGACCGGTTCACAGTAAACTTTTCAATGCTCATGGCGGCAGTGCCGTCCTTCTGGCTTGGCGCCCTGTTCATACTTCTGTTCGGAGTCTGGCTGGGATGGCTGCCCATAAGCGGATACAGCAGCGCCCAGCATTATATCCTGCCGGTGGTAACGACCGTGCTTGCAAGCATGGGAGGAACCCTCAGGCTTACAAAGAGCGAAGTCCTGGATGTATTCAACGAAAAATATGTGACGACAGCCTACGCCAAAGGACTTCCGAAAAAGACAGTGATGATAAAGCATGTGCTGCGCAATGCTCTGATACTGGTAACAACTCTGGTATTCATGTCTATACCTTGGCTGATCTCAGGAGCCGTAGTAATTGAGAATATGTTCGGCCTGCCGGGAATGGGCAATCTGCTGCTAAATTCCATAAAAGTACAGGATCTTCCCATAGTGCAGGCTGTGCTGCTGCTTATCGCCATCCTGACCGTTCTGTGCAATCTGGCAAGCGATATACTGATGGGAGTCCTTGATCCGAGGATCAGGCTGTCTCTGAGCGGAGGTGACAAGTAAGGTGAACAAAAATAAAAAGTGGAAAGAGACATTGAACGAATGCCGCAAGAACAAAAATTTCATGATAGGCTTTGTCATCCTCGTGACAGTAGTACTGGTCGCCATATTTGCCGATGTGATCGCTCCGTATCACTATACAGAACAGAACACCGGCGGCAGGGTTGCAGCCCCCAGCATGGCCCATCTGTTCGGCACAGACGACCTGGGCCGGGACCTTTTTTCCAGGATAATCTACGGTACCAGGCTTGCCCTGTGGGTAGCAGGACTCGGAGCAGCCATACAGATAACGATAGGAGTTGTAGTTGGTCTTGCCTGCGGCTTTTTCGGGAAATTGATCGACAGGATACTAACCTTCCTGACTGATCTGACCTGGTGTATTCCGGGGACCATACTTGCTCTTGCGGTAGTGACCATGATGGGCAAGAGCCTGACCAACACCATAATAGCCACTTCGCTGGTGGCATGGGCCAGCTATGCAAGGACAGTAAGAGCCAAGACCATGTCTCTGAGGAACATGGCCTTCGTAGAAACGGGAGAGGCATTCGGAGAATCCAATGCGGCACTTATGTTCCGCTACATATTCCCCAACATCATACCATCCCTTATAGTAATGGTGTCCCTTAACCTTCCAGGGACCATACTGTCCACAACGACACTTTCCTTCCTGGGACTGGGCTCGCAGCCGCCGTCACCTGACTGGGGACTTGCCATCTCCATGGGACTTGATTATATCAGGAGAGCTCCGTGGCTGACCATATTCCCCGGCCTGGCGCTGGTATATGTGACATTCGGTTTCAATCTGCTGGGAGAAGGTCTCAGGGATATTCTTGACCCGCATATGAAATCACAGTAGGAGGGATCATCATGGGTGAAACATTGTTAAGACTTGAAAACCTGTCAATAGATTATAAGGTAAAAGACGAATACCTTTCTGCCGTGAAAAATGTGAATTTTGAGATAAACAGAGGAGAGGTCTTTGCTGTAGTAGGTGAATCGGGATGTGGAAAATCCACGGTGGCTCACAGCATAATGAACCTGCTTCCGGGCGGAAATGAGGAAATTTCCGGCAAGATCATATTTAAGGGACGAGACCTGCGCCAGTGCAGCGAAAAAGATATGGAGAAGATCAGAGGGAAAGAGATCGGCATGATATTCCAGAATCCTTTGGACTCGCTGAATCCTGTATATACAGTGGGCGACCAGGTGGCAGAAGCCATCTTGCTGGACAAGGTAGATAAGGTCGAAGCGTGGAACAGGGTGATAAAACTGTTCAAAGATGTCAAGATGCCCGATGCCGAAGAAAGGGTGAAAAGCTTTCCCCACGAACTTTCCGGAGGCATGAGGCAGAGGGTCATGATAGCCATGATGCTGTCGAGAAATCCTGAACTGCTGATCGCTGATGAACCGACTACGGCTCTGGATGTGACCATAGAAGCTCAGATCCTGGAAATAATGAAAGAACTGAAAGAAAAGTATGATACGGCCATAATGCTCATCACCCACAATTTCGGCCTGGTGGCAGAGATAGCCGACAGGGTGGGCATCATGTACGCCGGGGAGATGATAGAGACAGGCGATGTCTTTGAGATCTTTGAACACCCGACACATCCTTATACCAGGCTGCTGATGCAGGCTCTGCCCAGCAAGACCAAAGCCGAAGGAAGATTACAGACCATAAAAGGCTCGGTTCCCAGGATAACGGAAAAGAAACCTGGCTGCCGGTTTGCAAACCGCTGCCCTTATGCAAAGGACATATGCCAGACCACCGATCCTGAGCCAGTACAGGTAGGGCAGACCCACATCTGCTGCTGTCATTTTGCCGGAAAGGATGTGTAGCGCCATGGAAAAGAAAGTAATGATAGAGCTTGACGGCCTTAAAAAATATTTTCCCATCACTAAGGGATTGATAAAGAGAAAAACCACATATGTCAAGGCTGTGGATGACATTACCCTGAAGATCCATGAAGGAGAGATCGTAGGGCTGGTAGGGGAAAGCGGCAGCGGAAAGACCACCCTTGCAAGGGTTATCCTCAGACTTACAAAAAAGACCGGAGGAAAGATCATCGTAGACGGCGTAGATCTGGATAAAGCCAGAAAAGAAGATATGCACAAGATGAGGAGCGAGGTTGCCGTGGTGTTCCAGGATCCGGCCTCCAACCTCAATCCCAGGCAGACTGTTGAGGGTTCCATAATGCGGCCGATGATAATCCACGGTGTCCCCAAAGAAGAAGCGAGAAAAAAAGCCAGAGAAGTTCTGGAAATGGTCAAGATGGATATGAGATACCTGGACAGTTATCCTCATCAGCTTTCGGGAGGACAGCTCCAGAGGATAGCCATAGCAAGAGCGCTGGCTCTTAATCCCAAGATCATGATACTGGATGAGCCCACCAGCGCTCTGGATGTGTCAGTACAGGCCCAGATACTGAACCTGCTGCTTGACCTGCAGGAGCAGCTTGGCCTGACATACCTGGTCATAACCCATGACCTGAATGTTATAAAATATATAAGCGATAAGATAGCCGTAATGTATCTGGGAAGACTTGTAGAGTACGGGCCGACAAATGAGATCGCAGAGCACGCAAAGCATCCTTATACCAGAGGACTGCTCAATGCGGCGCCGATTTTGGATCCAAAGCTTCGCGGACGCGCAAAAGAGATCATGAAAGGTGATCCGGGAAGTTTGATCAATATTGGATCTGGATGCAGATTTGCAGACAGATGCAAATACGCAACGGAGGAATGTAAGAAAACGATGCCTGATAATGTCTTAGTCGGAGAAGGCCACCAGGTAGCGTGTTTCCACCCTTTGTCAGCGGAATAATCATGTATTAGTTATTTTGAAGGAGGATCAAAATGAAAAAGAAATTAGCAGTATTGGTATTGGCCCTTGCCATGATACTGAGCATGGCTGCCTGCGGAAATAGTACCAGTGCAGAAAAGGACAACACCCAGCTGAACATCATCGACAGTGAATGGCGTGGCCTTGACACTTATCAGCTTGATGAAACAGCCGGTGCTCAGGGACTCAGCTCCAGCGCTCTGTTCCAGTGGGATCCGGAGACAAACTCCATGGTAGACAATGTCTGCACCGACTGGCAGGTAAGTGAAGACGGTAAGACTGCAACTTTCACCGTGCCTGAGGGAATGTACTACTCCACCGGAGAGCAGGTTGAGCCGGAAGATGTAGTTGCTTCCATCCAGCATGGACTTGATGTCAGCCCTTATTCCGACGGATACAGCAATATTGAGTCAATGGATGTTGACGGCAGACAGGTGACTCTCCATCTCAGTGAATTCCGCTCCGACATGCAGTATTATTTCTGCGCAGGCTTTGTTACTGTTATCGACAAAGATGAACTGGACACCATGACCAACGAAGAACTCATGTGGGGATGCCATCCTTACGGAATGTATGCCCTTGCAGAGGACGGCTATGTTTCCGGTTCAGAAGTAAAGCTTGTGAAGAATGAAGGCTTCTCATGCTCCAACCCTCTGGTTGAAAATCAAGGAGCAGGCCACTTTGAAAATGTGTCCGTAAGGTTCAATGTTGAAGAGTTCACCCAGACAGAAGACCTCAAGGCCGGAAATGTAGACCTTATCATGTCCATCACCGAGGCACAGAAGATCGATCTGGAAGGAGATGACACCATCGTACTTGCAGACACCACTTATCCGAACATCGACTACTTTGAAATGAATACCGATTCGCCGATATTCTCCGATATCAATGTTCGTACTGCCCTTGCCCTGTCCATCGACAGAGAGGCTCTGGTAGATGTCGTTGACGGCATGATCGCTCCTGCATACTCGATGATAACTGAGTCCATGCAGAACTACAACGCCGACACAGCAGAATGGTTCAAAGCAAACCTTGCCAACGACAAGGAAAGAGCAATGGAACTCCTTGAAGAATCAGGCTGGGTTGATTCTGACGGAGACGGCATCCGTGAAAAAGACGGAGAAACTCTGACATTCACATGGTATGCATGGACTGATTCCACCACTATACCTGAAGCTATGGCAGAGCAGCTCAGGGAAGTAGGATTTGACATGCAGATCGAGACCCTTGACTGGAACTATGTATATGAATCCATCAATGCTGACGATTATGACGCAGGTATAGAATGGCTCAGCTGGGCTGAACCGATGCTGATCTTCAACGCCTGCTACTATGACCTGAATGCTCCTGGAAATACCGATCAGTACTATGCTGATGTGGAAGCTGCAGCAACTACCATAGATACTGACACCAGGACCGAGCTGGTAGGAGATCTCCAGATGCACCTGTTCGAGAATGTCAACATGATACCTATGTATTCAGAGCTGAGCTTCACCGCCATGAACGCAGACCTGCAGGGATTCAATGTCCTGGCAGACGGAACTGCTCCGCTCAACGACCTTTCATATTAAGACAGGATGAATTATCAAGGGGCTGTCAAACAGCCCCTTACTTTTAGAAACTGCCTTAGGCAAGGAGGAAAAAAATGGGTTTGCCTGAAAATCAGTGGGTATCCATCACCGCAAAGTATCCCAAGGGGCCGAAGAACAAGATAACAGATGTGCCGGGAGTGACGGTGGGCCATGTTACCATAGAGGACGGTAAAAAAGATGTGCATACCGGCGTGACCGCCATCCTGCCCCATCAGGGCAATCTTTTTAAGGATAAGGTGGCAGCAGGGACAGTGAGAAACGGATTCGGAAAGAGCGCGGGCCTGGTACAGATACAGGAACTGGGCACCATAGAATCTCCGATCGTGATGACCAACACCTTCAGCGTTGGTACGGCTGTTACGGCTTCAGTAAAATATATGCTGGAACAAAATGAGGATATAGGTGTTTCCACCGGTACGGTCAACTGTGTAGTGACTGAGTGCAACGACGGAGAACTAAATGATATAAGAGGGATGCATGTAACAGAAGAACATGTACTGGAAGCTCTCCGCAACACAGGGGAAGATTTTGAAGAAGGAGCGGTAGGCTCAGGAACAGGCATGTGCTGCATGGGTCTCAAAGGCGGTATAGGCTCTGCCTCAAGGATAGTTGATGTCAGCGGTAAAAAATATACCATAGGAGCTATCCTGATGTCCAACTTCGGAGTTCTTGGAAATCTCAGGATAGATGGGAAAAAGATCCATACGCCTGTAGAAAAAATTGCTGAAAATGATAAGGGTTCTGTTATAATAGTAATCGGCACAGACCTGCCGCTGACAAGCAGACAGCTTAACAGGATCTCAAGGAGGGCAGCCATAGGCCTTGGCAGGACCGGATCTTATCTTGGAAACGGCAGCGGAGACATTGCGCTTGCTTTTTCAACAACCAACCGTATACCGCATTATTCACAGACCGGCATAACAGAGCTGAAGATGATACAGGATGATAAGCTGGACGATGTGTTTGAGGCTGTGGCAGAAACTGTAGAAGAAGCTGTCATAAGCTCCCTTTACCACGCAAAGACGGTGACAGGCATAAGAGGCAGGATTCTGTACAGCCTGCTTGAATTTCTTTAATAAAATAACCGTGAGGGATCAGTAATGAAGATCATAGATATGCACTGCGATACCATAAAGGAATGTTTTCTGCGAAAGGAAAACCTCAGGAACAATTCTTTATGTGTGGATCTTGAAAAAATGAAAAAGAACAACGGCGCAGCTCAATTTTTTGCTGTATGGCTTTCCATGCCTAAAAACTGGACGGAAAGGGCAGAGGAAGAGAAGAGCCTGTATGAGCTTTTTTTCGATATTGCTGATTTCTACGACGGCGAAATGGAAAAAAACAAGGATCTGATCCGCAAGGTCCTTTCATATCAGGATCTGGAGAACAACCTGAAAGAAGGCAGTATGTCTTCTGTGCTTACGCTGGAAGACGGATATATACTTGAAGGGGAGATTGAAAGGCTTGACAGGCTATACGAAAGAGGCGTCAGGCTCCTCACCCTTACATGGAATCATGAAAACTGCATAGGATTCCCCAACAGCGTAAACAGAGAAGATCACATGAAAGGCCTCAAGCCTTTCGGTATCGAAGTGGTTGAAAAAATCAACGAGAAGGGCATGATCGCAGATGTGTCTCATCTGTCCCAGGGAGGTTTTTATGATGTTGCAAGGCACAGCACAAAACCCTTTGTAGCATCCCATTCGTGCGCCAGGGCGCTCAGGGATCATCCAAGAAATCTTACGGACGATCAGCTCAGGTGCATTGCAGGACATGGAGGAGTGGCAGGGGGGAAAATTTTTTTACCTTTTCTTTAAGGAAAAACGATTTTCA
>OGQQ01002625.1_pt1 | contig 11291 bp, 8 predicted proteins | sample 1553281 | NCBI WGS metagenome assembly OGQQ01 (sample SAMEA2579937, study PRJEB22360) | human gut metagenome | biome: human gut; feature: human-associated habitat; material: faeces | place: Denmark | collected 2008/2010 | reverse complement strand
AAAAGTCCAGCAAAAAGCCGGACTTTTTAATTTAATTACGAAATTATTTACATAATATTCCAGAATTCAAACAGTCTTGCGAAGGAAGCCATCGAACGGCGAACATCAGCGGAAATATATATAGGCATACTTCCATAATCAAAAATATATTCATAAATTAAAGCAAAATTTACTACTACTGATATGACCGCCGAAACAGCAAAAATAAAATACATTACTCTTTTCATTGGTTCGGAAATATGTTCATGCAATACAAACAGAATCGCAAAAGCGCCGAATATCATCTGCCAAGCAAAGTCAACGGCATATCTAGGCGTATAGCCATTACTCCATACAAGAAACATTTGAATAAACGGAACAATAATACAGCCTGAAATTATTATTATCGCCGCCAGACGTTTGTTGGGATTACTTGACTTTTTATAGGCTTTTCCGCCAAATACATATCCCAATACAGGTACGGCACGGAAAATCAATCCGCATGCACTAAACGATGACAAAAAGCAATATCCGTTAACTGAAAGTGAATCATAATTGGTTGTTATAAACGGAAATACTGTAGAAACCTTTGGTACAGTAAAAAGATAATTATAAAATGCAATGAGCATGATGGGTATATGAAATTGTATGTGAGTAAAATCATTGATAGTCAAGCTATACTTTATACCGAATTCAAATACAGAACCAAATCTGAGATAATTATATACCATCTGTACAGAGCCTATCAGTACAAAAGGAAGAAGCGCCGCAAGCAGAAATGTTATAATTGGTTTTTTATTTGCCTTGAATGTCGGATTTTCAGATGTTTTTACGATTTTCTTCACACCTGCATAAATAAACAACAGTGCAACAACGCAGTAAAGCGCCAGAACCGCACGGCATAACACCGCTATTGAAAGAAGAACCGTAGATATACAAATTTTTACTCTTGAAACCTTACCCTTTCCTATAACTCCTGAGCTAAGCAGGAAAAATGCACCCGACATCAGGAAAGCAAAACCGCTGGTCTGTGCAAGCTCATAAATATCGCCTCTAATCATAAGGTACCAAATAAATGAAGACGCTTGTACAATTACAAGTCCTGCTGTTGCTATACCGTTTGAAATTTTAGGAAAAAATCTTTTGATAAATACGAAGTAAGTCAAGGTTAAAAACACTATCCCTATTATACTGTAAATAAATGACGCCAACAACGAAGAAAAATACTTTCCTGTTATCATATGATACGGCAAAAACAACGTTAAAACAGAACCTATTCCGTAATAGGAATAATACTTTCCTTCAAAAAGTACATGATCCCATAAATATGAAATACCTTTGCTTTGACGCGTCAAATAATCATAAGGATTTTCAAGCTCCAGCAGCTCCTGCGGCGGAGTTTCAAGAAGACTTACCTGTCCTGCTTCAAAAGCGTCAACCAATTCCTTGTTTATCTGATTTGTGTCCGGATTTGAAAATAAATCTGAAAACATATCCTCCCGAACAAACAGCAGTCCTGTTCCGATCAACACAAATACTGCCGTTATCACTACAGAACTTATTAAAAGGGATTTTGATTTTCCGCATTCCCTTTTCATCAGCGAACAATATGCAAGAGTTATTAAAAACAACACGCCCGCCAAAATTATAATAAATCTTATCCATGAAAAATGAAACGGTATAGCTTTATTTACAGAAAAATCTTTCAGTACTACCGTACTTCCATCGGGCGCTTTAACATTGAATTTCATATTTCCGACTTTGCCTGAAAAACTGCATATTATGTATTTACTGTTTTCATTGCCGCCTATGTAATTAAGATGAGCATCGTAACGGTATTCTGCTGTGGTTTCATCAGAATAAGCTATCTCAATTGTACCCTCTCCCGCATCACCGGATAATTCAACATCTGCGTATATTGTTCTCACATCATAATTGATATTAGTGAACTCTATTGATACCGTTTCTCCTGAATTTACAGTAATAACGTCGGAAGAATTTGCACTGCCGTTTACAGACGCACGTGATAAGGGCAGTATCATTTCATTAGGCGACGACGGCATAATAAGATTAAACGCTCCGAAATTACAGATAAACGCTTCAAACAACAGTACTGCTGCCGTTCCTACAGCTATTCCGGTTAACCATTTTTTATTATTTTCAATAAAGCAAATTATTTTCTTATTTGTTATTTTTCTATACAATATTTTCGGCAAACCAATAAACAGATCAGCCGCCATTACCGCAATACTCATTGCAGTAAAACTATTTCCGGCAAAAAAAGATGCTATAACTGCTATTAACTGAACTGCAAATCCGCAAAGTATAACCGCCGATTGTATTTTGTCCGAAACTTTGCCTGTTTTCACTAAAATATACGATAATATTATAATAATAACAGATAACAAACTAAGAATTACTGTCAAAAGCATTAAAAATCCCCCACTAAGTATAATTATTTATTTCATTATACTATAATAATATAAAAAAGTCCAGTAAAAACTGGACTTTTTTGACAGTAATTTATATTTTTTGACTAATTCCTATGCCCGTACACACCTGCATAGCTTTCAAGGGTAATTGAATTTTCTGCATTATACATTTTTATCAGATCTTCTTCCGTAGTATAAACATCTGCGGTATCGCCGCTGCTGCTTGTAAGGTAATCGCCGTACCACAGTCCGAAGAATGACCACAGTGAATTATCACGAATCATTTCATCAATTCCCGGAATAGAACTGCATTCCCCAATTGCCAGAATTTTTCCGCTGTCGGTCACCTGCTTAAGCCACTGATACTGTTCGGAACGGCTTCCGTATACCATATTAGGCCCCATATATATATCTATAGCCGCAATATCATACTTGCTGCTGTCCACCATATAATCCTCGCTCTGACCATTCCAAATCCAGATAAGGTTGTCAAGCTTGTGATATCCGGTCATACGGTCATACATGAGATCATAAAGCCACTGATACGCTTCCTCACCGTCAGCACCCCACCAGTACCAGCCGCCGCCTGACTCATGCAAAGGTCTCCAGAGAATAGGTATTCCCTCTTCGGCAAGCTCTGAAAATCCTTCTGAAACAGCGTCTATATCCTCTACAAGCTTCAAACATTCCTTAGTGATTTTTCCCTGCTTATAGAGATCCTGTATTTCTGCAATTCCCATTTGAGAAATATCTTCTTCTGTCATTGCAGATTTCAGACTGAATTTAGTATCCTTAGCATAAATTGAAGAATCGCTTGACGGAGAATTCCAGTACCACATAAAACCTACTATACCGCCCTTTTCGTTCCAATCCTTTGCCGCTTTAATTTCGCTTTCGTCAGGAATACTTCCCTGCGCATAACCGCCTATATCTCCAAAGCGTATAGCAGGATATTTGCCGGTTTTTTTATAAATCAATTCCAGCTCTGTATTTTTATAGTTTGATGCATATTGTCCGGTAATAATTTTTTTACCAAAATTATCATTTAGATATTTCAAAAGTTTTTTTGTTTCATCAGACGCCTCAGGCGCTACAGGTTCAGTCTGAATCTCAAAATCATTTTCATAGATATTATCATTATTATTGATTTCTATATAATCAATTTCAAAATTATCGCTGCCCTGATTAATCTGAATCAAAGCTTCACCTTCGTCCATATACACTCCGTAAAAAGTTACACGTACAAACCTTTCATCCTCGCCGTCGATAACAAACTCACCGATATTGCGGTCATTAACATTGACGGAGCTTGTAACATTGCTGTCAGCTGCAACGCATACGGTAATATTATAATGCTGAGACGACGGAATATCGGCAGGTATGAATCAGCTGAACCGCCGTAAAAGCCTGTAACGTATCCGTTTCCGGAAAAGCCTTTGCGCTGTTCATCGGTATAAAGACTGCCGTTAAGCTTACAATCCTCTGCTTCTATGGTCATACTGGCTTCTGTGGTATTTATTTCCGGAACCTTCGCAACATATTCAGTAAACGATACAGTTTCTTCTACATATTCAGTAACTTCTTCCGTTGGAGCGTATGCTGAAGAATCGGTTTTATTTAAAGGCTCCTGTGAAATCTCCTCGCAGGCTGTAAACAGTGCTGCCATTGACATTATTACCGCAGCAGTTATAATTTTTTTCATGATTTTTTTAATTTAACTCCTTATCATATAAATACGTCCCTTTTCAGTATCAAAGGTTATAATACCGTCAGACTGAAGAGCGTTAACGCTCTCTCCATCGCACGAGATACTTACTATTGTATTCGGACGAACAACGCATTTATTTCCGCAAAGTGATTTTAATTCAGCAGTTTTCAGCTTACCGTCCGCCCAATTTATCGAAACTTCAAATCCTCCCTTTGCTCTCAGTCCTCTTATTTCTCCGGTTTTCCATTCCGAAGGAAGCGCCGGAAGAAGGTTAATTTCTCCGCTGTGACTCTGAAGAAGCGCTTCTGTCATTGCAGATGCTCCTCCGAAATTTCCGTCTATCTGGAAAGGTGGGTGAGTATCAAACAAATTAGGGTCAGTAGAGTAAGCAATAAGCTTCTGAAGATTTTCATAAACCATATCACTGTCGTAAAGTCTCGCCCACATATTAGCTATCCACGCACGGCTCCAGCCCGTATGTCCTCCTCCGTGAATAAGACGTCTTATAAGGGTTGCTCTTGCAGCATCAGCAAGCTTAGGAGTTTTATACGGCGTGATAAGATCTGCCGGATGCAGGGCAAAAAGCTGTGAAATATGTCTGTGACCTATTTCAACCTCGTCGTAATCCACTGCCCATTCCTTTATCTGACCGTATTTTCCCACTTCCGGTTTGGGCAGCTTTTCAAGCATTTCTTTCAGTTTATCTGCAAATTCATGATCATCATCCAGAATTTCAGAGCTTTTAATAACATCGCTGAATAATACTGTTATGATCTGGCTGTCCATAGAAGGTCCCATGCAAAGACTGCCTTTCACACCGCTTTGCGTAAGATAAGTATTTTCAGGAGAAACTGACGGACTTGTCACAAGTCTTCCCTCGTTATCCTCGATCAGATAATCAGTAAAAAATTCTGCCGCTTCACGCATAAGCGGATATTTAGTCTTCAAAAATTCTATGTCCTGAGTGTATTCATAATGTTCAAATATATGCAGGCAAAGCCATGCGGCTCCCAAAGGCCAAATTGTTGACGCTTTACACGTATCCTGCGGAGCAGTATCTCCCCACAAATCAGTATTGTGATGACATACATATCCGGAACAGCCGTACATTTCACGGGCAGTAACACGTCCGGATTCCCTTATTTTTTCAATCAGATCAAAAAGCGGTTCATGACATTCCGAAAGATTACAGCTTTCAGCACACCAATAATTCATTTCCGTATTAATATTTACTGCAAATCTTGAACCAAGCTCCGGATTCATATCCTGATTCCATATTCCCTGACGGTTTAAGGGCAGCGTACCCGGGCGGCTTCCGGAGATCATAAGATATCTTGCAAAATCAAAATATAGAACCATAAGACCGTTATCATGTATATGGCTGTCACATTCCTTGTCGTCAAAATCGTCTCCCCGCATTCTCATAATACGCTCGTCTGTAGGAAGAGAAGAACCCTCGTCACTGTTGTCGTTAAGCTTTAACGATACTCTGTCATATAAAGCCTTATAATCGCATTCATGCCTGTACCTAAGCTCGTCGTAACTGCACTCAAGGGCGTATTCTACGTCCATGACAGCGGCTTCCTCATAGGCTTCATCTGTGTAGTAGCTGCTTCTCACGCCAAGCACAAGCGTTACTTCTTCCGCATTTTTGACAATAAGCCTGCCGCCTTCAGTGCATATCGTACCGCCCTGAGAAAATGCTGACAAAACCGCCGCAAAAAACAATCCGTCCTTACCGCCCGAACCTCCCGAAAACATTATCATATTTTTCTTAACAGGACGATTATCATCATAATAACCGTTTCTGCCGTCAAGGTATGCAGAAAGCTCTACAGTACCGTTTTCCGCAGAAATGTGAACAATCATAACATTATCAGGTTCAGATACAAAAACCTCCCGTCTGTATCTTGTTTCTCCCGACAAAAACTCCGTAAATGCTGCTGCATTTTCCAGATCAAGACCTCTTTTGTATTCCTTTGCACGTCCGTCAAGCTTCATATCTATATTAAGATTGCCTAACGGCATATAATGACGGCTTTCCGAAGATACGCCCTGTAATTTCCTGAACGCAATTTCCTCTGCTTCGGGAATTCTCTCCTGTTTAAGCAGTTCTCTTACTTCCTTTAACCCCTCGGGTGCGTCCGGATTATTTCTGTTTCTTTTGCCTCCCGACCACACGGAATCTTCATTTAACTGTATAAGCTCATGTTCGGTACGTCCGTAAACCATTCCTCCGATGCGTCCGTTGCCCACCGGAAGAGCGCTGTTAAAATTTTCCGCAGCATTATTATACCATAACATTGATTCGTTCATAATAATCTCCATTCATACGCTTCTAACATTAACGTCACCTTAAATATTACTATATTTTATCACATTTCCATTAACAATGCAACGTGAAAAAGGTCTTTTTTACAATATTTGTAGAATTTAACGATTATTTTACCGTATTTATAAAAATGTTTCCCGACACTAACAAATTTGAAAAATTAATAATTATTGGTTATAATAATTAAAAACAACATTGAATAATGGAGGATACCATATGGAAAAAAGCTATCAGATAACGGGCATGACATGCTCAGCCTGTGCAGGCCGTATTGAAAGAACTCTGAACAAACTTAACGGTGTAGATAAGGCTAACGTCAACTTTGCCGCTGAGAAGCTATATGTCAGTTTTGATGATAAAAACATAAATGAAAGCGAAATAGTGTCTGCCATAAAAAAAGCAGGGTATAATATTGCCGGAAAAAACGCAAAGTCTGAAATGCCGGCACACAAAAAGCTGCTGATACGCTTTATCATATCTATGATTTTTACCGTTCCTCTTCTTATTATAAGTATGGGACACATGGTGGGAATGCCTCTGCCGAAAATAATTGATCCTATGGAAAATCCGCTGAATTTTGCGATTATACAGCTTGCGCTTACTATTCCGGTTATGGCTACCGGTTACATGTTCTATTTAAAGGGTATTAAAAACCTGTTCAGACTTAGTCCGAATATGGACAGCCTTATTGCAGTAGGTACTCTATCTTCTGTAGTTTACGGTATTTTTGCCATTTACAGGATGAGTTATGGGTTAGGCGTAGGAAATGAAGAACTGGTTATGAAATACCATATGGATTTATATTTTGAATCCGCTGCCGTTATTCTTACCCTTATCACTCTGGGAAAATATCTTGAATCACTGTCAAAGGGCAAATCTTCACAGGCAATTAAAGAACTTATGGAGCTTTCCCCTAAGATCGCAACTGTAAGAAGAGGCAAAAAGGAACTTCAGGTCAAATCCGAGCTTGTACAAATCGGCGATACGGTAATTGTAAAACCCGGTGAGAAATTTCCGGTTGACGGTACTGTGACCCTAGGAACTACCTCTGTTGACGAATCCATGCTAACAGGTGAAAGCATGCCGGTAACCAAAAACGTCGGCGACAAAGTCATCGGCGCTACAGTAAATAAAAACGGCTATATTGAATACACTGCCGAAAAAATAGGTGAAGATACAGCAATTTCACAGATAATTAAACTTGTTGAAGAAGCACAGGGCAAAAAAGCTCCGATCGCAAGACTTGCTGACGTTATTTCAGCATATTTTGTACCGGCTGTAATCTTACTGGCAATTATAGCCGCTGTGGGTTGGAAAATTGCCGGAGAAAGCAACGATTTCTGCATAACTATCTTTATTTCAGTACTTGTCATCGCCTGCCCATGCGCTCTGGGACTTGCCACTCCTACCGCTATAATGATTGCTACAGGCCAAGGCGCTAAAAACGGTATTCTCATAAAAGGCGGCGAAGTACTTGAAAACGCTCATAAAATAAATACAGTTGTATTCGACAAAACAGGCACTATTACAGAAGGCATACCGGTCGTTACTGACATTAAAACAAACGGTATTAATGAAAATGATTTACTGCTCTATGCCGCAGCTGCCGAAAAGCTTTCAGAACACCCATTAGGCGACAGTATTGTAAAAGAAGCTAACAGCAGAAATATAACGATACCTGAAGCGGAAAACTTTGAATCTATCTCCGGAATGGGAATAAAAGCAGTTGTCAACGGTAAACAGATCATTATTGGCAACGAAAAAATGATGAATGAATATAAAATTAAAGATGATTTTATTTCACAAATTACAACCTTTGCAAATCAAGGCAAAACCGCCGTTATCTGCGCTGTCGACGGCAAAGCCGCAGGTATTATTGCTATATCCGATCAAATCAAAGAAACCAGTCGCAGCGCAGTAAGCAAGCTTGAAAATAAAGGAATCAATACCGTTATGCTTACAGGGGACAATAAGCAGACTGCTCTTACAATTGCCGGATACGCAGGTATTAAGAACGTTATCTATGAAGTACTTCCGGAAGATAAAGCGGCGGAAATAAAAAAGATTCAGGAAAGCGGAAAAATTACCGCTATGGTTGGAGACGGTATCAACGACGCTCCTGCCCTTGCACAATCAGATGTGGGCATTGCGATAGGTTCGGGTACTGATATTGCTATTGAAAGCGCTGATATTGTTTTAATGAACGGAAGTCTTGAAGGTGTCAATACTGCAATTAAATTAAGTCATGCTACAATAAGAAATATCAAACAAAATCTTTTCTGGGCGTTCGGTTACAATATATTGGGCATTCCTATAGCTATGGGACTGCTTCACATTTTCGGCGGACCGCTTCTCAATCCGATGATAGCCGCCGCCGCAATGAGCTTAAGTTCGGTATCCGTTCTCTCAAACGCACTGAGACTGAGAAATTTCAAGGCAGATGCATAAAACCACAGCAAATTAAAAAGGGCGTACATTAAGTAAGCCCTTTTTTGTTATATATTTTCTATTTTTACTACTTCAAATTCTTCTTCGGCAATAGCTTCAATAATTTTATTATCATCAGCGCTGATTTCAGCTTCCGCAAAACCTCCGCTGAGATCTACGGTAATATCAGTACCGCCAAGCTCTTCAAGTACATTTTTAACAGCTTTTACACAATGCTCGCAGGACATTCCCTCAATTTCAATATGCTTTTTCATAACAAACCTCCAATTATTTATTTTAATCCGTCAGGATTTTTTACAGTAAAATTCCAGCTGTCTGCACACATTTTATTAATATCAAGCTTAGCTTCCCAATTAAGAAGCTTCTTAGCAAGATCTGTTTCAGCGTAAGACTCGGCAATATCACCTGCACGTCTGGGTGTAACCACAACAGGAATATTTTTTCCGCACGCCTTTTCGTATGCCTTAACTACTTCCATAACACTGCTTCCTTTGCCTGTACCGAGATTTACAGGCTGAAAGCCTTTATGTGCTGCTGCATATTCAAGCGCTGCAATATGACCTCTTGCAAGATCCGTAACATGAATATAATCACGTACCCCCGTACCGTCAGGCGTTTCATAATCATCTCCAAATACACGAAGATGCTCCAGTTTTCCTTGAGCAACCTGCGCTATATAGGGCACTAAATTATTTGGTATTCCATTTGGATCTTCTCCTATGAGACCGCTTTCATGTGCGCCGATAGGATTAAAATATCTCAGTGCAACAACGCTCCAATCTTTATCGGAAACCGTCATATCATTCAAAATCTGTTCTATCATTACCTTTGTATAACCGTAAGGATTAGTTGCCGATGTAGGCATGTCCTCAGTATACGGAACTTTATTGTTCACGCCGTAAACCGTCGCTGAAGATGAAAATACAATATTTTTGCAGTTTGCCTCTCTCATTGCCTTGATAAGATTAAGCGTTCCGCCGATATTGTTTTCATAGTATTCCAGCGGTTTTTCAACTGATTCCCCAACTGCTTTTAATCCTGCAAAATGAATAACCGAATCAATATCATTTTCTTCAAAAACACGCTTTGTGCCTTCAAAATCCAATAAATCAGTTTTATAAAATTTAACATCACGATCAGTTATCTGCTTAATTCTATCTATACTTGACTCCTTAGAGTTAACAAGATTATCCAGAATAATCACATTATACCCTGCCTGAAGAAGTTCAACGCAAGTATGACTGCCAATAAATCCTGTTCCGCCGGTAACTAAAATTGTTTTCATATTAATATCCTTTCTCCTTTTTTATTATAGTATATATTGTTTTCAATTTTTTTTCAAGTATAATTGAAAAAATCTTGAAAATGTTGTATAATATATACAAATTAACTTTTTCAGATTGGAGTTTACTATGCAGAAAATGTTAGGATATATGCGAAAAGCCATTCAGGAATTTGATCTTATTTCTGACGGCGACGTCATTGCTGTAGGAGTTTCCGGCGGCAAAGACAGTCTTGTTCTATTAAACGGACTCGTTATGCTGCGTCGTTTTATCGGCATTGATTACAACATTGTAAGTATTACACTTGATCCGCAATTTGACGGAGTTCCGGGAAATTATGCGGCTATTGAAGAAATGTGCCGTAATCTTGACGTTGAATGCCATATTATCCCTACTCATATTGGTGAAATTGTTTTTAACGTACGCAAAGAAAGTCATCCATGCAGTTTATGTGCCAGAATGCGTCGCGGCGCCCTTCATGATGCCGCAATTGAGTACGGTTGTAATAAAATTGCTCTCGGACATCATTTTAATGACGCAGTTGAAACATTTATAATGAATTTATTTACTGAAGGCCGTATAGGCTGCTTTTCCCCAAAAAGCTATTTATCAAGAAAAAATCTTACTCTTATCAGACCGATGGTTTTTGCTCCTGAAAAGGAAGTCAAAAAAGCTGCAATAAAAAACAATTTAAATATTGTTAAATCAAAATGTCCGGCAGATGGTCATACTAACCGCGAAAGCACTAAACAATTTATTTCCGAAATGGACAAAACCAATAAAGGTTTTTCCGACCGTATTTTCGGAGCTATGCGGCGTGCTAATATAGATGGCTGGGGAGGGATCGACTGGATTCCCAATGAAAAAAAGTAAAAAGAACGCAAATGCGTTCTTTTTTTTATACTATTTATAATAATGGGAAATAAAAAAAGCTCTCCTTTACGGAGAGCTTTTTATAAGAACATTAATTAAAAATTAGTGTCTCTTCTTAAGAACTACTGCTGTAGCACCTGCTGTTACAAGACCTGCAACTGCAACTGCAACGCCTGTTACACCTGTCTTAGGTGAACCAGTTGTCTTCTTAGGAGCAGCTGTTGTAGCTGCTGCTG
>OGQQ01002624.1_pt1 | contig 11292 bp, 16 predicted proteins | sample 1553281 | NCBI WGS metagenome assembly OGQQ01 (sample SAMEA2579937, study PRJEB22360) | human gut metagenome | biome: human gut; feature: human-associated habitat; material: faeces | place: Denmark | collected 2008/2010 | reverse complement strand
AATTTTCCGATATATTTCAAAGGAGTCCCTTTCTCCTCCTCATACCAATGCTGCTTCAGCGCAATCTGTATCAGTTCCTCTTCCGTCACCTCTTTCCCTCGCTTTTGTAATACAGCAAGTTCAGAACGAATCACACACAGATTCCGACAAGACGATGCAGCAAAAAACACCGGAATATCGAGACTATTGCAAGCCACCTCGAAAGCCTCTCTCTCTTGTCCGTCATGCTGCAGGACCTGCCATATTTTCAGATTCTCTTCAGGAGTAGTATTCCCATCCAGATAAGCAGCCAAAAGCTCATCCGATAAAGAGTCCAGACGATCAAACATAATGTTCCTCCTCTCTTATTACTGCTATTAACTGTTTTACAGCCCGATGCCGGATGTTATACAAATTTTCCACAGTTACATTCATTTCCCGGGCTAACACTTTCGGGTCGAGGTCCTTTAACTCCAAATCGACCAACACCTGACGATATCGTTCATTATTCATTTTACGAATAGCATTCCAGACGTCCATCTTACTGATCAGTTCCGGTAAAAAATCAAAAACTTTCTCTTCTTCTTTTATTGGAGCCGATTGATTCCGATAATCCATCAGTACCCCTTTTCTTTTTTGAAAAAAACGTACAGCAACAACCGTCAACCAGGTCGTCAGTTTACTCCGGAAATCGAACTGCCGAAGTTTATACCAATTATCCGATTGCAAATAAAGATACAACTCGTTGATCAGCTCGTTTTTATCGAGTTGACAAGGACAAAACCGATGCAGTATATAATTGAACATCGGCGTACATTTATCAAAAAACAAATAACGGACAATCTCTTCATCACCGATAAGTAACCGATCGACTAATTCCCTATCACTAATCAGTGCGTAATCTTTTTCCTCCATATCCCATTAATCACCATAAAAAATACTCCTTATAGCACAATTTGTTTTAGTATTGCAAATATAAACATTCGTTCATTTTTCCAAAATTTTAATTTTGTAAATATCTGATTTTTCTTCTCCCGAAGCGATGATTTTTTTCTAACAAATATTTGTTTCACCGAAAATAAGCATTAAATTTGCGACCTGAAAATTTTCCTCAGGGGTACAATAAGCGGTTCATAACCCACCCCATGGTATTAACATTAAAACAACAAAACAAATGTACGCTATTGTTGAAATTGCAGGACAGCAATTTAAAGTAGAAAAAGACCGTAAGGTTTATGTTCACAGACTGGCAGCCGAAGAAGGCGCTCAGATAGAATTCGACAGTGTTCTTTTAGTGGACAATGACGGTCAGGTTAAGATCGGTACACCGAAAGTAGAAGGCGCAAAAGTTACCGCAAAAGTATTGAGCCACCTGAAAGGGGATAAAGTGATCATCTTCAAAAAGAAAAGAAGAAAAACTTTCGAAAGAAAGAACGGTCACCGTCAATATCTGACTCAGATTCAAATCGAATCTATCAACGCTTAAGCTCTGTAGAGTGATTTTATTATTTTGTAACTTCTAAATTATTAATACGATATGGCACATAAGAAAGGAGTCGGTAGTTCAAAGAACGGCCGTGAATCAGAAAGCAAACGATTAGGAGTAAAAATCTGGGGTGGACAATTTGCTAAAGCAGGAAATATCCTGGTTCGCCAAAGAGGTACTGTACATAATCCGGGTGAAAACGTAGGTATCGGTAAAGATCATACTTTATTCGCTCTGATCGACGGAACAGTTGTTTTCAGAAAGAAAAGAAACAACAAATCGTTCGTTTCAGTGGAAGCTACTGCAGAATAAACTGAAAAGATATGAAATATTAAACTCCTGTATTCTGCCCGGATACAGGAGTTTTTTTTATAATTTTACCCTTCGAAAATAAGGAATGAGTAACGATAGAAGGTGGAACGATTAACAGTCAGCTTACCCTTGAATACATTGTCCGTCTGAAATCGTAAATCTAAAATATTCAAATTATGTTGAATCTGAAATTTATCCAGGAAAATAAAGAAACCGTCATAGAGCGCCTGGCTGTAAAAAATTTTGATGCCCGTGAATCCGTTGAAAAAATCATCGCTCTCGACAACCAGCGAAAATCCTTACAACAGGAGGCAGAAGCCAAACAGGCTCAAATGAATATCATCGCCAAAGAAATCGGTAAACTGATGCAATCGGGACAAAAAGAAGCCGCAGAAAAAGCCCGCCAGGAAACGGCCGATCTGAAATCAGCTATTGCGGGATTGAATAGCCGGCGCACCGAAGTCAGCAACGAATTAACCGACATTTTGCTCCGCCTGCCCAATATGCCCCATGCCTCTGTGGCTAAAGGAAAGTCTGAAGCAGACAATGAGATCGTTAAAATTGTCGACAACATACCCCAAAAGCATGAAAACGATCTGCCCCATTGGGAACTTGCCAGGAAATATGATTTGATCGATTTCGAAACCGGTGTAAAAATCACCGGTGCCGGTTTTCCCCTGTATAAAGGCCTGGGAGCACGACTGCAACGGGCATTGATCAATTTCTTCCTGGATGAAAATATCAAAGCCGGTTATCAAGAGGTACAACCACCCCTGATGGTGAATGCCGACTCTGGCTACGGAACCGGACAGTTACCGGACAAAGACGGTCAGATGTACTATGTCAACGAAGACAATCTCTATCTGATCCCGACTGCCGAAGTTCCGGTAACCAACATTTACCGCGACGTCATTCTGGACGGAGACCAGCTACCGGTAAAAAATACCGCTTATTCCGCTTGTTTCCGCCGGGAAGCCGGTTCTTACGGCAAAGATGTAAGAGGATTGAACCGGTTACATCAATTCGATAAAGTTGAAATTGTCCAGATCACCCGTCCCGAAGTATCCTACGAGGCCCTGGAAGGTATGGTGAAACATGTGGAGAGCCTGCTGATCAAGCTAGGCCTTCCCTATCGCATCGTTCGCTTATGTGGTGGAGATATCAGTTTCACCTCTGCCCTGACTTTCGATTTTGAAGTCTATTCCAAAGCACAGGAAAAATGGTTGGAAGTCAGCTCTGTATCCAATTTCGAGGAATTCCAGGCCAACCGCTTGAAATTACGGTTCAAAGACAAGGGAGATAAGAAAACGACAACCTGCCATACGCTGAACGGAAGTTCACTGGCTCTTCCCCGGATTGTCGCTGCCTTATTGGAAAACTATCAATGCGAAGAAGGTATACGGCTACCGGAGGTGTTGCAGGGGTTTATGGGGACAGAGATGATAAATAAAAGGTAAAAAGCTAAAGGCTATAGGCTAAAAGCTGAAAGCGAGAGGGTAATAAAAAAGCTTAAGGCTAAAGGCGATAAGTGCTAAAGACAGAGCAAGGAAAGGGGCTATCTTAGAAGTTAAAAATTTGAAAAAATATTTTCCGACTACTCAAAAACAACAGTTAAAGGCTGTTGATAATGTGTCATTTGATATTTACGAAGGTGAGACTCTGGGAATTGTTGGTGAATCCGGATGTGGGAAAACAACCTGCGGAAAAACCTGTCTTGGAATGTATCCGGTAACAGATGGAGAGGTTCTGTTTCACGGGAAGAACATTCATACCATGTCAAAGAAAGAACGGTTTGCATTTACAAAACGTGTGCAAATGATTTTCCAAGATCCGTATGCTTCTCTTGACCCACACCAGAAGGTTTATGATATAATAGCAGAAGGAATCCAGATTCACGGGATGGCGAAGAACAAAACGGAAGAAAAGAAGATGGTAGCGGAACTACTTGAGATGGTTGGATTGAATGCAGAGCATGCAGCGAGAAATGTCCACGAGTTTTCAGGTGGGCAGCGTCAGAGGATTGGAATTGCCAGAGCACTTTCCGTTAATCCGGAATTCTTGTTTTGTGATGAGCCTATTTCAGCATTGGATGTTTCGATACAGGCACAGATTATAAATCTGCTTATGAAATTACAGAAAGAAAAAAATCTGACCATGTTGTTTATTGCACATGACCTGTCTATTGTAAAACATATATCAGATCGTATAGGGGTAATGTACTTGGGGAAAATGGTAGAACTTACAGAATCCTCTAAGTTATATGTTGAACCAAAACATCCCTATACGAGAGCTCTTTTATCAGCGGTTCCGATTGCGGATCCTGAGGCATCAGCAGAAAAAGAGCGTATTATGTTAAAAGGCGATGTCCCAAGTCCGGTGAATCCACCAGTTGGATGCAGATTTGCAGGACGCTGTGAAAACTGTATGGAGATCTGTCGTAAGGAAGAACCTCAGATGATAGAGATTGTTCCGGGACATTATGTGGCATGTCACCTGTATGATGAGATACCAGGGTCAAAAGGTCAGAAAGCCGATGCAAGCTTGCTTGCAAGAGTGCAAAGCACGTAGCAATCTGGTATCAAAGGGGTCAAAATACCTTTTGACTACAATATCATGATGACTAAAAGAAAAAAATGTATGTAACAGAGGAGAAAGAAAAATGAAGTACGATTTTACAAGTATTATTGACCGTAAAGGAAAAGATGCCCTTGCAGTGGATATCCTTCCAAATATGCTTGGGCCGGGGAAAAAAGTAGAAGTAAGAGAAGGGCTGGATTACATTCCGATGTGGGTTGCGGACATGAATTTTCCGGCACTCCCGAAGATCACCGAAGCGATCATTGAAAGAGCGAAACATCCGACCTATGGATATTTTATTACCAGAGATGAGTATTACAACAGCATCATCAAGTGGCATGAAGAACGGAATCATGTGACCGGACTGAAAAAAGAACATATCGGTTATGAGAATGGAGTTTTAGGCGGCGTGGCAAGTGCACTTCACGCGGTCTGCTCACAGGGTGACAATGTCCTTGTCCATGCACCGACTTACATAGGATTTACCGGCACACTGAATAATAATGGCTACCATATCATCCACAGTCCGCTGAAAAAGGATGAAGAGGGCATCTGGCGGATGGACTTTGAGGATATGGAAGAGAAGATCGTGAAAAACAAGATTCATGCAGCCATTTTCTGTTCACCGCACAATCCGACCGGTCGTGTATGGGAGCGCTGGGAAATCGAGAAAGCAATGGAAATCTATAAAAAATACGATGTGACCGTCATTTCCGATGAAATCTGGTCCGATATTATTTTATATGGAAACGAGCATATTCCAACCCAGTCTGTATCTGAAGATGCAAGAAACAGAACGATTGCTTTATACGCACCATCAAAGACCTTCAACCTTGCCGGACTGATCGGAAGCTATCATATTATATACAACAAACGCCTGAAAGACAGAGTTTTAAAAGAGTCCTCCCTCTGCCATTACAATTCGATGAATGTGCTGTCCATGCATGCACTGATGGGTGCGTATACACCAGAAGGACAGGAATGGGTAGGCGAGCTTCGAGAAGTGATCGGGGAAAATGTCGCTTATGCATGTGATTATATTGACAAACATTTTGAAGGTGTTTCCGTAACCAGACCGCAGGGAACCTATATGCTGTTTGTTAACTGTGAAGAATGGTGCAAGGCACATGATAAGAGCCTGGAAGACGTTCTGAAGATGGGATATGAAGCAGGTGTGTTCTGGCAGAACGGAAAGCCATTCCATGGTGAATGGTATATCCGTATGAACCTTGCACTGCCGACATCCAGAGTGAAAGAAGCATTTGACCGTCTGGATAAATATGTATTCAATGCTTAAAATGCATACAATAAAGGAGGAAAATAAAAATGGAATTAGTAAAAGAGCTGCCGGAGATTTTTGAAGAATTTGCAGAGCAGAGACAGAGATCTTTCCTGGTAATGAAAGAAGTAAAGGACAAAGGAATTCCGGTTGTAGGTGCGTACTGTACCTACTTTCCACAGGAAATCGCAATGGCTATGGGAGCAGTTACCGTAGGACTTTGCTCTACATCCGATGAAACGATCCCGATCGCAGAAAAGGATCTGCCGAAGAATCTGTGCCCGATGGTAAAGGCAAGTTACGGTTTTGCCGTATCTGACAAATGTCCATTCTTCTATTTCTCAGACGTGGTAGTCGGAGAGACAACCTGTGATGGAAAGAAAAAGATGTACGAACTGATGAAAGAATTCAAAAATGTCTATATCATGGAACTTCCAAACTCACAGAGAGAAGATTCCCTGGAACTGTGGACAAAAGAGATCATCCGTTTCAAAGAATATCTGGAAAAGACATTTAATGTAGAGATCACAGAAGAAAAAGTGCGCCATGCTGTTCATGTATCCAACCAGGGACGTATTGCACTGAAGAAATTCTACGAAGTTATGAAAAATGATCCGGCTCCGATGAACGGTTCCCAGCTGTTCGGTGTTCTCTATGGAAGCCAGTTCAAATTCGATAAAGAAAAGATGCCGGCAGAAATTGATGCTCTTCGTGAAAAGCTGATGAAAGAATACGAAGAAGGGGAAAAACCAGAGAGAAAGAAACGTATCCTTTTAACCGGATGTCCAAGCAGCGGTGCACCGATGAAGGTTGTAAAAGCCATCGAAGAACACGGTGGAAATGTTGTAGTCTATGAAAACTGTGGAGGCGCAAAATCTGTTGACCGTCTCATCGATGAAGATGCAGAGGACATCTACAAAGCAATTGCAGAGAGATATCTTGCAATCGGATGTTCCGTTATGACACCAGATAACAACCGTATTGAACTGATGGGAAGACTCCTTGAAGAGTATAATATCGAGGGTGTAGTAGAAATGACACTTCAGGCATGTCATACTTACAATATTGAGGCAAAGAGCATTGAGAAATTTGTAAAATCTAAAGGACTTCCGTATATCCATGTAGAGACCGATTATTCTCAGGCAGATATCGGACAGCTGGATACACGAATTGCTGCATTTTTAGAGATGATCTAGGATTCAGAATGTATCAAATTTAAAAGAATGTGTCCCGGTATTCTGAAAAAGTGGATGGGATTCTAACAGATTTATGTTATAATAGAAATTAACAGGCAGGGAACAGGCATCAGTCTGTTCCCTGTGTATATTTACAGGTATATGGAGAATATACCGGAATTTTTTCAGAGAGCAGCTAAGACTGAGGCGAAGCCTTTGAAAAAATTTTACCAGATTGAATAAAATAAAAGAGGTACTGAATATGACAATCGAAGAACGCGCAGCAAAAGCTGCAGATTTAAAAGCTGCCGGAGCATGCAACTGTTCCCAGGCAGTGGTAAAAGTATTTGAAGATAAGCTTTCATTGGACGATGAGACACTGATGAAATTAACCGCAGGCTATGCAGCTGGAATGGGATGTCTGGAAGCAACCTGCGGGGCACTCATTGGAGCTGTGATGACCGCCGGAGTCCTGACAGACGGAGCCGGAACGCCTCGTTATTCCAAAGAAATCCTTGCAAAGTTTCAGCAAAAATGCGGAGCAACGATCTGCAGGGAGTTGAAGGGCGTCGGCACAGGAAAGGTACTCTGCGAATGTCCGGAATGCGTGAGAAATGCGGTGCTTGCACTAGGAGAAGTAATGGGGATTGAATAAATAAAAGGATACGAATAAGGGACACCCTTTAACACAAAAGCTGTTGTAGAAAAGATTGAAAAGACAGAAGGGAATCCGGAGTATGGTACGATCTCACAGGAAGAAGGATTTTCCTTTACTTATAGAATGAATGAAGACGATATTATCTACGGAGTTGGTGAATCAAACCGCGGAATCAACAAGAATATCGGAATGCACCGCTATGGTGGAATCTGGACCGGAGATAACAAGTCCTGGTGGTCTCATATTCTGCTGAATCTGAAAATGATGCCGTCACTCAATATGTGTGGGTTCCTTTATACGGGTGCTGATCTGGGCGGATTCGGCGCGGATACGGCAAGAGAATTTCTGTTGCGCCACCTGGCGCTTGGTGTATTTATCCCGCTGATGCTCGGAAATGAAATCATGATCGCACTGAACGAAGTACCGCTGTTCGTTTACATGTTGGATGTAGAGCATGGCTTTTTTGCGTGGAGATTTTGAATATTGACATGTTCCATCAACGCTAAAAAAGAAGATTAAAAATTATTGATGTTTTCTATATCAAACAAATTCATTTGATAATTATAAAATCAAACAAATTCATTTGATTTTTGCAAATATCAAAGTATAATAATAGTGACAAGGAGGTTTGAGTATGTATTTTGCAATTATAGGAGACATCATTGCGTCAAAAACTATTTCAAATAGATCGGAAGTTCAGAATCATTTAAAAAGGATCCTGGATCAGGTAAACGAAGAATATAAAAGCAATATTGCTTCCCGATTTTCAATCACATTAGGGGATGAATTTCAAGGATTGCTTCATAGTGCGGCGCATTTATTTGAGTTACTTGATACGATCCAATTTCAACTGTATCCTACAAAAATACGGTTTGGTATAGGTGTTGGTGATATGAACACAGAAATAATACAGGAAACCAGTATGGGAAGTGATGGACCGGCATATTGGTCAGCACGGAATGCTATTGAAAAAATCCATGAAAAAAACGATTATGGAAACGCTAAAGTGTGTCTGCAAAAATATAGTGCTTCGATAGAAGAGGAAGTTCTTTTAGACGCTGCGAATAAAACATTGAAATTATGCGACAGATATGCGAATTCATGGACGAAATCACAATATGAATTTGTACGAAGAATTATATTAACATATCGGTACGGTGACAATGGCGAATATAACCAAAGAGAATTGGCACAGGAATTAGATATTTCACCTCAGCTTGTAAACAGTAAAGTAAAAAATACAGGTATTTCGGTTTATGTAAATACCAAATGTGGCTTAGAAAATGTACTTAAGGAGAAATGGGGATGATAACAGGTGCAAAAAAGTTCGGTTTTTATGGTATTGTGTATAGGACATATAATTGGAGAGTATTTTTTAACCAATAAATATATTGTTAAAAAGAAAGATAAAAAGAAAATATTCTGTTATTGTTTAGCATATATAATTCCATTTATAATCATAGGAATGTTGTTTTATATATATGGATATAATATTGGGAAAATTTGTCTGGAATGTATTTGCATACACTTTATAATTGAAGTAATAAAAAGATGGATTGAGAATTATGATATTCGGACAAATAAGTTGCCGATAAACGTAACAAATGTTATATATGTATGTTCTTTAATTTTTCATATTTTAAGCTTCCTCTTAATTATCTGGAAATCTTCTATATTGGTTTATTATTTTCCAGAATATATAATAAAACCGATTCCTTATCTGCTGTATTTTTTATGTATAGCAAAACCAGCCAATATTACATTCAAGATTCTTTTTTCAGCTTATCAGGTAAAACCTGAATCTGAGCAAGAGGATGATAATAGCACGAAAACAAAGAATGGAGCAGGAGCGTTAGTAGGGATTCTTGAGCGGTTCCTGTGTGCAGTTTTTATTGTTCTTGGACAATATTCTGCGGTTGGATTGACAATGACTGCAAAATCAATTGCACGTTATGATCAGATAACAAAAAATCCAGCTTTTGCAGAATATTATTTAATTGGTACGTTGTATAGCATTTTATATACAGTTGTTTTATATGGGATTATTTTCAAATACATTTTATATTAGAAATTTTCTAAAACCATGGTTTACAAAAAACGTAAATCATGGTTTTTCTGTTTTGAAATTCGAGAAATGTATAAAAACACGTTGAAATATATAGATAAAATTGCAACCAACGGCTGAAGAAATAGGCGAAAAGCGGTTGTCTTACTTGGAACAGGACAATCTGTGCCTGAAAAATTAAAAAAACGATTAATTAAGAAAGATATTCCACAAAGTGGAAAGAAAAAGATTTCTGTTAAGAAATGCGGACAAATTATATTGTTGGTTTTGCAAGGTCGTGTATACAGGCAGGAATGCTCTATACGACTTCCAAGCGGCATGAAGGATATATCGCAATTACCACACCGGATACAAAGTATCCGTTCAAATCGGTGGTCACTTTTGTTCGTAAGACGATCAGCTCACTGGGCTGGAAGCGATATTTATGGTTTGCAAAATATATTTCAAAAGGTGGAGAGAATCTGGAAGCCAGGATGCTGAAAGCAGAAGCGGAAATATGTTGTAGTACAGCTCCTTTCAACAACTGAAAAAGTCCGAATTGAGATCGCCTCTTTTACATATTGCAACTATATGCTAATATATTTATATAAACATTTCTCCTTTCGGAATATTTTCATCCGATGAAAGGCGAAACAAATGAGTAAAAGAAAAGGATTTTCAAAACTTAACCTGTTGAATAGATTTTTATTCAATGAAGCAATGGAAGATCCGGAGAATATGAAGACGGTACTGGATATCATTTTCGGACAGGACATTCCGCTCAGATTAGCACTGCATTCGGAAAAAGAGGTACGGACGCTTCCGGATAACCGAATGAAATGCGAAGAAGTTCCAATCTTGATCTGCAAGATGATGCGACACGCATTTTTCTGAACTGCCATGGTAAAAATCCTGAAATGGTATCACCGGAATTGATTGAGTTACTTCGTTACATGGAGAAATCGACGAATGAAGTTGCCGGTTCATGTACAAGCCAGAAGATCAAGTTGCTTCATCAGAAAGTCTGCCAGATCAGGTCAAACAAAAAAGTGGAGGCGAGGTTCATGCGAGCGTGGGAAGAAAGAGAAATAGAACGGCAGAAAGCATTTTCTGAGGGACAGAATGAACTTTAAAAAAATCAGGTAAAAAAGAAACAGGAGAAAAATTATTTGAAAGAAGAAATCGCAGATATGTTGGAAGAGGATGTATCAACGATTGAAAACATTATGAGTGAATTGCAGGAATAGAAATCACAAATATTCAACCAACAGAATAGATTATTGAAAGTGAACGACACACAGCTCTATTTATCCTATACTTAAGCTAACAAAGTATTCAGGATATAGTTTCAAAAAGAGGAGGAAGACTATGGTAAATTTCTATGTGTATTCTTTTAGTATAGCAGCAATTCCATTACTTTTGGGTGTTTTACTGATCTGGTTTGGGAAAAAGCTGTGGAAGAAAGCAAATGCTGAAAATGCCAAATATCAGCAGCGCTATACAGGACGCACCACACTGCGTGTGATCGGTGTGGAGAAGCATGAACGGGAGGAAAGGGATTCTAATGAATCAGGTGAAATCATATATGTTACCAGCTATACCCCGATTTATGAGTATATGGTAAATGGTCAGAGATATGAATATCACACACGCCCGGGAAGCTCGATCGATCAGTATCCTGTCGGAAAGGAATATCCGGGATATTATGATCCGGAGAATCCGAAGGATGTGACGGAAACTTTAAAAGACATAACAGGTGGAGGAAGTCATTTTCTGAGTCTG
>OGQQ01002623.1_pt1 | contig 11296 bp, 8 predicted proteins | sample 1553281 | NCBI WGS metagenome assembly OGQQ01 (sample SAMEA2579937, study PRJEB22360) | human gut metagenome | biome: human gut; feature: human-associated habitat; material: faeces | place: Denmark | collected 2008/2010 | reverse complement strand
TGAATGAATTGGTCACTTCCAGAGAATAGCCGAATACACGGTTATATTTGATCTTCAGGGATTTGATTCCGGTACGCTCACGTTCCTTTGTTTCCAGCTCTGTAAGCCATTTTTTTCCATCTGTGCGGGCACTGCGGAATTTATCCACATCTTCGTTAAAGCCTTCACGAATAATGCCTCCATCCTTCTGGGCAAGGGGCGGTTCATCTACAATGGCGTGCTTGATCAGATCTGTAATATCTTCAAGACTGTCCATGTCCTCGTAGATTTCTTTCAGAATCGGTGCCTGAAAGTCCTTGAGAACCTGTTTAATATAAGGAATCATTTCCAGAGAGGACGCAAATGCTACCATATCTCTTGGATTTGCAGACTTAAAGCTGATGCGGCTGACCAGACGCTCCAGGTCATACACTGGATTGAGATATTCCCGGATCTCATCGCGGAGCATCGGTTTCTCATTCAGCTCTTCAAGAGCTTCCAGTCTGCGATTGATCTCTTCTGCATCGATCAGTGGCTGTTCCACAAAGGAGCGAAGAGTACGGGCACCCATGGCTGTTTTAGTCTTATCCAGTACCCAGAGAAGAGAACCTCTTTTCTGCTTTTCACGGAGGGTCTCCACCAACTCCAGATTTCGTCGGCTGGAGCTGTCAATCAGCATATAACGCTCTGCCGTATAAGGACGGATGGTAGTCATCTGAGAAAGTGCAGTCTTCTGCGTTTCCTTAAGATACAAAAACAGCGCTCCGGCAGCTATGATTCCACTGTCATAATCGCTGATTCCAAGGCCTTCCAGATTGGTTACGTGAAAATGTTCCCTTAATTCTTTTCTGCAGGTATCATCATCGAAATACCAGGCATCCAGGGAAAAAATACAAATTCCAAGACGTTCTTTCAAATCGTCTGTGTCAACCCCACTCATAAAAAAGGAATCATTACATATGATTTCAGCCGGACTGAATTTGTTGATCTCATCAACCAGTTTCTGGCTATTTGGTACTTCTGTAAGGAAACAGTCACCTGTGGTAATATCCGCTATTGCACAACCAAAGCGGTCTGCTATGGAGACAATTGACATCAGATAATTGTTCTTTGACTCATCCAAAGAAGTTGCATCTAAAGTAGTTCCGGGAGTAACCACACGGATAACAGCACGCTTTACAAGTCCTTTTGCTTTTTTCGGATCCTCTACCTGTTCGCAGATTGCAACTTTATGTCCCCGTTCAATAAGACGGTTAATATAGGTATCAGCTGCATGAAAGGGAATTCCACACATAGGAGCACGTTCTTCCAGACCGCAGTCTTTACCGGTGAGCGTCAGTTCCAGCTCCTTGGATACCAGAAGTGCATCATCAAAAAACATCTCGTAGAAATCCCCGAGACGATAAAATAAGATGCAGTCTTTGTATTCTTCTTTTGTTTTGCAGTATTCCTGCATCATGGGCGACAGTTTCATGGTTTGCGCTGAATCCCTTAATTTATGCGGGTTTGAAGCACCTGAAATAGTAGTTTGACCCCCATTTGACCCCCGGTTAGTATTTTGTATGTTATCAGTAGTATTCTTCATAATTTTCCTTTATTCTTTTTCTGGCACCGCCGGAACTTTTCCCTCATCGTATTTTGCAGCAAATTTTCTAAATTCATCTGCCACATAATCCTGTTCCAGATGTGTATAATAGTTCGTCATATTTACGCTTGTATGTCCCACAATCTTACTCACCGTAAATGGAGACATATTAGACTCATTCAGTTTGGTGACGAACGTATGCCGAAATTTATGGGGATATACCTCATAAAGACGAGGTTCCCTATTTTCTTTTTCAGCTAATTCGATCTCTTTTTTTTCAATTATGCTTATAATACGTGAACATTCCGCGTTTGCATATTGAGGAAGAAAAACCCCTCCTGGTTGTGTTGTGAATACCAGATCCGGAAAATCTTTGAGGAAAGGATTTTCCTTTCCCCATGATGATCCGCTTTTTTCTTTATCCGCAATCTGCTTTTTCTCCCAAGAGTGAAATGCCAATTCAACACCCTCTGTCATAGGAATCCAACGATAACTTGCCTTTTTCTTAGGCGTCGTTATCTGTTTAACTGACTCTGGTTTTTCTAATCGATTTTTTCCTTCATCAAAATAAATCGTCGTTCTATTCAGTGTTTTATATACACGAATTCGATGACATTCAAAATCAATATCAGACCAGCAAAGTGCTGTAATTTCGCCAATACGCATTCCAGTATTCAAAATAATATAAAATAGTTCATAATATCTCGTGTTTTTTGCTGCATCAAGAAATGTTTTAATTTCCTCTGGTTGAAGTATTTTGCTTTCATCCTCCAATATTGGATCAACTGTTACTTTTTCGGATTTTTCTATTGCAATCCCTTTACAGGGATTCATTGGAATCATTTGATTATCTACCGCACTTTGAAGTAATTGCTTTACAATTGATAAAGTATGGACAACTGATGATTCCGCATAGCCATCGTTTTGCATTCCTTCAACCATATTGTAGATATGAGAGGGTGTGAGGCAATCAAGCCTCACAGAGCCAATAAAATCTGCACCCCGCTCAAATCCATCTACATATCCACGAACCGTATTAGCTTTAATTCGCCCAATTTTGTAAAGTTTCATCCATTCATCAAACCATTCAGAAACTTTATATTTTTTCGCTTTATCATTATAACCCAGAATATATTTTGCTTTTTCCAGATCACGTTTTTTCTTTAGTTTTGCCAAATTTCTATCATATAAATATTTTGGTTTCGGGGAACCTGGTATATAATATTTGGCTTGATAACGTCCGTCCTTCCTTTGCGAAAGTCCACTTCCTAATTCTTTGCCTTTCAAAGATTTTCCCATACTGTGTTCATCCTTTCCAGGCCAGATTTCAAGTACATCAGAATATTAACACGTTCTTAAAAAATATTCAAGTGTCCTGTTCCTCCAACCAGTGTTCGAATTTTTTTCTGTGTACAAGTGTTCTGCGCCCAATTCGGACGCAGAAATCATTTTCAGCCATTATAGTACGAACTGTTTTTTCAGATAACCCAGTTAATTCACAGGTTTCTTTTACTGAAAGAAGAAGTTTCCCATTTTCCTCCTTTGTGTCGTTCTTTTTTCTCATACCTACATTTCCTTTCACATATCAAATTCAACTACTACAATGTACCTTACTCCCGTAATGCCAATATTTTTTCTATTGCTTCCTGTCTTGTTATGCCTTCTCTTTTGGCTTTTATTGCAATATACTCTTGCGCTACACCATATGCTTTACAGCAAGCCACAAAGCTTTTGTACACTTCTCCATGGAAATGGAATTCTTTTTCTATCCTCGCTTGATAAGTAGCAATAACAGCCTCTTCAAAAGAACAGCTAGTATCTCTCATGCGCTTAAGTACCAATTTTTTTTGTATTTTTAAATCATCATAGCAACTGGTTTTAGAAGGATATTCTTTTCCCATTATAACGACTTTTTTAGGGACTCCCGGTTCAAAATTCGTCTGTCTTTTAAATTGCTTTTCTTTTGCTTTCCGATCCTTTCTTTTTAAAAAGTATTCCACAGCTTCTTCGGCAGAAACCATTTTTTCTACCATTCTTCTATAAACATCCTTATACCGTATCCCCTGTTCTTCACAGCACTGGCGAAGATCATTATAAAATTGATCACCGACTTTCAGTGCCACATTTTGAAACACTTCTTCTCTTTTGGCATAATAATCGGCAGCTTCCGTAATCGAGCATTCATTGCGAAGTGCATATCCATAAAGAGTTCCTTCTCGGATTCGCAGATCAGAACATAATTCCTTTATATTTTCATAGCATTTACCATTTTCCAATGTTATGTTTTCAATATCTCCGGTGCCAAAAAGCCTTTCTTTTTTTTGCTTTAGGTTTTGTAACGTTTCCTGCACACTGCAATCACTGTTCATAATTTTTGCCAAAACTCGTCTATATGGAAATTTCAACATCCTACAACATTCATGCAGATCCGCATATTTTACTCCATCAAATTCTATAACATCTGTTCCTAGTTTTTGCTTAACTTCCAAGCAGTGTTTGATGGCTTCCTCTTTTGAACAATTATATCTTGAAGAATAATTGTAAACATCATAATACTTTATTCCGTACTGTCTGCACTGTTCTGCAATGGACTTATGGCAAATGGTGCTATCATAATCATTTTTTCTTCTTACAGGATGCTGTATGAGGTAATAGTTAAGAGCTTCAGCTAATGAAATATCCTCTGCAATACATTTTTGGCGTACTTTGTCTGCTTCTAAATTGTAATTCCAACAGCACTTCACAAATGAATCGTATTTTTTTCCTTTGTAAAAAAAAGGAGAAGGATTATATACTTTTTGATTTCCGGCCCTGTTTTCAGCTTTTTTCAAACAATAATTTAGTGCTACAGTTTTTGATCTTCCTGTTTCTCTCATACAACGTCTCACAGTGCATTCAGGTATTCCCAGCTCTTTACAACACTCACGAAATGATGCATAATTTTTGCCTTTATACTTGAAGCGCAAAAGATTTGTATGATTAATTGAGCGCTCAAGAGCTTCCTGAACTGTATACCCGCATTGATACTGTAATTGCTGAACGCTATATTTGTTTATTTTATAAAAATCGCAACAGGTATCTAAGCTAAGCCATTTCCTATTACGAAAAACAAACTCCTTTTTCTGTTTATTCTCTAACATCTGGCTTATAGCTTCCTCAAACGTACAGTTATAGTCGTGTGCATGCTGCAATACTCCCAAATATCTTAATCCAAGTTTTTCGCAGCAATTCTTTTTTCCCGAATATGTAACACCATCATATTCATAACTAAATTGTTCCCAATATTTCGATTTTCGTTTCGGTTTATGCATTTGAACATGATCCTTTCCTTGATTCCAAATTGACACAAAACAGGCAATATTCCCCCTTTCGTTATTTTATTCACGGCATTAGCAGAAGTAATATAAAAAACACCCTAAAACCATTATCCTTATGATTTTAGGGTGTACTAATCACACTATATTAAGCTCTTAACATCTTGATCTCCATCAAGATAAAATATCTGCAGTATCTGCTGCCAAATGCCATTTTTATTATACCATCCAACAATTTTGTGTCAATTCCACTATAGTTTCATATCTGTAGTATTTTAATTCCACCATTCTAATTCTTTACAAACCATTTTCTTCTGTACCTCATTGCAAAGAGTTCCAAACGATTGCGCATTTCTTCATGACAATTATGTGAGCGAAACTCTCCATGGATCTCTACAAATTGCTCCGTATAATCCTGTGTTATATCCACCAGCCAATCAGATACCACCACTGGGATCCAATCCACATTTTCGCGAAACCTTTTTACAACGATTTCCATTTTATAGAATTTTTCACTACCATATTGATAACAAAGCTTAAATTCCGTTGCAATCCTCCCTGTCAGGGTAACTTGATTATTTCCATTTTTCATAGTATCTTTATCATCTTTCTTTTGTTTTCTGGTTTATGCTGCATTTTCCATCAAATCCTCTTCCAGAATATCCGCAAGCAGCTTTCCAGTAAAGCCAAATCCGTTCACCTTTACTTTCTTTTCCCGCAGATCCTCAATTTCTCTCTTTCGAAGATCACGGCTTTTTATCGAAAGCATCTTATCTTCCTTATTTAGTTTACGCGAAAGCTGTTTCTGCCAACGCAATAAAAATTTCTCGGCCTGCTTAATATCCGGGTTCTGCCTGTTAAAATATGTCCGTTTCTGGCGTACTGTCCCATCTGGTTCCACTTCCAATGTATAATATGGCTTTTGGGGTGCATTCTTTTTTCTCAGGAACAAAAGATAAGACTCCTGTTTTGCCATACGCGCAAAATAAGTATCTTTTCCGATGATGCAGTGCTGCAGTTCTTCTCCTTCTTCCAGAATATCCTTGATTTTCCGCGGTGCCACAATTTGGAAAGTATGATCGCTATATTCATATTTTCTCAGGTTCTCACAGACGTTTTCTATACCAGGAAATTTTTCTGCAATCTCTTCGGCTTTTATATCCATTTTCTTCTCTATCATCAATTGAACCAGTTCGTTATGCCGTTTTTCCAGTTTTCTCACACGGTATATAATTGGATCCTTCACGTCCATACCAAGCTTTAACGCCATGTCAAGATAGTCTTGCCAGGTACCAATAAGCTCCTTTGGCTTTTTTTCGCTTTCTTTTGCCTGTTTTTCCAAATAATTTTTTATCTGTTCCGGGCTCATCCGATCCAGTACAAACAAAAGGTCTTCCGGACAGATCTGCCATTTCGAGAACCAGGCAATCACGTTATCTTTTATCACTTTTTCAAATCCCTTTTCATAAGTCAACCATTGCAGAAATACTTTTCCACCATGATTATTGCGAAGGCGGTTCAGGCGGAACTTATCAATCCCAAGAGCATGTCCAAGCGAATCTGCTTCCTTATAAAAAACAGAAGTATTGTTTTCTATGATTTCCTTTGCAAGCTCATTCAGCCCGGCTTTTATCAGCTGCTCCAGATAAGGATATTGCTTTAACCGATGAAAATAGGCTACCGGCTCTACTGTTTCACTTTTTCTGACCAGCTCATGGAATCCGCTTCTTTTAAGCTGATTATTTTTTATTCCATGGAGTGACTTTTTGTAGATATGCCCCGGATAGCGGGGTTCATATCCCCAATTCCCCCAGCAATAAGGGTTGTATGTATTCAATGACCCATGGATCCATCTGTTCTCTTCTGTCCCATGATAATAACCCCAGTAAAATTTTTTTTCGTTAAGGTCTTTATCAAATACATATCGTCGCAGCTCTCTCCAGTTATAAACTGGTTTTGTATAAGCAACCATGTCATATTTCACATCTGCCCTGAATTCACGAATAACAAAATTATCACCGCATGTCTGCAAAAGATATGCAGTTTCTTCTTTTGACTTTACCATGCGCTGTCTTCCCACTGCCTTATATTGGATCTTATGCCTGCAGTTAGGACATTTTCCCGTCCTGTTGTGTTTTACGCCATTCACCACCACATTCTTTTCACACCATGTACAGTAGCCTGTGATATTTTTCTTCCGGGAGTATTCATAAAAAATGTAATTCTGTGTAATTCCCACTCTTTTCAGCCATTTCTCCCAGTCCTTCGGAGTTTCCCTGACGTATTTCATAACCTGGTCCCAGGCGGTTGTTCGTTTTAAATGTTTCTGTATCTTTTGCCTTTCCCGTACCTGTTCTTCAAAATGAAAAAGGCCATAACATACATTATCTTTTTTATATTCCTCACCCAGGGTTTCCCATATTTGACTGCGGCTGTTTAGATCACACCAGGGATGATCTCCCTTTAACCCTTTAGGCAGTTCAATTTTATCCAGCATTTTATTGGTCCATTTCTTCAGCCGGTAATCATATCCTATGAAGCAATCATTTTCCTTATCAATGAACAGGGTATATAAAGGTCTTCTTCCGCCAGCAGTCAAAATATCTGTAACAAAAAAACCAATTTTTAAGATATTTTCGTCCATTTCTGCCTGAATGAACAAACCAATTGGATATTCCATTCTCTCATAAGCCATATTTCCGATAGCTGGAATATCACTTTCTGCCGCCAGAACCATCTCCTCCGATGGTTCCAATACCTTCATTTTTTTAAGCTTTCGTTTTTCCATCTAATTTGTCCTTTCCGAAGTTATTTTATAAATCCAGGGTTAACTGCTCAGCCTCATCCTTATGCTCATTTGCCGTAACCCACTCCTGTTGCAAAGCTTCAATCTGTTCGGCAGAAAGTCTCTTCTTCATAAATCTTTGTTCTGTATCATTCAGAGACTCCCAGCCCTTTTGCACAATCTTTCTTTTTGTCTGCTCCAAGCGTTTCTCTTTTCGTTTCTGTTTCCACTTCTTCTTCGCTTTCGCAAAGTCTGCTTCATAGCCAATGTATATTCCGGCTTTTTTATCCTCAGTATCCTGTGCCTTATCTCGCGTCAATCGCGTAGCAACTCTAACATTCAGAATTTCCACCTTCAAATCCGGATCGTACAAGGCCTGCATAGAATAGCCATTCCACCATTCCTTATCAAAAATATCCTCCTGTTTTCTTTTTACAATTTCCTCACAGATATCGACCTTGCTTTGCAAAAATTTCTTTCCCCTTGTGATCGTCACTACAGGCTCCCCGGCAAAAAAGGTATCATCTTTTCGGATTGTAGATACCTTTAAATCGTAGTATATATTCCCTGTCTTTTTGGAAAGAGGTCTGCCCCGCAGCATACAATACTCTCCTGGTCCGCACATGCACCTCATCGGATTATATTGCAGGCTCCATTCCTGCTTCTCGTAGTTATAAGACATATGCATCTTACAAATACAGTTTTTATGCTGTTCCTTAAATTTCTGAAACAATTCTTCCTTTTTCTGATCTGCCTGGTCTTCCAAATATTCTGCACTTTTTTCATACTGGTAATCTGATACCATATGGCAGGCACAGAAGCCGAAGTTATCTTCCCTTAATAAGGGATGATTCTGTTCACAATTTTTCTTATGCCATGGACACCGAAAAACGACATTATCATTTTCAAAGCAGAATGTTTCCTCCAGGTAATCTATATCGTTAATACATTTTTCCCAACTCACGTATAGACCACAGCCAGACATAAATGCTTTCTTTTCCAGATAATCTTTGGTATATATAAAACCGCCGCATGAATTTTCAAGTGGTGACTTTCCCAGCCTTCCGTTTCCGATTCGAACATAGTCCGGATAGTGTTCCGCCGTATATCCTTGAAGAAGCAGCTCCTGTGTCAACAAATTGTATTCGTATCCCTCGGACATTTTCTTCTCCTCTTAACAAAAGATACGGCAGGAAAATCCCCGCCGCATCTCGTTCCTTATCATTTAATTTTCCTCATCCATACGGATTGTTGTAACTAACATTTTCAGACTGCCTTGAAGCATAATAAATTTATCCTTTTCCCTGCAGTAATAATAGACCTTATCTGTTAAAAACTCCTTTTGGAATGTCATTCTCGAATTGGAAGTTCTTAATAAATTCTCAAGTTCTTCTAAGCTGCAAAGTTTTGAGCTGTGTATCAGGGCTTCATGCACACTGCTAAATACCACATAAAAATCCCCATCCATTAATTCCACCAGTTTTTTTATCACTTCTGGATACAGGACTGCCACAGCTCCATTTGTGAGTCCTTTTACGCTAAGACAGATTCCCTCCTTCTTTTTTTTATCTGAAATAAAATAGGGATCCACATTCATGAAGTCATCACCAGCATACCCCGGAGTGTACATCATTTTTTTGAAATCATAGATTCTTGGAGACAATATACGATAACTGTTTAAAAGAGCATCGTGTAAAACATCGTCTTTTTCCAAGCCCCATGTCTCCAAATATTCCGATCTGACTTTCAAATATGTAATCCCATTCTTCAAGGTTCCTGCATGCACATATAACGTGATTGCAATGTCCCCCATTGTTTTATATACGGCATTTTTCAGTTCATGCCTGTGTTTTTCCAGGTTCAAAAGCCCCAGAAAGAGATGTTCCCTGACTTTTTCATAGTCATTCAGATATCTGGTATTTTCCATATTTCCTGCTCTATCCAGGTCACACTTCACCCTTGCTTCTATGTTTTCCATAGAAGTTCCTTCTACATAATCCTGGTAAAGTTCTTCCACAAAAATCCCGCAGATGTCTTTTCCGGAATCCGTTTCAGCGCAGACTACAAATAACCGGTCCCCATTTGCGGTTATTCCGGTCTTTTCTTTTTTCTTAAGGAAAACATAGTCCTCTGGAAGATGAGCATCTTTTATGATCCATTTCCGTAATTTCTGGACAAATTCTTCATACGTTAAACGCTGACACATATAAAGTTTCCTTTCTTATAATCCGTAAAACCTTATCATTGCTATTTACAACGGAAGCCTTTCAACACAGCTTGCCGGTAAAGTTACCTTTGATACCACCTTTTTCCATTTCATTATTTTCCGGGCACCTCTATCATAGTAATATATTTCATCTGACAGATAATCTTCGTCCGGGGTAGCCTCTTTAAGTGTCTCTTTTAAAATTCTTTCAAGATCTTCCGGACAGAACATCCTCTTAGGATGAATCATTGCCTCATGGACGCTTGTAAATAAAATGTACAAATCACTTCCCATAAGCTGTGCCAGTCTTTGAAGGACACCAGGGTAAAATACGGAAATCGCTCCATATTCTTTTGTATTTGTGGAAAGTCGAACACCCATAACTTTATCACTTTTCGATAAGCAGAATGCTCCATTCTCCATAAAGGATCCTCCCCACTTGTTCTCATCATTAGTACAAATGAGAGGGGGTGCCATCTGGCAGGTATTTTTAAGTGCCTCTTCCATAACAGCCTCTTTTGTCATTTCCCATTGTTCCAAATGCTGATTTTTTATCTTTATGTCTGTAAAATACCCGTTCGTGTTACTAAGCATCATATACAGGACACAAGCGATATCGCCAACATCCTCATGCACGGCATCTTCCATCTCAAGCGAATGCTCTTTCTTGTTAAGAGGTTTTACAAAAAGGTATTTTTTGATTTTTTGATAACTGTCAGGAGTCATCTTGCCCTCTAACATGCTAACCATTTTTAGTTTCTCGATTTCCTCCTGTACAGAATATAAAATTGACTCCATCGAACTCCCTTCCATACAACGCTCATATAAATCTTTCACGTCAATACCGCACAGTTGTTTTCCACTTGAATTTTCAAATGCCTCCACAAATAAGCGATCCTTATTATCTATGGCTTTCTTTTTAAAAAATATTTGCTGTTCCTGTAAGTTCAAAGCATTCAAAAGCTGTTTTCTTAATACCTCAACAAATTCCAAATATCCTAACTTCATCGTAATAATCCTTTCTGCGGCTTCTCTATGACCGCTGATCCAGCATTCAACTTTCAATCTGCAATTCCGTACCATTGATTTTCCTTATATCTTGTGCCATCCACACAGAGCTGGTTTACATATATAATCTCATTGCTGTCAGGTTCTTCCTGGACAAGAATAAGAAGATCATTTTTCCTTCCTTTTGCTTTTGGTTGTTTGCCGCGTACAATTACAAATCCATTATTGCCCACACCTGTTTCTTTACAAACCAGGCTGCACCATGGGCGGTCCGGATGTATTGCCATATACGCTGCTCCCCGTAGTAAAAGTGTTGGAAAATCCAATTCTTTTATCAGTTCTATCTTGGTGCATGAAATTTTCGTATCCCTGTCATCTTCATCCAGATCTCCAAATGCTTTCACTACAAAATACCTAGA
>OGQQ01002618.1_pt1 | contig 11308 bp, 9 predicted proteins | sample 1553281 | NCBI WGS metagenome assembly OGQQ01 (sample SAMEA2579937, study PRJEB22360) | human gut metagenome | biome: human gut; feature: human-associated habitat; material: faeces | place: Denmark | collected 2008/2010 | reverse complement strand
TTTGGCTGGATTTTGTTTGAATTAAATAGGGGATTGTCTTTCTTTGGAGAGTCTCCTTTCCTGCCGCAGGCCAGAATTTGCCATAGTGTATATAGAAATTTCGGGATTACAGGCAAATATATTTACAAAAGCAAAAATAAAATCAAAATTATGCCTAAAAATTCACCAAAATATTTGGATAAATTGAAAGAATGTAAAAATATAAGCCATATTTTTATTGACAATCTAAAAGGGAGAATTTATAATAGAAAATAGTTACGGGAGGGATAAATTATGAGAAAGGTAATTGATGACCCACGCCTTATGGTTCGGGTATGCGATTTATATTATAATCAGGGTATCAGCCAGCAGCAGATTGCCAAAGACTTGAATTTGTCCAGACCTACGGTGTCGAGGGTACTGGCACTTGCCAGAGAACAAGGCATTGTAAAGATTAGCATTTCGAATGTAGATGCAGTGGAACATTGGGAACTTGAGCGTAAGCTTGAGAAAGAGTATGGACTTCAGGAAGTGATTATCGTTGGGGAGAATTCTTCCGAGGATAAGATGAAGGAAGCATTGGGAGAGGCAGCAGCCAGATATCTGGAGTATACCATTAAGGACGGGAATACCGTGGGAGTTTCTATGGGTTCTACCTTATATGAAGTTATTTCCCATGTGATGCATCCGGAAGCGAAGAGAGTTACTTTTGTTCCTATAGTTGGTGGTGTCGGAAGAGTTCGTATGGAACTTCATGCGAATAGTCTGGCAGAATCATTGTCCCGTATATATGATGGAAAGTTTGTACCACTACATGCACCCGCGCGTGTTTCAAGCAGGAATATTCGAGAGGAGCTTTTGAAGGAAGAGACTTTATTACCGGCGATACGTTTGACACAGAAACTTGATATTGCTGTAGTTGGTATCGGTTATCCGAATGAGAAGTCAGCAATCATGGCAACGGGATATTTCAAGGAGAATGAGATTGATTCTCTGATTAACCGTAAGGTTGCAGGAGAACTGTGTATGCAGTTTTATGATATTAAGGGAGATACTTCTCCATATGAAGATGATAATAATGTAATTGGAATGGATATAAGTAAGCTTCGTACCGTTCCACGCTCCATTGGTATTGCCGGAGGTATTGAGAAGCTCCGAGCTATCAGAGGAGCGATTAATGGTCATTATATTAACACGTTAATTACAGATATCCAATGTGCGGAGGCACTGATATCTGAATAAGATATGAGGATGAGACGGATTTGTTTCAGAACTCATATGAATATATTTTAGTTATATTTAATTCATGTTTTTAATCAAGGGGGTAAATGTCATGGATGAAATTCTTAACCTGTCAATTAACGAGATGCCACAAACTGAGTTTGATTGTTCTTGTGGAAAGCACCACAACTTTAGTGTACATGATATGTCAATCCGTAAAGGAGCGATTGAAGATTTACCTAAGATGGCAGAGCCATTTAAAGATGGTAAGATTCTTGTAGTATTTGATAACCATACTTATAAAGTAGCAGGTAAGAGAGCGGTAGAACTGTTAAAAGAGAATGGCTTTAATGTTAAGGAACTGTTATTTGACACAGGAGATGACATTTTAATTCCAGACGAGAAGACTCTTGGAAGAATAGTACAGGAGCAGGATTTAGATACAAGCCTTATGGTAGCAGTTGGTTCTGGTGTTATCAATGACTCCGTTAAGTTCGTAACTTCCCGTTCCGGACTTCCTTATATCATTGTTGCAACAGCTCCATCTATGGATGGATATGTTGCAGATGGCGCACCAATCTTTTCACAGGGATATAAGTATTCTCCAGTAGCACATCTTACATACGGACTTGTTGGAGATACAGATATTTTAAAGACTGCACCACAGGATTTAATTCAGGCAGGTTACGGTGATGTTGTTGGTAAGATTACTGCAATCGCTGACTGGGATTTAGCAGTTAAGGCAAATAACGATTATCGCTGTGATACCTGTGTTACATTAGTTAACAGAGCATTGGACAAATGTTTTGCAAAAGCAGAAGGATTAAAGGACAGAGATCCAGAATCACTTGGAGCTTTATTAGAGGCATTAACATTAACAGGTGTTGCTATGGCATTAGTTAATATTTCCCGTCCAGCATCAGGAGCAGAGCATATGTTGTCTCATTTCTGGGAGATGGACTACATTGCACGCGGCTTAAATCCAAATCACCATGGTATTCAGGTTGGTGTTGCAACTCCAATTATTGCACGTTTCTTTGAAGAATTAGCAGATATCCTTCCAGAAGGAACTGGAGCACTTTGCCCTCCTCACGAAGAGATTGAGGCACTTTTAGCAAAAGGCGGTGCGCCAGTAAGTCCAAAGGATATCGGTATCAGCAAAGAACTGTTCCACGACAGCTTACTGAAAGGATACACAGTACGTCCTCGTTACTCCATCATGCAGTTCGCAAAGGATAACGGCCGTCTGGAAGAAATCGCAGATAAGATTACAGAAGAGATTTACGGATAAAAAATAATAAATGCACTCTCGGAGTCTTAAGGTATTTCTAGTTATAACTGGATTTGAAATCATAATTTTAGATATATAAAATCAAGTATGAGTATTCAGTATTTTAGATATAAAAATTATAAAAGCAGGTATAAATATTTATCTCAGTGGGAGTCCAATCTCCGACTGAGATAAACGCTCCGCGAGGATGCGCAGTGATTCTGATAGGAATATGTCAGCTTCGCTAACCAGAATCACGCGCCAAGTCTCACGGACGTTCGACTTGAATTAAAAAGTAGCAGACATCGGAATATGTAAAATTAAATTTTATAAATTTAGAAACGAGTATGACGATTGATGTACTTAGCTTTATATTTGGAGTATACGATCGTCTGATCCTTGTACAGACCATAGTAACCGGATACGGCATAACTGATAGATACAGCAATCAGGTAATAGGACGCACCACGGAAGCCAAACAGCTCAAATGCGATCAGGATGGAAGTGATCGGGCAGTTGGTAACGCCACAGAAAAGGGCTGCCATTCCGGCGGCTGCACAGATGGATGGGGAAAGACCGATCAGGTGTCCCATGATACATCCGAATGTTGCTCCGATGCAGAAGGAAGGAACAATCTCACCGCCACGGAAACCGGCGCGCATGGTCAGGGCAGTGAGTACGAGCTTCCAGAAAAAGTCCAGCGGGCGAGCCTGACCATTCTCGACAGCAAGCTCGATCAGGTTATTTCCGGCACCCATATAATCAGAGGTGCGCAAAAAGAGTGTGATCACAATAATGATGGCACTGGCTGCGACGATACGGATATATGGATTTTTTAAAAATTTCGCATAAAGTTTGCTGACACCCTGAAGTGCCATACAGAAAATAATACTGATGGCAGCACAGGCAACGGCAACAAGAACCATCTTGAGTCCTGTTTCGATGGTAAGTTCCGGGATATTGACTACATGAAAAGATTCCGGATTGATGCCAAAGCCCGCCGCAAACTTTGAGGCAATAATGGATGCAATCACACATGGAACCAGTGCGGCATAATACATAATGCCAACGCTCACGACCTCCATAGAAAAGACTGCCGCTGCCATCGGTGTTCCGAAAACTGCGGAGAAAGCAGCACTCATACCGCACATGACCATGACATGACGGTCTTCTTCATCGAGGTGAAACCAGCTTCCAAGCTGATTGCCGATGCTTCCGCCGAGCTGAATTGCAGCACCTTCACGACCGGCAGATCCACCGGCAAAGTGAGTCAGGATCGTAGAAACAAAAATCAGCGGCGCAGAACGGAACGGTACATCATCCTGAGAACGGATCGTTGATAAAACCTGATTGGTTCCGCCATCTTCCTGACCGAATTTCTGATACAGAAAAACAATGATCAGACCGGAAACAGGAAGCAAGAAGAATATCCAGAAATGCTCTGTACGATAGTTGGTTACGAATTTCAGTACTCTGGCAAAAAGGCTGCTGATGAAGCCTACGCTCAGTCCGGTCAGTACTGCCAGAACCAGCCATTTAATAAGATTGGTCATATCATATCGAATGTGATCGATATAATAGTGCAGGTTATGGATTTCTTCTGGTTTTTTTTTATCCTGTGTGTTGTTCATAGCTTCCTTTTATTCCTGTGTAATTCCGGTTACTTCGTATCCGGCATCTTTGATTGTCTGACGGATCTTGTCCTCATCAACCTTTTCCGGTGCTGTGAAAATGGTTGTGTTATTTTCGTGAGAAGATACAACGTCTTCAACACCGAATGCTTTCTTAATAGCTTCGTTTACATGTGCTTCGCAATGTCCGCACATCATTCCCTCAACATTAACTGTAACTTTTACCATAGTTTTTTGCTCCTTTTCTTTTTTATTATAATCATTTTTTACTTCAATGGAAGTAGCTTGGTTAATTTTTTTGTCCTTTTTTGTGTCGTGGATCTTAAACAGGTTCAGACGAAGGGCATTGGTGACAACGCAGAAGCTGGAAAGACTCATTGCGGCGGCACCGAACATCGGATTCAATGTCCATCCGAAAATCGGGATCCATACACCGGCAGCCAGTGGAATGCCGATCACATTGTAGAAAAATGCCCAGAAAAGATTTTCGTGGATATTTTTCAGGGTTGCACGGCTGAGACGTACTGCAGCAGGAACATCGCTTAAACGACTCTTCATCAGAACGACATCAGCAGCATCGATCGCGATATCAGTTCCGGCACCGATCGCGATTCCGATATCTGCGCGGGTAAGTGCAGGGGCATCGTTGATTCCGTCACCGACCATGGCTACTTTGCCCTGTTCCCTGAGTGAACGGATCACACTTTCTTTGCCATCCGGGAGAACACCTGCGATGACATCATCAACACCGGCCTGTGCACCGATCGCTTTTGCGGTGCGTTCATTATCACCGGTCAGCATGACAACACGGATTCCCATGTTCTGGAGTTCTTTGACCGCCTGTGGGCTGTCTTCTTTGATGACATCGGCAACAGCGATAATGCCGACCAGTTTACCATTCCGGGCAAAAAGCAGGGGTGTTTTTCCCTCTTCTGCAAGTTTTTCTGCCTTCTGGGAAAGGGTGGCAGGAACGTTTACCTGGCTGCTGATGAATTTCATGCTTCCACCGATCAGAGTTTCCTGATCAAGTACTGCAGAGAGTCCGTTGCCGGGAAGGGCATGGAAATCAGAAACCTCCGGTGCTGTAAGATGTTGTTCTTCAGCATGTTTGAGAATCGCTTTCGCGAGCGGATGTTCACTTTTTTTCTCCAGGGCAAATGCCATGGTGAGGAGTTCCTGTTCGGAGATTCCATCTGCAGGGAGCAGATCAGTAACTTCCGGCTGGCCGCTGGTGATCGTACCGGTTTTGTCCAGGGCAACGATCTGAACCTTGCCGGCCTCTTCGAGAGAAACGGCAGTTTTGAACAGGATACCATTCCTGGCTCCCATTCCATTGCCGACCATGATCGCTACCGGAGTGGCAAGTCCGAGGGCACATGGGCAACTGATAACGAGAACGGAGATACCGCGGGCAAGAGCATAGCCAAATTCATGTCCGGTCAGAAGCCAGATGATCGTGGTAACGATTGCAATCGTAATAACTGCCGGAACAAAAATACCGGAAACACGGTCTGCGATCTTGGCGATCGGAGCTTTGGTAGCGGCAGCATCACTTACCATTTTGATGATCTGGGAGAGAGTGGTGTCTTCGCCGACACGGGTTGCTTCGCATTTGATAAATCCGGACTGGTTGACGGTTGCGGCGGAAACAAGATCTCCGGCTGCTTTGTCAACAGGGATGCTTTCGCCGGTAAGGGCAGATTCATTGACGGCGCTGGTTCCTTCAATGATCACACCATCGACCGGGATATTTTCACCAGGACGTACGACAAAGATATCACCCTTGTGAACCTGTTCGATCGGAACGGTTACTTCCTGATCGCTTCTAAGAACAATGGCGGTTTTGGGGGCAAGTTTCATGAGGCTCTTAAGAGCATCGGTCGTTTTTCCCTTGGAACGTGCTTCGAGCATTTTTCCAACAGTGATCAGCGTCAGGATCATTGCGGCAGACTCGAAATAAAATTCCATCATGTAGTTCATAACGGCAGCGGAATCACCGTCTACCTGTGCTCTTGTCATGGCAAAAAGTGCGTAGACACTCCATATAAATGAGGCCATGGAGCCGAGTGCAACCAGTGTGTCCATATTGGGGGCACGGTGCCACAGACTCTTAAATCCGCTAATGAAGAATTTCTGGTTGATGACCATGACGATTCCGGCAAGCAGAAGCTGGACAAGTCCCATGGCAACGTGGTTATCGTTAAAAAATGCCGGGAGTGGCCAGTCCCACATCATGTGTCCCATGGAGAAGTACATCAGAACGAGTAAAAATCCGATGGAAGCGATCAGGCGGCGTTTGAGAACCGGTGTCTCGTGATCTTCCAGGGCTTCCTCGGCTTCAGACATGGAAACCTGTTCTTTATTTGCACCCTTGAGTGATGCGCCGTAACCTGCCTGCTCTACGGCAGTGATGATGTCATGAGAGGATGCGGTTCCTTCAACTCCCATAGAATTTGTCAGAAGGCTGACCGAGCAGGATGTAACTCCCGGCACTTTGGATACGGCCTTCTCCACACGGGAACTGCAGGCAGCGCAGCTCATCCCGGTGACGTTGTATTGTTCCATTGTATTACCTCCTATTTCATTAGCTTCTGCAGAGTTGCAACCAGCTCATCGATGGTTTCATCTTTACCTTCGCGGATATCACGAGCCACACAGGTACGGATATGATTCGCGAGAAGTTCTTTGTTAAAAGAATTGACGGCGGCATTAACGGCGGCTGACTGAATGAGGATATCGTTGCAGTAAGCATCGTTTTCCAACATTCCTATGATTCCCCGGATCTGCCCTTCGATACGTTTCAGACGGTTGATGAGTTTCTTGCGGTCAGCTTCTGAACGGTCGGTGTGCCTGGTACAGCAGCAGGCAGGAGCGGATGGGGTGGCATTATCATTGCTGCAACAAGATTTTTCCTGAGCAGCTGCTTGTTCCTTTATAATTTCTTCTGTCTTTGTAGAGGAACTGGCATTAAAGTTATTATGATCCATAAGCAAACTTCCTTTCGTTCGAGATTTATTATATCAGATGTGAGATGACTCCCACCTCGCAGCAAGAATGCCGATGGCATTCCTGAATCGCATACCCTACAGGGGTATATTTACTATACTTGTAATATATACCCCATGAGGGTATATGTCAAGGGAAAATATAAAAAAAGAGGGATATCAGGGAATTATACCCCGATAACCCTCTTGCTGATAAGCAAGGATACCCCGGCGGTCAGCGCTTCCGCAATCCAGAAAGCGTTCCATACACCAACGGCTCCGAAGAAATGACTCAGGATAAATGCTGCCGGAAGGATAATGACCAGGTACCTGCAGAGAGAGACGATCAATGAGGCAGTTCCTCTGCCAAGTCCCTCTAGTGCACCACATGCTGTGACGGATACAGAAGAGATCAGGAAACCTGCACAGATGATTCGGAGTGCTGTTTTGCCTGCGGTAATTGTCTGAGGATTTGTGGTAAACATGCCGATCAGCTGTCCCGGAATTGTCAGGCAGATGATTGTTCCGATCAACATGATCACACCACTCATGCCAAGTGTGACGAAGTAGATTTTTTTTACACGTTTATGTTCACCGGCACCATAGTTGTATCCGATGACCGGGCGCATGCCCTGTACAATCCCGCTTGCCGGAAGATACAGGAAAGTCTGCAGTTTGTAGTAAATTCCCAGAATCACCACATAACTCTGGGAATAGGCTGCCAGAAGTCCATTCAGTGCAGAAACCAGGACAGAAGGAAGTGCAAGATTCAGTGCTCCCGGGATACCGACAGAGTATAATCTTGCTGCCAGAGCCATGTCCGGATGGAGATGTCTGCGGCTGAGTTTTACCTGGATTGGCTGCATTTTGTAAATGATCAGATAGAAAACAAGATTGAATACCTGACCAAGTCCGGTTGCCAGTGCAGCGCCTTCAATACCCAGTGCCGGGAACGGACCAAGGCCAAAGATCAGCAGCGGATCAAGAATGATATTGGAAACACAGCCGACCAGAAGCCCGATCATCGTAATCTTCATTTTGCCAACACCCTGGAAGATCTTTTCGTAAGCAAGGTTAAGCGTATTTATCGTTGCAAACAGAAAAACAATTGTAGAATAACGGATTCCAAGGTCAATGACATCTGTATCACCAGTAAAAAGTGCCAGAAATCCAGGCATCACAAGGATACAACCGATTGTCAGAATTACACCATGCAGACCGGACAATGCAAGCCCGTGTGTGGCTGCTTTGCTGGCAGTCTCTCTGTTTCCGGCACCAAGACAGATGGCAATCTGTGAACTGATACCAATTCCAAAACCAATCGCAATCGCATTGGCGAAGTTTTGGACAGGAAAAACAAGCGACAGCGCGGTCATGGCATTTTCACTGATTTGTGCGACAAAGAAACTGTCCACGATATTGTACAGAGAATTTACGAGCATCGAAATGACCATTGGCAAGGCCATGGACATGATCAGCGGAAAGACCGGCTTTTCTTTCATAAATGTGTCGTTCATAGAAACTCCTTTCAAATAAAAACATCTGCAAGTGCCGGTATTTCTGAAAAATCTGTATCGGCGGAGCAGACATAAAAAAACGCCGCACAACTACCGCAATGGGTAATTGTGTGGCGAAAAATGGTCGGACCAGAAAAATCCACACTATGTTTTGGAAATTAAAATTGTTGTAAACATGAAAAAAACAGAATCGTTGTTTACAGACACAGATTGTAGCATATAAATAAGAAGAACGTCAATAAAAAGATTGTATAAAAAGGAGATATCCAACCCTCATTTGGATGGACAGGTATCTCCTTCCGGGAAATATCCAGATCACGGATCTTCTGATTCGTCCATGGATTTCGCTGCTGGAGGGTGATCTCTTTTGAAACGTATGGGTGGAGTAATGTATTAAATATAAACGGAATCGTTCGCAGATTATTGTATACAACTCTGTACAACTGGCCTTCTTGCGGGGATTTCAACAATGTGCTACACTAAAGTATGATTTGAGATGATGAGGATGAAAATGAATTAAGAAGAAAGGAAGCAGGTGTTTCAAAGGAAGGAAACACGCGGAAAGTAGAATATTATGAAAACACTTCTTACATTACAGCTCACGATCTTTCTCCTCGTAGCTGTAGGATTTTTGATGAAAAAAATACATATCATCGGACCACAGGGGCAAAAAAACATCAATGACCTTGTTATTTATCTGATCCTGCCGTGTAACATTCTTCATGCATTTACGCAGAGTGCGGCAGATGGAAATTTTATGAAATATCTGGAAATCCTTCTTATATCTATAGGTATTCAGGTATTCTGTGTGATTTATGGAAAAGTGATGTTCCGAAAAGAACCGGAAGGACGATATAAATGTCTTCAGTATGGAACCATCTGCTCGAATGCGGGATTTCTTGGAAATCCGATCGCAGAGGGAATTTATGGCGCAGAAGGTCTGGTGCTTGCCAGTGTTTATCTGATTCCACAGAGAATCATGATGTGGTCCTCCGGGTTGGCTGTTTTTTCCGGAAGCAGTGATAAGATGAAAACACTGAAAAAAGTCGTAACCCATCCGTGTATTCTGGCATGCGTTCTCGGAATTATTCTGATGGTTACAGGACTTCCACTGCCACTTGGACTTGACGGTGCAGTAACGGCAGTTGGAAACTGCAACACTGCTATGTCCATGATGGTCATTGGCATGATCCTTGCGGACATTGATCTCAAAGATTTCTGGGACTGGACAGTTGTAAAATATACTGTACACAGACTGGTCGTTATTCCGGCGGTCGTTTATATTGTATGCAGTTTCCTGCCATTGAATAAAACAGTCCTTGGTCTTTGTGTGCTTCTGGCAGCGATGCCGGCGGGTGCGACAACCAGTATCCTCGCAGAGAAATATCAGGTCGATTCTCCGTTTGCAACGAAGATGGTTATTTTTTCCACGCTGCTGTCATTGCCGACGATCTGTCTGTGGAGTATCTTCCTGCAGTAGGAGAAGTAGAAGAGAATTTGTAATAATGCATAGAGTTCTATATATGGATATGCTAAAATAGAACAAAAGGGAGAGGCAGGTGGAAACCTTAAGCCTGAAAAATATGCTGGATGAAATATTTGCAGGGTTACTTTCATTTACAGAAGATGCCGGAGCTGATTGTGCCAGTGCTCAATGAGATATTTGGAACAAATTATCCACTTGATGTTCCGTTGGAACAGCTACGAAATGAACACCAGACGCTGAATGGTGAAAAAATTACTGATTCATACTTCAGAATTGGAAAAAAAGGTTATCATTTCGAATGCCAGAGTACAGGTGACTAGAAAATGGTGATCCGAATGGCGGAGTATGATTTTGCAATCAGCATTGAAAACGTGAAAAAAGAAAATGGAATTTTCAGAATGAGATTTCCACACTCAGCGGTGATATATCTTCGTGGTACAAGAAAAAAGAGCCTCAGAATGGAACTGATCATGCCGGACGGAAAAATTGTGCGGTATCAGGTTCCGGTTTTATGTGTGCAGAAGTATACGAAAGATGAAATCTTTCAGAAGAAGCTACTGTTTCTGTTACCTTTTTATATCATGAGATATGAAAAAGATAAAAAGAAAATTAATAAAAGTGAAACAGAACTGCATAAACTATTGGAAGAGTATGAATCTATACTGCAACACCTGGACAAGATACTTTATGATCAGGGAGCGATATATGGCAGACTGCTTGAGCTTATAAAAGAAATTTCCGACTACATATTCAAAAAAGAAGAATCGGTGAAGAAAGGAATAGGTGATATTGTGGGTGGAAAAGTGTTGGAATTGCAGACAGATAAAGCACTGCAGAAAGGCAAAGAACTTGGCGAGAAAATCGGTGAGATAAAGGGTATTTGTGAAACGGCACAAGAATTTGGGGGATCTAAGGAATCGCTGAAGAAAAAGCTGATCGAAAAGTTCAATCTTACAGAAGCAGAAGCCCAGAGTCACATCGATAAATACTGGAAAGAATAGAACAAAAGATAAATACAGAAAGTAAAAGAAAGCTTCAGAGCTCGTACAGTGAGCCCTGGGGCTTTCTTTGCGTATAGAATTATTTTTTTGCTGTTATGAAATCTTCCATTTCTTTGGGATAGGAAATTTATAGATATTACATATCCCAGAATGTGTTTTAACAGGATATTTGATATGTTATAACGATTGACATAAGATAATTAATATCCTATAATCAGT